>Ga0105238_10002490_pt1 | contig 18441 bp, 7 predicted proteins | sample KBSC34metaG_FD_81526 | JGI IMG/M metagenome (GOLD analysis project Ga0105238, IMG submission 81526) | Corn rhizosphere microbial communities from Kellogg Biological Station, Michigan, USA - KBS C3-4 metaG | ecosystem: Host-associated > Plants > Roots > Rhizosphere > Soil | place: Michigan, USA... | reverse complement strand
GCTGTGAATGTGCGCGGTGTTTTCAACTGCTGCAAGGCGTTCGTACCCGGGATGCTTGAACGCAAAGCCGGCAGCGTCATCAATATGGCCTCGATCGCCGGGGTCATCGCCGTGCGCGAACGGCTGGCTTACACGACGACCAAATTTGCCGTGGTCGGCCTGACCAAGGCGCTGGCGCTCGACCATTCGCATACGGGTGTGCGTTTTAACTGCATCTGTCCCGGCCGGGTTGAGACGCCGTTTGTGCGTTCACGGCTGAAAGAATACCCCGACCCGGAAACCGCCTATCACGACATGGCCTCAACCCAGTTAAACGGCCGGATGTTGCGGCCGGAGGAAGTCGCCGCCGCCGCGCTATATCTGGCCGCAGACGAGAGCGCGATGGTCACCGGCAGCGCCCTGATGCTGGACGGTGGCTGGAGCGCCGGAAAATAATTTAATCATGAAAATCATCCGTTGTTTGGACCCCAAAGGAAACGTCACCCACGCCGCCGTACAGGCCGATGGTTCGGCTTTGAAGATTGCCGGCGACATCTACTCCTCGCCACAAGTCACTTCAGAACGGGTGGAAGTCGCCAAATTGCTCGCCCCGATCCAGCCCAGCAGCATCATCTGCATCGGCCTGAACTATCGCAAACACGCAGAGGAAACCGGCGCGCGTTTTCCGGAGTTTCCCGTCGTCTTTTTCAAGGGTATCAATACCCTGCAAAACCCTGGCGATCCAATTTTGCTGCCAACCCACCTGAAGAGCGACGAGGTGGATTACGAATGCGAACTGGCCGTGGTCATCGGGCGCGCTGGAAAAAATATCAGGCGGCAAGATGCGTTTAAGCACGTGCTGGGCTATACCTGCTGCAATGATGTCAGCGCACGCGACTGGCAGATCAAGCACGGCGGCGGCCAATGGTGTCGTGGCAAGACTTTCGATACATTTAGCCCGCTCGGCCCTACGCTGGTTACACCGGATGAAATCACCAATCCCAACGGGCTGCCTATCCGCACCGTGCTCAACGGGGAGGTCATGCAGGATTGGAACACCAATGACATGATTTTTGACGTGCCGACGCTGATCGAATTTCTGAGCGGCAGCACCACGTTGCTGCCGGGCACGGTGATCCTGACCGGTACACCGCACGGCGTGGGCATGGCGCAAAAACCACCGCGCTGGCTGAAGGCCGGTGATGACGTGACGATTGAGATCGAAAAAATCGGGGCGCTGCGCAATCCGGTCGCCGCCGAACCTTGATTCAAGGTTTCAACAGCTTCTCGATATGACCCGCGACCTGCTCCGCCTGCAGGGCGATGCCCTGATCGTTGAAGTGGACATTGTCGCTGTGATATTCGGGATGCCCCTTGCCAAGGCTGTTGAGGTCGTCCACCGCCATGCCGGCCGGCTGGATATATTTGAGGGCAATCTCATTCCGTGCCGCGATGCGTTCGTCGGAAGCCTGGGTTTGGTCGCCGGGCGGCAACACCGGCGAAACCTTCAAGGTGGTTGTATTGGCCCAGATCAATTTTGCCCCGGGCGCATGAGTTTTGATGGTGGCGAGAAGTTTCGGAAAGGCGTCGCCATATTCCTTTTCACTGTGCTGCCAGCCGTGCATGCCATTGTTGAAATGGATGATGTCGAACTTGTATTGGGCCAGCACCATTTTAATCTGCCTGGCCAGGGCGGGATCGGAGATGAAGGCCGAACTGGACAACCGCCCGACGTAGGCCTTGCCGGCGAGACGCTGCTCCACGGCAGGATAATAGGCGCGGGTGATGGAATCGCCAATGAGCAGCACGCGCGGTAGATTAGTTTCGTTCGCGTGGGAAATCCAGATATCGCACCACTCGATGGATTCAAGCGCCGATGGCGGGCAGCTTGCGTGTTTTGGATGGGTGGCGCAACCGGCCAGCAGAGCCAGGGCCAAAATCAATCCACAGATGCCGGGAGTTTTCATAGATGGGAAGATCAATTTCAATGTGGCTGGATGCAATAAAAGCGTTGAGGAATTTCGGGGATGATGAGGTTGGTGACCCGGAAGATTCCGCCCAGGTCAAAAGTATTGGTGGCCAGCGCGGTCCAGTTCGCAAGCGGCGTGTTGATATTGGTCGTGGTCAGAACAGTGAAATTATTGCCTGCCGTCCCGTTGGTGCCGCTGAATATCAAATTGCCTCCCGACAGCCTGACGTTGTTGACCACGGGTGGCGGCGGAGCGGTGATGATCTTCAATTTGCCGGTGTTCAATTGCGTCGTATCCCACAACAGACCGGCTCCTGGAACGGTGGGGGTGATGGCGGCGAACGAACCGCTATAATTTCCTGCGTTGAAAATCTGAAAGGTTTTGCCCGCGGCCAACGGTGTGCTGCCGATATTGACCAGGCTCAACGTCCCGCCATAGGCCAGTGTTGCCCCCGCCTGAATCACATCATTGGTCGGACCATTTAATTTGATGACTGTGGTTCCATTGAGAATGATGCCGTTCGTCGCAGAAAGGATGCCGGTGGGGTTCGCGCCGGTGGTGATACCGAGTGTAGTATTGGTTCCAGCCGGAGAAATGACGGCTCCGGCGGATACGGTCAGAGCACCATTGATGCGACCGATGCCGGCCAGAGTCTGGCCACCGGCCAATGTCAGCGTTTTATCCGGCCGTCCGGTCACATCCAGATGAACCGCGGTCGGATCGATGCCACCCAGGAAGATATTTGAACTTTTGGAAATGGATCCATTGCCGGTCAACGCCAGGGTCAGACCGTTGCCGATGACCGTCGGGCCGCTGTATGTATTGGAAGCGCTTAAAACCATCGGATGGTCGGAATTGTCCCCGATAAAACCACCGGAGCCGCCGATCATATTGGTAAAAATCACGCTGCTGTATTGGATGACCAGATGCGCGATGCCGTTGAGCGTAAAAACCCCGTTCATCGTCTGATTGCCGCTGCCGTAGTAGTAATTCCAATTCGCATTGTTTTCCAAGGTCACGTTGGCATTGAAAAACGTGTTCGGTGAAGTAAGAACCTTGAAGGCGGCATTGGGCAGGACGTGGATATTTTTTGCATAGCCGCTGTTCGTACCAAACGCGCTGTTCCAGAAATCCACCTCGGTATCCACCGTCAGCGTGATGGACGGGTTGCCAAAACCCGCTCCCATGCCCTTGATGCCAAAGGCACCCTGCGCGATCTCGATATTGCCAACATTGCCGGCCAGCGTAACCGTGTCCCATTCCGCATAACCGCCGGCCATCTTCAGGATAACGTTGTAGGGGCCGGTGATAGTTGAGCCATTCGCAAGATCCCAGCGATGATTGCCACCGAAAGTCGTATCGCCGGTCAAAGTGATATTTAATACCTGGCTGTAAAAATCACCGCCGCTGTTGTAGAGCGCACCGGTGCCGCCTACGCCAGCACCGGAGACGGCGGCGGGCTTGTTGCCGGCAATCGTGTTGCCCATGAAATCAAGGGTTCCACCATTGGTGATGGTGAACGTACCCACTGAATCCAGCGCGCCGGCGCCTGCCTGTATCGTCCCACCACCAATCGTCACCGGGCCGGTGAAGTCGTTGGCTGTGTTCAGGGTCAAAGTACTGCCGCCCAATTTTGTCAGGCCGGTGTTGCCGCTGATCTTGCCCGAGCCGGTGAACTGAAAATTATTGGTGCTGGCATTGACCGTGACTGAATTGGGAGAAACCGTGCCGCTTAACGACACCGTGGCCGGCACCCCGGCCGTATCATCGAACAATACCTGGTCGGCATTGATGAAAGTCGTCTGCTGGCTGTTGCTGACATTGATCCAATTCGCCGAACTGCCGGCGTCCCACACCCCGGTGTTGCCGGTGCTCCAGCGCAAGTTTGCAGGGTTGCGGACCGCCAACCGGAACAGTTTGGATTGTTTGGCGTTCAGGCTGACATTGAATGAGCCGTTCACCGTGGCCATGGTATTGTCCCACAGATTGGTCATCAGATAATTTCCCGGCGGCAGCCCGCAACGATTCAAGTCCACAGTCCGGTTGGCCGAACTTGAACCATAGTTGAAGACCGCGATGCACCACATCGCGCCATCCTGCCGGACAAATGTACTTACTGCGCTGCTGCCGGTGTTGCCCTCAACGGGCGTGAAGGTCTGGCCGGCGCGGGCGACGTCATCGATGGCCCAGTTGGTCAAAAAATTTTGCGCCCCGTTTTGTCCCGACGCAACCGTCAGATCATCGCCGCCCAGGAAAACCCCGGTGACCGCGCCGCTGATGAGACGGCTTTGCGCCTCATTGGTGTTGGCGCCGTTGCCAAACACCATGATGTCCGGGTCGTTGAACTGGTACACATTGTCCAGCCACCAGCCGTAGGACACCGAGTTCATCACGTATTCGATATCGCCGATGCGGGAAGTCTCCGCATCACAGGAAATCCGCCGGCTGTGGGCATATTGGTAGGGGAAAAGCGGGGCGATGGATTCACTGATGAACATGCGGCCGTTGATGGCGTTCAACACATATTGCATGCCCTGGTTATAGGCCTGGATGCCCGTGGTCACGTTCGTGTCCTTGTGGCCACCTTCAAAGGTGCCATGGGACAGGAAATCGAGTTTCACGAAATCGAAACCCCAGTTGGTGAACAGGTTGATGTAATAATCGATGCGCTGCTTCGTGCCGGGATGCGTCGGATCAACCGCCAGCCCACCGTCGCTGGATTCAAAATTGCCGTTCGAGTCGCGGAGCAGGATGTCGCTATAGTCCCAGGCGTTGCCAGTGCCTTCGACGGCCCAGTTCGTGGATTGATTGGCCGAACCGAACCAGACGAACGGACCGAAATAAATCCCGGCCTTCTGACCATGCGCATGGCAATGGGCGACGAAGCTCTGCAACTGGTCGCCGGTCAGGTTGTCCCAGTACGAATCGAGATTGATGTAGACCGTGCCTTGGTCTGAAAAATTATGAGGCATCAAGTTGACGTAAAAATAATCGGAGACGGCGATGGCATCCGTGTAGGAGATGTTCTGCTGGATGACGCCCCAACTGTTCCAACCAAACGGCACGCCGTTGGTCCAGGCAAGCCGGGGGACAAAATTGGTGTTCGCCGACGCATAATTCTGCATCGTCACCCGCCAGTCGGCACCGAAGCCCACAAACATAGTCGGCGAAGAAACCGTGTTCCCACCCACATAACCGTGGGGATCCACATCCCAGGGCGAGGTGGCGCCGCCGAAGACGTTCATGAGGCCAAGTTTGTTGTTGGACCCGGCGAAAAAGATCCCCGTCTTCCATGTGTCGTGGGTCACGGATCCGATGACAAGCCCGTTGCGGGTGGTGTTATCATAGAACGCGCCCACCTCGTAACTGGTGCCGGAACTGTTCATCGGCATCGCGTTGTAGCGGACAAAACCGTCGTTATCAAAGGGCACTACGAGTGCACGATTGTCATTCGTCACGCCGATGTCCACGCCACCGTTCGCATCCACCACCACCGGCCCCATCCAGTTGGCCTGCAAGTTCGAACCGCTGATATCCATCCAGACAAGGAAGTTGTCGGACTGGTCGAGCGTGAAATATTGTTTCATCACGGGCAAGCCGCTGCCCGACGAGGTGACCACAACCTGGTTGCTGCCACTGACGGCAAAGCTCCACGTGTTGTACTCGGTTCCCTTGTGATACCCCGTGTTCAGCGAGAAGCCGCTGTAGAAACCGGTAATCTTCCGCGAATTGTTCCAGAAAAAATCCGTGGTACCGGCGTGCAGGTTATATTCCAGACGCACGTTGGCGTTGGACATCACCAGCGTGTTGCCGACCTGTTGAAACGATGGAACCGCGACCGCCGGTTGCCACAGGCTGCACGCCAGCCAAAGCCCGGCAACAACTCCGCTTTTGAAGCTCATATCACGGCGGACGGACGGCAGGTGTGGCCCAATTCAGGTGCCAATTATAGGTCCAGAGGGTTTCGAGCTTTACTGGTTCCGCATGGCCATCGACGAACCCCATGACAATGCTGCCGGGCAAAGGCTTGCCGAAGGGCACATTGTGGGAGGCGGCACCGGCGGGTCGCCCGCCATGACGAGAAATGCACACGCGCGACAGGCCGGACTGACCGGTGCCGGGACTGTTCAGGTCCGTGGGCGGGGCGTCGTTGGTCTCCGCGTAGAGATTGATCCAGACACTATCCATGAACACAGGAGTGTTGGCCGGTTTTTCGATGGCACTCTCCTTGTTGAAATTGCGTCCGTCAACACCATAGATCGCGCTGCTCTCGAGCCATTTGTTGTAGGCGTAGCTGGCGGCGTAGATATAGGGCGGCTCAAGGGTCCAATGCCAGGCGCTGTCGCTGGTGCCCGGCGGATTCACCGGCGGCGCGGCAGGAACACCTTTGTCGGGCGCGCAGGGACAAAAGAGCACATTGGTCGCATTGCCATAAAATGTCAGCATGGCTCCCATCCAATCGCCATGGCTCATCGTCGGGTTGACGTTGAGCGGCCCGACGAAGGTGTTCAGGTCGTCATAATACATGCGGCTCGCGAGCGTCATCTGCTTGAGATTGCTGACACAATTGACCTGCTGCGCCCGCAATTTTGCACCCGCCAGCGCGGGCAGCAGCATCGCCGCCAGAATGGCGATGATGGCGATGACCACCAGCAGTTCGATCAATGTAAATGCCGTGGCGGCCCGCAAACTTGATTTGGCGCGTCTTGTGCGTCTTATATTTTTCATATCAAAAACCCAGCCACCAGCTTTGCTTCAGCCGGTGGCCGGGTCTTGTTATCTTACGGTTTATTCCATCACATTTTACGGCTGATAAAACACGCCTCAGGGCGACACTTTGAGGCGATAGAACGCCTGCGGTTTTCCGACCGTGACGGGAGTGGTCACGCTGAAATTACCACTGCCATCAAAGCTGTTCGTCACCAGTGACGTCCAGCTGGCAATCGGTGTCAGCAGGTTGGTGGCCGACAGCACAGCATAGGTGCCGCTCACCGGACCGCCAGAGCCGCTGAAGATGAGGTTGCCACCGGAAACCGTGGCGCTGGCAATCAGCGGGCCACTGGTGGAAACCACGTTCACAAAGCCGCTCGTGTTCAACTGCGACAAATCCCAGGCCAGCCCGGCGCCGGGCGTGGCCGGCGTGACGGTGGTAAATGTGCCGCTGATGCTCGGCGCATTGAAGATCTGGAAACTGTTGCCCGCCGCCAGGGGCGAGCTGATGTTCGCCAGGTTCAACGTGCCGCTGTAGGCGATGCTGGTGCTGGACTTGACCTGGTCATTCACGCCCGAGCCATTCAGCTTGATGAGGGTCGTGCCATTGAGCGTGATGTTGTTGTTCGCGCTGAGGGTGCCGGAGCTGCTGTTGCCTTCCGTCATGCTCAGGATGACATTCGTGCCAGACGGAGCGATGGTGGCGCCTGCGGACACGACCAGCTTGCCGCCGACAGTGCCGATGCCGCCCAACGTCTGGCCGCTGGCGAGCGTCAGGGTGCCGTCCGACCGGCCGCTGGCATCCAGCGACACATTGGCCGGGCTGGAACCACCGAAGAAGATCACCGAGCTGTGGCTGATGGAGCCGCTGCCCGTCAGGGCCAAGGTCAATCCGCCGCCGATAACAGTCGCACCGCTATAGGTGTTGGCAGCCTGCAGGACAATCTGGTGATTATAGGCGTCCCACACGAACCCACCAGTGCCGGTGATGGGATTGGGGAACACGAAGTTGGCATCTCCGAAAACGAAGTGGGTATCGCCATTCAACGTGATGTTGCCGTTCATTGTCTGGCTGCCGCTGCCGTAGAATGAATTGAACTGCGAGCCGCTTTCAAAGGTGATGTTGCCGCTAAAGCTCGAGAAGCCGGTCAGAATCTGGAAAAGACCGCCCATGACATGGAAGTTCTTGGAGTAACCACCTTCACCGGTCCAGAAATCCAGTTCTGCGCCGGAATCCACCGTGAACGAGGCCGCCGGATTACCGAAGGAAGAACCCATGTTCTTGAGGCCCAGCTTGCCGACCGCCAGTTCGATGTTGCCGACGTCATTGTTAATGGTCGCCCCGCTCCATTCTCCGTAGCCACCACTGCTCGACCGCTTGATGGTCAAATTATGTGGGCCGGTCACCACGGAACCACCCGCGAGGTCCCAACGGGAACTGCCGCCAAAGGTAGTGTCACCAGCGAGCGTGACGACGATGTTATTGTTGTAGGTTTCATAGCTGCTGTTGATGATCGCACCATTGCCGCCCACACCGGAGCCGGAAACGGTGATCGGCGTGTGCTGGTTCAGGTCGCCATCGGCGATATCCATGGTGGCATTGGTGATGAGGATGGACGCCGCGTCGCGGAAGGCATAATAACCGGCGACCACCGTGCCGCCATTGATCTTGACCGGGCCGGAGATATAGGCCGGAACATTCAGGTTCAAGGTACTGGAACCGTTCTTGGTGAAACTGCCGGAGGTGCTCAGTTCGCCCGAGCCATTGATGGTGAAATTATTGGCGTTGGCCGTAACGGTGACGCTGCCGGGCAGCACCAGACCGTTGATCGCCACCGTGGTCGGGGCGCCCGCAGCGTCGTCGAACAGAACCACGTCATTGTTGGTGAAGGGCGTCTGCAAGGTGGTGCTGGAATTCGTCCAGTTGGCCGAGACAGTCGCGTCCCACACGCCGCTGTTAGCGGAGGGGCTCCAGCGGAGGGAATTCCCAGCCGGCGCAGTGGTACTGCCGTACATGCCCATGTTGTAGTGGGCAAGGACCTGGCCGGCGGTCAGGCCGTGATTGTAGATGGCCACTTCGCTGATGTTACCCTTGAACCAGCGGCCGGTGCCGTCGGCGCTGCCGGTGCCGATGCGAAAGGCATCGCCGAAATTGATGGCCCCGCTGGTATCGGAAGTTTTCTGGACCAACACGCCGTTCACATAGAGCGAGTTGTAGGTGCCGTCGCTGGACATGACGACATGCGCCCAGTTGGTGATGAAATTGCCGCCGCTGACGCCGGCGTTGCCCGAACCGCCGTAATACACGTCGCCATACCAGCCGTTCACGCGCAGGACGATTTCGGCATAGTTGACGGATGAGTCATAGCCTTTGGCGATGATGTCGCCGACATTCTGCGAACCGCTGTAGCCGGATGGCGGGGCGGATTGCACCCAGGCTTCCAAGGTGATGGGGCCAGAAAAATTCAGCAGGCCGGGATTGGCGCCGCCGCCCAGATCCACAGCCGCGTCCGCGCCGTCAAACGCAGCCGCATTGGGGATGAACGCCGACGGACCATTGGTCGCAGTGATGTTGAAGGCCGAGCCATCGTTGCCGTTGGCGGTCAGATCGGGCGAGACACCGGCGGGATCAGACGCCGGGTTCAGCGCGTAAAAGGCCACTGGATTGTCCGCGAGCACCGTGCTCTGGTAATCGGCCCGGGCGGTGGTGGCAGCGACCAGCGCCAGACCGATGGCGGCCAGGAACCGGCAGTGAACATTACGCGACTTTGAGGGTATTTTCATAGTTGATGTGTGGGTTGTGGGGATCGGAGTTGACGAAGAAATTGATTCAGGGGTTTTGCAGCGTGGCGTAGCCTTGGGCCAGAAAGAGCACATCCTTCGGGGCGGTGGTCAAATCGGGCTGGGAACTGGAATAAGGCGGCAGCTTTTGCGGGTCATTGCTCAAGGCGAAGGCGACGTTGGCCGTATCACGCCATTGATGGCTTTCGGCGTGTCCATCCGCCCAGCTAAAGGTGCTGTTGTTGCCGTGCCAGGAGGCCACGGAATCCACCAGCTTGGCACCGACGTAGGTGGACGCCGCGCCCGGGGTCATCTGCCACCAGCTTTGATTTTCACCGCGCGGATCGTTTTCCTCGATCCACACATAGCGTTCGCTGGGATGCAAGAGGCTGGTTTCCTTGACGATCTTGTCGGGACCGTAATCGGGAGCCCAGCCATTCATGCCACCAGCCCCGGAATAGCTGCCATAGGCAAAATTGCCGGGGACTGTCGAGGCAAGACCGGCGATGGCCGGGGTATTGAACCGCTTGTCCGCCGGGCAATGCAGCACATTCACGTTCGGCGCGTATTGATAAAGGCCACCCTGCCGGTAGCCCTGCTGGAGGGTCAGGATATCCTTCGTCTGAAGGTCGGCCCCGGCGGGAATGACGGGAGGTGGAAACGGTGCATCAAAACGCCACGGGATGTTGCCCGCCCCGGTGGCGGTGCCGGTATTGATGATCCGGCCCTGGTTATCATCGGCGTACATCTTCCAGGCGAGAATCATCTGTTTTTGATTGCTGACACAGGTCGCGCCCTGGGCACGGAGCTTGGCCTTGGCGAGAGCAGGCAGCAACATCGCCGCGAGGATCGCAATGATGGCAATGACCACGAGCAATTCAATCAGCGTGAACGCGCGCGACGCCGTCCCCGGATTTGATTTCGTGGTCATACTTTTAACGTCACACAAAGCTGGTTTCATAGGAATAGACAAATCACCTGACCATATGGACATTTAACCGATTGCCCGGGGGATTACCTGGGCGTCGGAGACGGCGGCAAGTCTGCATTTGCAAGAACATGGCATTCATCTTTCTGGTGATTGTGGAAAATCTAGCCCAGCATCGCGCAACAATCTTGCGATTTTCTTCGGCGAAGAAGATTGAACATCGGGGGAAGCCAGCGCCAGGCGGAGAACATAAAACACGTGAAAATCATCCGATGAGAAACGCCGGGGCGGAGAACGGTACCCGGCCTGCGATTACTGCACACCGATGCGATAGAAGTACGGGCCGCCGTTGGTGGCGGCGGTGTCGGTGAAGGTGGTCTGGCCGGACTGGCCGGGCAGATTGCTTTGCATGGTGCTGAAGCCGCCGCCGAGATTTGAACTGCGCTGGATAAAGTAAGTCGTGCCAGGAACGCTTTGCCAACTGATCACCATGCCGGCGGGGCCGGACGCACCGTTCGTGGGCGCGGGCGAGGCAAGCTGCAAAACGGATGACGCGTTGGTGGGGCTGGTACCGGCTTTCCATTCTGCATAATTGCTCATGCCGTCGCCGTCGGTGTCTGCGTAGTCGGCCGAGCCGTCCATGGGCAGGCCGTTTTGTTGCAGCCAGACGTAGGAAAGCACGGAGGCGGGCGATTGAAATTCATATGCGCCGGCATCCACGGTGCCGCCGGCGATGCGCGCGAGGCCATCGAGATCGGCGCCCACGGACACGAAAGCATTGTTGCCGGCATTGATGCAGGGCGAGCCGGGCTGGAGATGGAAATCGCCATTCGCCAGATCCACAAAGAGCGGCGCGTTGGTAAAATTGCCGCCGCCGGGCGGCAGCGGAACTGTGCAGCAGTTGCTCATCACCGGGCTCTGGAACCAGTTGGTACCGGTCGGTGCCGAGTTGTAATAGACGATGCAGTTGAGCAGTTTTCCGCCGAACACGCCGCCGCCGGTGTTGGCTGAATTTTGCACCAGGGTGCAGTTGTATAGTGTGGCGTTATCTTCGCCGCCGCTATTGCCGCGCAGGAGGCAATTGTAGAGCACGCCGCCGTAAACGCCGCCGTCCTGATTGTAAGCCGTGGAGTTGCTGATTAGATAGGAGTTGTAGAGCGTGGCCAGTTCGGCAGCGCCGCCGGCGTTGTAGGCCCAGTTGCCGAAATACACGCTGTTGGAGATGGTGCCCTGATAGCTGCCGCCGCCCGTGCCACCGGTCGCCCGGTTGTTGGTCAGGGCGCAACTGAACAGCGTGCCGAGATAGGTGCCGCCGCCTTGCAGAGCGGTGTTGGTCACGAGGATGCAACGGGTCAGAATGTTGGAATAGGCGCCACCGCCGGAAATGACAGCGCGGTTGCTGGAGATGAGGGAATCAGTGATCGTGCCGAAGTAAACGGCACCGCCGCTGCCGGCGCTGTTGTTGCTGAGCACGCAACTCGTCAGGCTGCTGGCATAGGCGCCGCCGCCGTTGTTGCTGCAAAAATTGGCCACGAGCACGCAATGATTCATGGTGTTCGAATAGGCCCCGCCGCCAGCAACGGAGGCCCGGTTGCTGGAGATGAGGGAATCGCTGGTCGTCCCACCGAAAACGCCGCCACCGATTGAGGCGGTGTTGTTGCTAAGCACACAACTGGCCAGAGTACTGATATAAGCACCGCCACCGCTGCTGTTACACTGGTTGCCTACCAGCACACAGTTGTTCAAGGTGGAGAACATAGCCCCGCCGCCGCCGCCCTTTGATTCCTGACCGGTGCCTGTATTTTTGACGAGCAAGCAGTTGATGAGCAGGTTGGAGAAAGACCCGCCGCCCTGAAGAGCCGCGTTGTTCGTCACCACACAGTTTAGCAAGGTGCCTTGGCAGGCGCCGCCGCCGTATTGCGAGGCGTTGTTGCCGGTGATGTAACAGTTCGTCACCACCGAGTCGGAAGACTCACACCAGACGCCGGCCCCGCTGGCATCACGGACAAGGTTGCTCTGCACCAAGTTGAACGCAAAGGCAATCCCCCCGTTCGTCAGGGTAAAGCCGCTAAGCACCGCATTGTTGGTCAGGTAAACACAGCGCAGGCTCGGACCGCCCCGGGTGGGTGGCGTGAAATCGCCTTTGATCGTAGTGCTGCCCGGGCCATTGACGCTCTGCACGGTGAGAGCCTTATGGACCACCACGCGGTTCGTCACGCTGGCGTATACAGCGCGGCCGCCGGTGGCATAAACGCCGTTGGTCACCAGCACCAGGTCGCCCGCGACGGCCGCGTCGATGGCGTCCTGGATATTTGTCGCGGCACTGTTCCAATCCAGATATGGCGACGCCGGGTTGGGATTGTTCAGGTTCACGTAACGAGTGGAAGGCGCGATGACCGCCTGCGGCGTCAGGGCGGCGGGCAGACTGACCGCCCCGCCATACAGGTTGGACACGGTCACGGAATAACCGCCAGCGTCAGAGTTTTGGATGGTGCTGATGGTCAGCGTTGAAGTGGTGCTGCCGCTGATGCGTCCGGCATCCGTCAACGGCAGGCCGTTGTAATACCATTGATATGACAGCGGGCCAGTGCCGGCGGCGATGACGGTGAAAGTGGCGGCGGTGCCCAACAAGACCGACTGGCTACCCGGCGGCGCGATGAGCTGGACGGGGATATATACCGTGAGCATCGCCACAGAACTAGTGGCTGCGCCGTAATTATTGGTGACGATGAGCTGATAGGACGCGCTGTCATTCGTCAGTGCGCCGGTGATGGTGAGGGTCGCGGCAGTCGCGCCGCTGATGCGTCCGCCGTTCACCAACGGGATGCCGTTGGAAGTCCACTGATAAACGAGCGGAGCCGTCCCAACGCTGGTGGTAGTTAAGGTCACATTGGAACCGACCGGGCTGATGCGGTTCGTCGGCTGGTTGATGATGGCGGCGGGCACGAGCACGGTCAGGGTGGCGATGGAACTGGTGACCGCGCCGGTGGCGTTCGTCAGCACCAATTGATAAGCGCCGGCATCGTTGGTCTGAAGATTCGCGAGGGTGAGGCTGGCGGTGGTGGAACCGCTGATGCGCCCGCCGTCGAACAAATTGGTGCCGCGATGATACCACTGGTAATTGAGCGGGCCCACGCCGGAGACGGTGACATTGAAGGTCGCGTTACTGCCGAGCAACACGGACTGGTCGGCGGGCTGCGTCAGGAGCGTCGGGATTTCCGAGACGACGACCACCTGGCTGGTCACCGCGCCATAATTATTGCTGGCGACAAACTGGTAATTGCCCGCCTGCGCTGGCTGGATGGCGGAGAGCATGAGCCATGAATTGGTTTCCGGCGGTAGAGCGGCACCATTGAAATACCAATGGTACTGGAACGGCAGCGAGCCGGTGAGCTGGGAATTCAGCAGCGTGCTTTGCCCGGTGGACAATGTGCGGGCGGCGGGCTGCCACACGATCTGCGGGGGAACGTGCGTGACGGGGCTGGCCACGAGCGCGAGCGCATCGACATAGCCCACGTTGATGTCACCGCCGACAGCGATGGAAACAACGTTGCTCATACCAGGCGGAAGCGGTGGCGCACCGGAACCCCAGCTTACCACCGTACCATCGCTGCGGAGCGCCAGACAGAAACTGCTGCCGGCGGCGATCGACACCACATTGCTCAAACCGGGCGGGATATTTGTCTGGCCGCTACCGCCATCGCCCCAGGCAACCACGGTGCCATCGCTGCGAAGCGCCATGCTGTAATAGATATTGGCGGCCACGGCGACGACATTGCTCAAGCCGGGCGGCGGCGTGCACTCGCCGTAATAATTGTAGCCCCAGCCAGTCACCGTGCCATCACTCAACACCGCAAGGTTATGTGTGAACCCGCAGGCGATGCCCACCACGTTGGTAAGGCCGGCGGGTACATTGGCCTGGCCATTGCCGTTCCAGCCCCAGCACGCGACAGTGCCATCCTTCTTCAGCGCCATGCTTTCAAAATATCCGGCGGCGATGCTGACGACGTTACTCAAACCGGCGGGGACGGAACTCTGGCCATTATAGTTATCGCCCTTTGCCGTCACTTTTCCATTGCTGGTGAGGGCTAGGCTGTGGTTGTAACCGGCGGCGATGGCGATGACGTTATTCAACGAGCCGAGACTGGTCGCCTGCCCTGCCCAGTTGTTGCCCCAGCCGGATACTTTGCCCTGGTCACTCAACACGATGGTGAAGTCCGCCCCGGCGGCGATGCGCAGGGCATTGGTGGCTGAAGCCGGGAAATTGGCCTGGCCCTGGGCATTGTCCCCCCACTCCACCAGCGGCACGACCGACAGATCTGCCTCCATACTGGTGGCGGTGTCGTAGAGATTGGTGACGACGACCTGATACGCGGCGAGGTCGCTCATCTGCACATTCGAGATGGTGAGCGTGGGCGTGGTGGAACCGGTGATGTGCGCGCTGTCCGTCAGATTGGTCCCGTTCTGCTGCCATTGGTACACCAGCGTTCCTGTGCCATCGGCAGCGGCCGAGAAAGTTGCCGTGCCGCCGATCAAGGACGTTGTGCTGAGCGGCTGGGCGGTGATGTATGCGGGAACCAAAACGGTCAACGAAGCCACGGTGGTGGTGGCGGAGCTCGCGGGGTTGGAGACGATCATGGAATAATTGCCAGCATTGCCCGCCTGCACGTTGAAGATTGTCAGGTTCGTGGTCGTGACGCCGAAATGCTGCCCATCGTTGGACAGCGGGTAGCCGTTGAAGAGCCATTGATAACCGAGTGGTGCGCCGCCGGAACCGGCCGCGCTGAATGAAGCGAGCGACCCCTGAACCAGTGTCAGGTTAGTGGGCTGAAGCGTGACTGTCACCGGCACGAGAACGGAGACCATGGCGATGGAACTGGTCGCCACGCCGAGGATGTTGGTGGCGACCACATAATAATTTCCCGTATCATTGGTCGTGGGATTAAACACCTGCAAGGTCGTGCTGGCGGTGCCGCTGTAGCGGGCATTGTCGGTCAGCGGCAGTCCGTTGTAATACCAGCGATAGGCCGGCGCGGGTATTCCCGAGGCCAGGGCGGAGAGCGCGATATTCGTTCCGACGGGAACGGCCTGGTTTGTGGGCTGGAGGTAAAAGAAGGGCGAGTTCTGAAATTCATACGCGCCCATATCCACGGTGCCGTTGGCGATGCGCGTCTTGCCAGCAAGGTCGTAGGTGGCCGGCGCGAAGGCATTATTGCCGGCATCGATCCCGGGAGAGCCGGGCCAGAGCTGGTAATTCCCGCGACCGGTGTCCACAAAAACGGGCGCGGTGGAAATATTGCCAACTCCAACGGAGGGATCCGGCTGGGGCGACGTACAGCACCAGCTCATGGCATTGGTGTAGACGTAGTTTTCGTTCCCAAAATACCCGGTGTTGTAATAGACGATGCTATTGGTCAGCGAGCAGTAGCTGGTGCCACCGCCGTACCAGGCAATGTTCCCGGCGGCTGTGCACTGGACCAAGGTGCTTTCCTGCGCCGCACCACCAAAATGAGCACTGTTGTTGACGAGCAGGCAATCATACAAGGCGCATTGGAACGCGCCGCCGCCAAGCTGGGCGGCGATATTGTTGGAGAGCACGCAAAAATAAAGCGTGCAATTGTCCGCCCCACCGCCGCGATAGGCGGCCGAGTTATCGGTCACGAGGCAGTTGCTCAAGGTGCAGCTATACGCCCCGCCGCCGGCCTGGGAAGCCTGGTTGCCGCTCACCGTGCTGCCGTACAACGTGCTGGACACAGCCCCACCGCCGTAGACCTGCAGGCCGGGCGTGGAGTAATTGTTACTGACCAGGCAACTGTTCAAGGTGGCCAAAAAAACGGCGCCGCCACCCGAGGTGTTGCGCGTCACAACACAACGGTTCAATGTGTTGTAAGCCGCGCCGGCACCGAGGGTCGCCGCGCTGCTGGCGAGCATACAATCGTTGAGCGTGCCTCGATTAGCGCTCCCGCCGAATCCGCTGGCGTTGTTGTTGAGGAGCACACAATTGGAAAGGATCTCATTGGTGGTTTCACAATACACCCCGCCACCGTTTTCCACGGTGGTCCCGTTTTGCAAAGTGAACCCGGTTAGCGTCGCGCCGGAGCCAAGATAGATGCAGCGGTTGCTCCCGCCGCCATCGATGATGGTCTGGTTCGCGCCAGCAACGCCCGTGATGAGGACGTACTTTTGGACGACCACACGATTGGTCGTTGCCGAAGTGATCCGGTTCCCCGACGAATAGATCCCGTTCGTCACCCAGATGTTGTCACCGGGACCGGCGGCGTCCACCGCGTCCTGGATGTTGGTGGCTGCCGTCGACCAAGAGGCATAGGGTGCCACGGGCGTGGGATTATTGAGATTCACATACAGCGAATGGTTCGTGACGGTGAGCGTCACCACGGAACTGGTCACGCTGCCGTGGCTGTTGGAGACGATGACCCGATAATTTCCGGCATCAGCCGTGGTGATGTTGCTGACAGTGAGCGAGGCACCAGTGGCGCCGCCAATATGCGAATTATTGACCAGATTTGCGCTGTTGAAGGACCATTGATAGACGAGCGGTGCCTGGCCGGTGGCCACGACGGTGAAGACAGTGTTGGAACCGAACAGATTCGTCTGGCTTTGCGGCTGGGTGGTGATGCTGGGCGAATTGGCGGCGAGGCTGGTGCGCGGCAAGGCAAGGATGAGAGCAGCAAATGCCAGAATCTTGACCACGGTTTTTGCCTTCTTGAACATACAAATCGCCCAATAAATACGCGCCTGATTTTTTAGAGTATTGAACTCTACCAAGAATTAAAATTCCTGGCAACCAGTGTGTGGCTTTTCACCTTGTATTTTGCGATTCCGGCAGCATGACTTGCACATCCTTGCGGCGCGATGCGGGGGAGACCTTCAGTTCCAGCAACTTACCGTCCTGATAGATGCCTTCGACAGTGGTGCGTTGCGGGGCGTGGAGCTGGAAGCTTACATTCCATTTTTCCGGCCAGGCCGGCAGGACGTAGATTTTGTCTCCGACGGATTGCAAGATCATGTTTTGCAGGGTGAGCATGATGTTGGCGCCGTGATCCTGATCGGGAAGCCAGTCGTAGTTCGGTCCCCACATCGCCGGGAAACGGAAGTTGGGATTGGAATTCCGGATCTTGCGGAGCAGCAGGCAACCGGCCTCATCCGCCAGTCCCGCAATCGCGGCGCATTGGCCATCATATTGCCAGCCGATGGGAGCCTGCTCCGTCCGGTGATGGAAGGTCTGAACGGCAATTTCCGGTTCCGGATGACCGACGCCATACAACCGGAATGGCCATAGCGCATAAAGTTCCGGGTTCTCAATATTGCTGCGGTCCGGTTTGAATTTTTCCGCGGGCTGGATGCGGCCATCCTGGAGCGGCAGCGCGGGAATGGCATTCTTCATCCGTTCCCAGAATTCAAGATCGGCCTTGGACGCCGACAGTTTGAGCAACCGTCCGCAAACATCCGTCAGTCCCGCCACGCTGGGGGTATCGTTGAGCACGTCGTTCCGGTACGTCTCGACCACCTGCGTGGGGCTGATGATGAGCTTGCCACGGGCATCGCGTTTGAACCGGGTGTCGTAGTAGCGCAGCACGGCATCGGCCATGGGGATGAGTTCCTGGTGGAGAAATTTTTTGTCCCCGGTGTATTCGTAGTAATCAAGCATCAACGCGGTCAGCTCCAGTCCCTGCTGCCAGGCATAGCGCCACCACGGATTGAGAATTTCGCCGACGGGATGGTCGCCGCGGTCCCAGCCGTAATCAGCGTTCGCGTAGGTGCCAAATATGGTCATCGTCTCGGGAAAATACGCACCGTCCGCCGCGTAATACAGTTTCGCACGCGCCCGGCACAACGGCAGAACTGCCTCGTAAGCATGGAACAGCGGGTGCGCCTCATCGAAATCACCGGCAGGCATCATGGGATAACAAGGAAACCGCATGTTCTGCCACCAATAGCAATCACCCCACCGGCGCCAGTCGGCACTCAGATCAGGGCCGCCGGCAAATTTCGAATCCACCGTGAAGATGGAGCCGTTGAACTTGATGGGATAATTTCGGCGTCCGGCGCAGG
>Ga0105238_10002489_pt1 | contig 18443 bp, 21 predicted proteins | sample KBSC34metaG_FD_81526 | JGI IMG/M metagenome (GOLD analysis project Ga0105238, IMG submission 81526) | Corn rhizosphere microbial communities from Kellogg Biological Station, Michigan, USA - KBS C3-4 metaG | ecosystem: Host-associated > Plants > Roots > Rhizosphere > Soil | place: Michigan, USA... | reverse complement strand
TAGCCGAGGCAAAGCATTTCAGCTGGTCAGACAACCCGCTCGCGCTTGGTTCGTATTCCTATTCTCGCGTGGGTATGGGCAATGCGCGGGAGGAGTTGCGTAAGCCGATTATGGACACGCTTTACTACACGGGAGAAGCCACGAACACGCACGGCCACACGGCGACGGTCCACGGCGCAATAGAAGCCGGTCGCGACACGGCAGAGAAGATACTCGCTATTTAGAACGGTTCTCCAGGTACTCCTTTAATTTTCCGAACGGTTTGATTTCAAAGTAGGTGCGGTCATGGTCTTCCGGTCTCATCTCTGAGCGCGGCACGTCAAAGCCATCGAGGATGATGAGCGGATCAAATCCGTATCCGCCTGCTGCTACCGGATGTTCTGGCACGCGGCCGGGGAGCGACCCCTCGAAGTACTGCTCGTCGGTGCCGTCGTAGTAGCCGACGACGCAGCGCGTCATCGCGCTCCTGTCTTTCCCTTGTAGCAAATCAGCGATGTCCTGGAGCGACATCTTTTCGAGGAAGAACTTTATGAACGGCCCCGGCAGACCGCCGAGCGCCGTAAACTCGAGCGCCGCGTCTTCCACCATGACCGGCTGCTGCACGATGTCGTACGCTTGGCGCACCTTGTGCCGCACTATTTCATGCAGGTCCATCGACTGGATCTCATCGAGATTCACCTTCTGGTGCTTCACGGGGTGCCCCAGGTAGCGCGCTACGTAATCAGCTTTGTTCTGATTGCCCGTGATAAATACCACCTCGTCCATGGATTAGTCGCGCTGGACGTCTACGATGTCGAGCACTTCTTCGAGCGAGGTGAGGCCCTGGAGCGCTTTGATGACCCCGTCCTGCGCCATGGTGAGGAAGCCCTGGCGCGCGACGTTCTTGCGGATGTCGCTTGCCGACGGGTTATCGCGCAAGAGGACGCCGAGCTCGTCGTCCATGAACACGCCTTCGTAGAGACCCACGCGGCCTTTGTATCCATTGCTCCCATCTTTCGGGTCCGGGATCCAGAGCGTGTCCATCTTTTCGGGGAGGAGTGACTTGTCTACCACTGACGCGATGACCTTCTCCACGAGTTTCTTATTCTCGCCTTCGAGCGGGACTTCCTTGCGCGCATTCGGATCAAGTTTGCGTACGAGGCGCTGCGCCATGGCGACCGTGACCGCCGACGCGAATTCTTTCGGGTCCGCGCCGAGGTCCACGAGGCGCGGGAAGGTACCCGCAGCGTCGTTCGTGTGGATGGTGGAGAACACGAAGTGGCCGGTGAGCGCCGCTTGGATGGCGATACCCGCAGTCTCGCCGTCGCGGATTTCTCCCACCATGATCACGTCTGGGTCCTGGCGCACGATGGAGCGGAGCCCCGAGGCGAACGTGTAGTCCTTGCCGTTGGTCTGCGTCTGCACGATGCCTTTCAGGTGATATTCCACCGGGTCTTCGATGGTGATGATCTTGATGTCCGGCGTCTGGATCTTCTGGAGGAACGCGTAGAGCGTGGTCGTCTTACCGGACCCGGTAGGGCCGGTGGTAAGGAGCATGCCGTTCGGGCGCGCAATTTCCTTCTCGAGGCGTGCGAGCAGTTTCGGGTGGATGCCGAGCGCTTCAAACGGGATGTGGATGGAGCGCGGGTCGAGAAGACGCATCACGAACGACTCGCCGTAGTTGCCTGGGATGAGTGAAGTACGAATCTCGATCTCGGTACCGCCGACGAGCACGGAGAAACGCCCGTCTTGTGCGCGGTCGTGGATGTTGAGCTTCAGCCCTGACAGGAGCTTGATGCGCGAAGCGAGGAAGCGATAGGTGTGCGCATCGAAGCTGAATACGTCATTCAGTTCGCCGTCGAGACGGAATCGCAGGCGCACCTCGTCTTCTTCCGGCTCGATGTGGATGTCGGATGCTTTCATCGCGAATGCGGTGCCCATGATGCCCTCGAAAAGGCGCGAGACTTCGGCGGTGTGCTTGTCGGTCAGCGTAGAGGAAAGATATTCGCGCAGCACTGGGATGCCGGTCACGGTACCCGAAAGCTTTTCCAGGTCTTCCTTTGAAATAGAGAACACGCCCTTCTGACTGGCTGCTGCGTAGGAGAGCTCCTTGTAGCGCTCGAGCGCGTGCTCGAAGCTTTTCTTCGTCACCAGGTACTGGGTGACCTTGAGGCCGCGGCTCTCGAGTTCTTCGACGAGGGCCTTGAGCCCCTCGTTCTTGGGCTGCGCGACGGCGAGCGAGAGCTGCGGGCCGTCTTTGCGGAAGGCGAGCGCTTCGGTCGCGCGGGCTTTTTCTTCCGGGATGAGGCGGAGCGCATCGGTGTCGACGGGAGCAGCGCCGAGGTTCGCGTACTGCATGCCGTATCGCTCCGCGATAAGGCTCGCGACGTCTTCTTCTTCCGCCTCGCGCATCGCGCGGATCTTCTCATCCTCGGCTTTGGTGTCGAAAGGAACGGGCATGGCGTAATAATAGCGCGGGCGCTTGCCTTGGTACAATGAGAAAATGGAACAGGTGGCGGACACTATCATGGAACTGAGCAGCCACGCTGCGGAATTCGTCCGCGGACTCCACCCGCGCGAGGGCGGGGCGACGCTTGTGACCCTCTCGGGCGAACTCGGGGCGGGGAAGACGGCGTTCGTGAAGGCAGCCGCCAAGGCGCTCGGGGTTGCGGGGGAACTCACGAGCCCCACGTTTGTCATACAGAAGAACTATCCGCTCAGCGGCCAGGCGTTTAGCCAGCTCATCCATATAGATGCGTATCGCTTGAAGAGCGGGGCGGAACTCGCCCCGCTCCATTTTGACGAGACCCTGAAACAGGCAGACAATCTAATAATGCTCGAATGGCCGGAGATGGTGCAGGATGCGCTCCCGGGCGCCGATGCGCACATTACCTTCGCCGCGAACCAGGACGGTTCGCGTACCCTCACCTATGCCTAAGTCTTCTGGTATCACCCGCAAGAAGCGGCTCATCGTGCTCGACTCGCATGCGATCATCCATCGTGCGTATCACGCGCTCCCGGAATTCACCGGCCCCGACGGCGCTCCGACGGGCGCCCTCTACGGTCTTTCGGCGATGCTCCTCAAGATAATCCAGGACCTGCGGCCCGACTACGTGGTCGCGGCGTACGACTTACCCAAACCTACCATCCGGCACGAAGCGTATAAGGAATATAAGGGCACGCGTATCCAGCTCGAGGACGCACTCATCGCGCAGCTCGGCACCGCGCGCAAAGTGCTCGAAGCGTTCTGCATACCCGTGTATGAAAAGGAAGGATTCGAAGCCGACGACGTGATTGGTACCATCACGCACATGCTCAAGGACCAGCCGAACATCGAAATAGTCATCGCATCCGGTGACATGGACGCGCTGCAGCTCGTGGAGAAGGGGAGGGTCAAGGTGTACACGCTCAAGAAAGGCCTCAACGACACCATCATGTACGACGAGAAGGCGGTGGAAGCGCGCTACGGATTCCCGCCGGAGATGGTGCCCGACTACAAGGGCCTGCGCGGCGACCCGTCAGACAACATCAAGGGCGTGCCGGGGATAGGCGAGAAGACCGCCACCGAACTCATCCAGAAATTCGGCAGTCTCGAAGACATATACAAGGCGATCAAGAAAGATGAGAAGAAGTTGGTAGATAAGGGCATTAAGCCCCGCATCGTAGGGCTCCTCAAGGAGCACGAAGAGGATGCGAATTTCTCGAAGATGCTCGCGACCATACGCACCGATGCGCCCATCGCATTCAAGCTGCCGAAAGAAGACTGGGAAGTCACCGACCGGCTCGACAAGATACTCGCGCTCTTCGATGAGCTCGGCTTCCGCACGCTGCGCGCCCGAGCTCGTGCGGTGATAGGCGGCGCCGCTGCTATGGAAGACGATGGCGAGAACGACGAGGAAGAAACGCTGCCGAGCGCGGAATCAGTAGACCCGACGCGACTCCAGGAAGCTCAGGTAATGCTGTGGCTCCTTGCAAGCGACTTCACCAATCCGACGCTCGAAGATGTCCTCGCGTTCACCAAGGCGAGCGACTTCGATGGTGCGTACGCAGAGCTCGAGAAGCAGATCGCGGCGACGGGCAGGCTCAAAGAAGTGTATGACACCATCGAGCGCCCGCTTATACCGGTGCTGCGCGCCACCGAGAAGTACGGCGTGCTTATAGATAAGAAAGCGCTCGCCGTGCTCGCGAAGCGCTACCGCGCGGAGCTTGAGGCAGTACAAGCGCGCATCTACGCGCACGCGGGCGGGGAGTTCAACATCAATTCTCCTAAACAGCTCGGCGATATCCTCTTTGACAAGCTCGGGCTCTCCGCAAAGGGTCAGAAGAAGACCGCAGGCGGCCAGCGCTCCACTCGTGAATCCGAACTCGAGAAGCTGCGCGAGCTGCACCCCATCATCGACGACATCTTGGAGTACCGCGAGATAGGGAAGCTGCTTTCTACCTATATCGACAACATCCCGACGCTGCTTGATAGCGATGACCGGCTCCACCCGCAATTTATCCAGACGGGCGCCGTCACCGGTCGCATGGCCACGCAGAACCCGAGCATCCAGAACATCCCGATACGCACCGACCGTGGCCGCGCCATCCGCGACGCGTTCATCGCACCCAAGGGTTCTACGCTCGTCGGCCTCGACTACTCGCAGATAGAACTGCGGCTCGCCGCGATACTTTCCGGTGACGAGAAGCTCATGGCGATCTTCAAGAGCGGGCGAGATATTCACCGCGAGGTCGCAGCTATGGTGATGGGAGTCGACCCCGAGAAGGTGGACGCGGAAATGCGCCGCCGTGCGAAGATCATCAACTTCGGCATCCTCTACGGTATGGGCGCTAACGCGCTGAAGGCTCAGCTCGGCTCGAGTATCGCAGAAGCGCACCAGTACCTCGACGACTACTTCGCGACGTTCAAGACGCTCGCCGAATACCTGGAATCGACCAAGGGATATGCGAGAAAGCACGGGTACACGGAGACGCTCTTCGGTCGCCGTCGCCAATTCCCCGAGATGAAGTCGCCGCTCCCATACGTGCGCGCCCAGGGCGAGCGCATGGCCATCAATGCGCCGATGCAGGGCACGCAGGCCGATATCATCAAGCTCGCGATGATACGCATCGACGAATACCTCGAGAAGGAGGGTGCTAAAGACGAGGTCCACCTTTTGCTCCAGGTGCACGACGAGCTCGTGTACGAGATCAAAGATGCGCGCGCGAAGGTGTGCGCAGAGAAGATAAAGGAAATCATGGAGTCGGTGCTGACGCCCGAGCAGACCAAGGGCGTCCCTATCATCGCGCAGGCTAAATCGGGACAGAATTGGGGAGAGATGCAGCCCCTCGCGTAATCACCCGGCGAGGAGTAAAGTTGCTCCGAACCCCTGGAGTACCGCCCTTGGCAGATCCGAAAGCACTCCCTTTACTGATCACGCTGCTGCGCAGAGCAGCCTTCATTCTCGTCCTCGTCATGATCGCTATCGCTTTTATCTTCTTCGCGGTGGCGGTCATCAAATCATCGTCCAACCCCAACCCGAGCGCCCACCAGGGCGCTCAGCGTTTTGGTATGCTGGTTGGGTGATTTACCTCTTTCACGGATCGGATGCGGGGAAGGTGCGCGCCAAGGCGTTCGCCTGGGTGGAGGCTGCCCGCAAGAAACAGCCGGACGCGCCCTACCTGCGCATCGCGCCCGATGCGGTGACAGAAAATGCGCTCGTGGATGCCGCGACGGCGAGCGGACTCTTTTTCAATAAGCAGCTCGTGCTCATCGACGATCCCTTCAGCCTCAAGGCCAGCGGGGAAGCGGTGATGGATACGCTTAAGGTGCTCGCACAGTCTCCGAACCCGATCGCCATTCTCGCGCCGAAACTCAAGGCAGCAGAGACCAAGAAGCTCGAAGCTGCGGCAGAGAAAGAATTCAAATTCGATGCACTCAAGAAAAAGGAGAGCCGCGGGTTCAACTTCGAACTCGTGGGTGCGTTAAGTAGCAAGAATCGCGAAAAGCTCTGGAAAGAAATTGCGAAGGCCACGCGCGAGGGAGACGCGCCCGAGATGATCCACGGCCTCCTCCACTGGAAAGCGCGCGACATGATGAACAAGGGAAGCAGCGGCTGGAGCGATGAGGAGTCGCGCAAGCTCTCCCTCGACCTCATCGAACTTCTGTCCGACGCACGCTCTGAATCACTCGACCTCGGGGTCGCCCTCGAGCGCTGGGCGCTGTCGCTATGATCACCAAGATCCGCCCCGATGATTTCAATAAGCGATTCGATGTCGTGGGCTGCTACCTAATCCACGAGGGCAGCTTCGTGATGCTCCACCGCCACCCGCACAAATCGAACGGAGACCTCTGGGGACTCCCAGGAGGGAAGGTAGAGCCCGGTGAATCGCTCGCGGACGCGATGGTGCGGGAAGTGCAAGAAGAAACGGGCATAGAGCTGCTGCCGAGCGATGTGCGTTTCTTCGGTTCCTACTACGTGCGCCACGAAGGCTATGATTTCGAGTGGCATATGTTCTCCGCGGAACTCCCGACTCGTCCGCGCATACAGATAAGCACGTACGAGCACCAGGATTTCAAATGGGTGACGCCGCGGGAAGGGCAGCTCCTGCCGCTCATTCCCGACATGGGCCGGTCTATCCAACTCTTCTTTAAATAGTGCGCCCGCCTGGGCTCGAACCAGGGACCGTCTCCTTAAAAGGGAGCTGCTCTACCGACTGAGCTACGGGCGCGTAGTGAGGACAATAGCACGAATGAATTTGTGCTGTTGCGCCGAACGAGCGGCCGTATGTAATCATACGGGCGCAACCTTGTCTTTCTAGCATTTTCTACGCACTTTTTCTAATACGTGAGGAGGTCGACGGTGTTACCGGAGGTATCGAGGAGCTTCACTGTGTCGTGGTCCTTGGTGAAGAAGTCATTATCACGGCCCACGTAGAGCCGCCACTCGTTACCCCAGAATCCCTTGTCGCCTAGGTGTGCATCCACGCAACCGTTGTAGTTCAGGTACTGGTCCATGAACTGATTGCAGTCGCTGCCGAGCCCGCCTGGGGCATCGAGCGGCACCGTGCACGAGTGTGCGCTCTGTATGTAGGCGCGGCATGCGTCGAGCTTCTTCGGGTCACCCAGGTAGAAGCGGTTGAAGTCTGTCATCGGGGAAGGGCACAGGTGCTGTATCGGCGGAGAGAAATCCTGGAACTGATCGAAGTAGCCCGTGCACATATTCTCGCGGAAGGACATGCCGACGGGGGAATCGCCGACCGTAATTATTGCGGTCTGTCCCGGCGCGAGCACCACAGGCTCGTCCTGATTCACGTCTCCCAAGTGGGGCAAGTTCACGCCTTCCGGAATGGAGAATGATTTGCTCTCTGCTTCGCCCTCCACGGTCCAGCCGCTCACGTCTATGCCGGCCTCTGGCGCGCGGCTCGATACGCTGATGGTGAGGTATTCCGTGTCTGGGTCTTCGCTCATAAGGGGACCCACGCTGTGGTGGATAGTCACGAGACCCTTGTACACGGACGGCGTACCGAACCGCTGACTCTCCACGTAGGTTTCCTGGAGGTCTACCACGCCCTGCTGCGCCTTGTTGAGGTCGCTCTGTACCTGCTGGTTCGAGACGGTACCCCCGGACCCGTAGCTCCGGAGCCCGAAGCTATTCGTGGTGGAGCTTATCCCTGTAGCCCGCGGCGTGACCGGACCGCTGAAGGAGATGGGGTGCGCAGTGCCGCCCATCGCCACCCATACGATGAATATGAAGACGAGTATGCCGATGAAAAGCAATGCATCTGCCCGCATGTGCCCCTATGATAGCAGTCGTTTGAGCTCGTCGCGGACGACGTGTGCATCGCTCCAGGGCTCCTTGGTGCCGCGCGGGCCCATGATGAACGGGTCGGTGCCTTTGCCGGTCACGAGCACGACGTCGCCGTCTTTCGCGAGCGAGAGTGCCTTCCGGATAGCTTCGCGGCGGTCCATCACGATGTGCGGCTTCTTGTGCATGTCGCGGGCTATCTCGTCCACTATCGCTTTCGGGTCCTCGTCGTACGGGTCTTCATTCGTGAGGATGACCTCTTCGCAGGCTTCTTCCGCGATGCTTCCCATGAGCGGACGCTTCCAGGTATCGCGGCCGCCGCCGGTGTTACCGAGCACGCAGATCTTGCGCTGGTGCTGCGGGTAGGCAGCGTAGAGCGCCTTCAAGGAATCCGGCGTGTGCGCGTAGTCCACGATGGCGAGGAAGTTCTGACCCTCTTCGATGCGCTCAGCGCGACCGGGGATGAGCGTAAGTGAAGAGAGAGCGCGCGCCGACACTTCGGGAGAGACGCCGAGGAATTCTGCCGCCTTCACGGCCGCGAGCGCATTCATCACGCTCATCGCGCCCGGGTGCGGGATATCGAACCGCGTATTCGCGTACATGAATGACACGCTGCCGTCCTTGATGATGCCGTTCACCGCGTCGGTGTATGAAAAGGGGATCTGACGCTCCACGGGGAGCGCGAGGAAGCGGCGGCCGTATTCGTCGTCGCCATTCGCGATTATGGCGCGCGGGCGCTTCGGAGAGCGAGCGAGCGACTTGCCGATCGAATACTTCGCGCGGAAGTAGTTCTCCATCCCGCCGTGCGACTCGAGGTGCTCTTTCTGGAGGTTGGTGAACACGAGCGCATCGAGATCGAGGAAGAGGTGGCGGTACTGGAGCGCAGCTTCGCTCGTGAGCTCGAGCACAGCGTGGGTCGCACCCGCATCAATTGCTTTGCGCAGGAACTTCTGGAGGAATCCGTGCCCCGGCACCGTCATCTTAAAGGTATTCGGCTCGGACTCCGTACCGATAGCAAAGCGGATGGTGCCGGCGATCGCCGTCTTGTGTCCGGCCGCGGTGAGTATTGCGAACAGCATCTCAGACACCGACGACTTGCCCTTGGTGCCTGTGACGCCTATCACTGTGAGTTTCTTGGCCGGCGCGCCGTACCACATCGCCGCGAAGAATGCCCACAGGAAATGGTAGGGCCGCGTGAGCGCGCGATAGGCTCCGCGCGGGAGCAGTTTCTGGAGGAATGATTTCATGACTTATTTGTGTCCGCTCGAGAGCGCGGCGCGCAGCCGCGCGTCTTTGCCCGTGACGTCCTTCGGGATGCCGGAGAGCGCAGAGCGGGCTTCGCGCTCGGTATACCCAAGGGCGACCAAGGTGTCAAACACTTCCGCGTCCTCGCCCTGCGCGCTTTCTCCGGAAAGGTGGATGCGCTCGCCGATCTCCACCACCAATTTCTCTGCGCTTTTCTTCCCCATACCCACCACGCGGGTGAGGTAGGGGATGTCGCGCTTCGCGATCGCCTCTTCTATCTTTTCGCGGGGAGCACGGCGCAGGAGCGATAGCGCGGTCTTGGGGCCCACCCCGGAGACCGAGAGCGCGAGCTCGAAGAATCGGCGGTCCGCTTCCTCCGTGAATCCGTAGAGCTCGAGCCCGTCCTGTTTTACGGCCAGATAGGTCATGATGCGGGCCTCTTCGCCCTCCGTGACGCTCGAGGGTATAGCCAGGTGTACGAAGATGCCGAACCCCGCGACCTCCACCACGGCCCCCAGGGGCTCGACCGAGAGCACTTTCCCGTGGATCTCGCGAATCATGGCCGTATCCTAGCACTGTTCGCACTCTTGCAGAATGGCGCCCGATGGCTTAGACTCCGCTCTACATGGCAATCACCAAAGGAGCAAAGAAGGCACACCGCGCATCCCTGCGTAAGCGCGTATTCAACGTACGCCGCAAGCGCGCACTCACCGATGCGACCAAGGCCGCAAAGAGCGCGATCGCCGGGAAGAGCAAGGACGTACAGAAGTCGCTCGCCGAAGCGTTCAGCGCGATCGACAAGGCAGCGAAGCGCGGCATCCTGAAACCGAATACGGCGAACCGCAAGAAGGCGCGCCTCGCCGCTGCGCACAAGCGCGCGAACGCCTAACCAAAAGCAAAATCGCCCTCACGGGCGATTTTGCTTTTATATTCTGTGCTCTCGGCCAGAATCGAACTGGCATTGGCCCCTTCGGAGGGGGCTATCCTATCCGTTGAATGACGAGAGCGTGCGATCACGATACTACACCGAACATATATGTGCTCCCGGTAAGCAAAGCTTGCCGGTTCGCACTTCGCTCGAAACTGAAACGCCCCATCATGGGGCGTTTCAGTCTGCTCACTCAGTGCTCCCGGTAGGAATCGAACCTACATCAGCTCCTCCGCAAGGAGCCGTCCTATCCATTGAACGACGGGAGCGTTTAGCACACGCTAACGGAATGACTCTACTATAGTTCGAACATCTCGACCAGCCGGTCGATGACGGAGGTGTGGTGGTTGCCTTCGTCGAGATGGAGCGAGAGATACTCGTATACCTCGTCCGCGTCGACATCCACGAGCGGCACCAGGAGGTGCGGCGCGAACAGGCTGCGCGTCTTTATGGACAGCGCTGGCGGGAGGTCGTGGTCGATGTACTCGAGCACGGAGTAATGCATCATCGTGTCGAATGGGTAGAGGCGGTCGCCGATGGTAAGGCCTTGCTCGGTGATGGCGAACTTATGCGAGCGCGGCTGCTTGGCTGCGGTGATGGCGAGCGCTGCTCCGGCGACGAGGATGAGTATCGCGAAGATGATGTTGCCGAAGAGAAGGGAAGCGACCGCAGCGGCTACAGCGATGATGCCGACTGCCCAGTACCAGTCAGAGCTTTTCTCCTTGAACGTATATTCGGTCCCTTCCCACTCGAAGATTGGCGGTCGCGGCATGGCTAGCAATAATCATAGCACCCCTAGTTAGGCAATCGCTCGCTCGGATTCGGCACTATCGCTGCGTGAGCATTGGGGATGTCGAAAACGTAGAGGCCGGACTCATTCTTATAGAATCTCGCTCCTCGTTCTGTGCCCTCGGGTTTGAGCTCCTCAGGAATTTCGTCGAAATCGCGCACGCCATAGTTGTGGAATTGCCCGCCATGGTACTCGATTTTCCCTGATGCGACATCCGGAATAGTCCGCCTCACGAGTTCACCCATCGGGTGCTTCTCCTCGCTCTCTCCTTCGAAGAGTACGGGCTCCACTTTCGTATGGAGGCTTCCTGCTACGACAAGTGTGGGCAGGCCGGCGTGAGCATTCATAATGTTGCGCTCCATCGCTGCATCACGGGCATTCCACCCGAATCCGACGGCGTTCCCGTCGAAGCATACGACTTTTTCAAGCAGACCTTCGGAGCGCAGTTTCCGCATAAGCACAAAGTGATTCGCCGTGATACGGCCGTCGGGACTGTCGTTCATCGCTTCGAAATCGAGTTCCCCGGAATTGAGGAATCGGTCCACTGCCTGTTGCAGGTTAATGTCCCACTCCAGATCGAGCTGCCGGAATCCGAATTGCTTAAAGAGGGTATAGATGACGGCCGCGTTCTCCTCAGCTCCGTGCATCTCGCCCAGGATAAAGAACTTGTTCGTCGCCAGGCTTTCTGCGAGGCTTGTAACCGCTGACTCTTCGAAGACCGCCGGAATCGCGTCGACTGAAATATCGCGCACGGCCTCGACAAAAGATTTCCGATCGCGTTCCACATTGCGTACCTGCTTTTTCGCTTCAAAACTAGTCATTAGGGTGAGGATAGCACTTACAAGCGGAGGAGGTGAGATTCGAACTCACGGTGACTTGCGCCACGGCGGATTTCAAGTCCGCTGCATTAGACCACTCTGCCACTCCTCCCGAGAACTGAAAGCACTACGCCGCTGATGAATCGTCAGACGACGTTTCGACGACGATCACTTCTTCGATGACAGTGCTCGGGCGTGCAGGAGGCGCGATGCTGCCGAAGGGGAAGAGGTCAGCGCTGCCCTTGTCGCCGCGGAACCAGATGAGGTACACGATCTCGAGGATGCCGGCCGTGTTGACGATCAGGAACACAATGAACCAGACCCACTGACCGCTGCGTGCTGCGTGCCAGAGCGCGAGACCTTTCCACAAAAGTTCCCAGAGAATGAGCACCAAGACGAATACCGCGAACCCTGCGCCGAAGAGTGCCATGAAGGGACCGAACCCGAACATCATGTTTTCGCCGATTGGATGATACATGCCCGGGAGTATACCATAGGGATATGCGCTACCTCGGCATCGATTACGGCAGCAAGAAGATCGGCATCGCGTTCTCAGACGAAGCAGGCGCCATGGGGTTCCCCCACGGCATCATTACCAATACGCAGGGTGCGGTAGACGAAGTAGCGAAGCTGCTCGCCGAGAAGGGTGCAGAGGCTATCGTCGTCGGGGAGTCGAGGGACCTCTCGGGCGCGGACAACCCGATCGCGAAAGATGCGAAGGCCTTCGCCTCTGCGCTCGCCGCAAAGACGGGGAAGCCCGTATATTGGGAAGCTGAGTTCTACACGAGCGCAGAGGCGCGCCGCGCGCGCGATGCATCGGTGGAAGGAAGGAGTCCCAAGAACACCGACGCGGTCGACGCGTCTGCAGCCGCGCTCATCCTTACCAGCTATTTGAGTAAAAAACATGACTGATGAACCAACCGCTCCGCAGGCCGCCGAAGAGTTAAAGAAGGAGGAGCCGAAAGCGGAACCGAAAATTTCTATAGAAGAGTTCGCAAAGGTAGAAGTGAAAGTCGGTACGGTGAAAGCCGCCGAGCGCGTACCGGAGACCGACAAGCTCATCAAGTGCATCGTGGACTTTGGCGAGGCGGCAGGACCGCGCACCATCGTGTCGGGCATCGCGGCGTATGTGCCGGAGCCAGAAACGCTTGTGGGGCGCCAGCTCGCGTACGTGACGAACCTAGCTCCAAGGATGATCAAGGGCATCGAGAGCAACGGCATGCTCTTTGCGGTCGGGGAGGGCGACACGTTCGCATTCCTCACGCCCGACCGCAGGGTTCCACCGGGTACGAGCGCTCACTAGCCGCGCGAGGCGCGTTATACTAGTGGAAGCATGCCGCTTCCGCGATTCATCAGCGTCAACTTCGCGCCGCCGCGCTATCTCACCCTGCCCACCGCGGGCATCGACGTATCTGCAAGCACCATCAAGCTCGTGATGCTCAAGGAGGGCACGCACGGCATCGAGCTCTCTGCGGTGCAAGAGGCGAGGCTCCCCGAGGGCGCATTCACCTCTGCTGATATCAACGACATCGGCGCGGTTGCGAAGGGGATTTCCACGCTCGCGCGTTCGCAAGGTGCGAGCATCGCGAACATCGCACTCCCCGAGTCGCGCACCTACCTATTCGAAACAGACGTTGCGGGCGCTACTCCTGCAGAGTGGTCCATCGCGCTCGAGCAGCACCTCGACGAATACGTCCCGCTCCCGCCGTCTGAAGTCGCGTACGACTTCATGCAAGCAGGGAAGAAGGGCGATCAGACCCATTTGGTCGCCGTAGGGTACGCGCGGCGGGTGATCGAGCAGTCGCTCGAAGCATTCGACGAAGCAGGCATCGGCATCCGTGCAATCGAGAGCGATCTCTTTTCCATACCGCGCGCAATCCTTAAGCCAGGAGACCCTTCGACCGTGCTCATCATCGATATCGGGCGCACCACCACCAAGCTCATCGTGGTGGCTAACTGCATCCCGCGCTACGCGACCACGCTCGACATCGGCGGGCAGGCGCTCACCACCGCGGTGCAGAAGCACTTCGGCGTGACAGAAGAAGAAGCCAAGCGCGTGAAGGCCGAGCGCGGACTCGTCGCAACCGACGGCAACGAGGAATACCTCGCGGCGATGCTTTCAACCGTCTCTGCGATCCGAGAAGAAATCGCGCGACGCCTCGATTACTGGCAGACGCGCGGCGTCGCGGGCGGCGGGCACGAGCCCGTGTCGCGTGCGCTCATCGTGGGCGGGAACGCCACCGTGAAGGGCTTGCCGGAATACCTCGCGGCCGGACTCAAGGTCCCGGTCGACCTCGGTGACGTGTTTACGAACTTCGCTTCCCGCGATCACTGGCTCCCGCCTATCGATTACACCGAATCGCTCGCATACGCGACCGCGATAGGGCTCGCCCTCCGACAATATGTCTCATGACATGATCAACCTCCTGCCGCCCGACCGGAGCCGCGCGTTCCGGCGCAACTACTTTATCCGGCTCGCCACGGTGGGGTTCGTGCTCCTCACGGTGCTCGTCGTGATTCATGGCATCCTGCTCTTGCCGTCTTACCTGTATGCATCTGCGCAGGTGCGCGCTGAGACTGCTGAGCTCGCGGCTACGGCGGGTGGGAGCGATGCCACGAGTTCGAGCGCAGAAGCAGAACTCTCCGCGCTCAAGAGCGACGCTACCTACCTCTCGCGCCTCGCTACCGCGCCATCGGCGTCGGGCGCCGTGCGCGCCGTGCTCTCGGTCCCGCACCCTGGCATTACGCTCGTCGATATCACCTACACGCCGCCCGCGTCGGGTAATTCGGCGAGCGGGAAAATCGTGCTCGCCGGCATGGCAGCCACGCGCGAACAGCTGCGCGCGTACGACCTCGCGCTTACGGGCTCTCCGTTTGTCGCCGGCGTGGACCTCCCGATAAGCGCGTACGCGGAAGACACGGACATTTCCTTTTCTATGACCGTGACCGGCACCCTCACTCTTACGCCATGAACCGTCCTCTTACCCAGCTCATCATATGGATAGTCGCCTTCGTGATCGCGCTCGGCGCGTACGCGTACTGGTATTACATGCTCACCGTGGCGACAGGACAGGTGACTGCGCTTGCAGCCCAGGTGAACCAGCGGAGCGCAGACCAAGCGGCTGCCGGAGAAGCAGTGGATGAACTCAAGCAGCTTTCTGCGTCTGCGGGCGACATCCAGAACTACTTCGTCGTGCCCGACAACATCGTAGCGTTCCTCGAGTCCCAGCAGTCCCTCGGCACGAGCCTCGGTGCGCAGGTGTCTGTGGTGTCGGTGACGGCGAACCCGAATCCGCGCCCGCACCTCGACCTCGCGCTTACCGTGAGCGGCTCCTACGCCGCCGTTATGCGCACGGTGGGAGCGATAGAGTTCAGTCCGTACGACATTACGGTGAACTCGCTCAACCTGAGCACCACCAACACGGGTTCCACGCCGGGCTGGACCGCGGCGATGGCGCTTTCGGTGGGCACCGTCGCTACTTCTACAAAACCATGACCAATCTTTCTGACATAGAAAAGCGCGCGCTCTCCACGTTCAGTTACGGAGAGCGGCTCAACCCCGCGCGCGACTGGTTCATGCTGCTTGTCGTCGCGGCTATACTCCTCCTCGCGAGCGCGGCGATGAACGTCCTTATATATGAGGGAGTGAAGGACGTCGCGAGCAGCAGCGCACCCGCAGCGGTATCGGGAGTGGATGCGAGCGCCATCAATACGGTGGAGTCGGTATTCAAGGCGCGCGATGCGCAGATGCAGAATTACGAGAAAGTGTACGAGTTCGTTGACCCCTCCAAGCAGTAAGGTAAGGTAACACTGCCCCCGTAGCACAATGGATCGTGCAGCGGACTTCTAAGCCGTTGATCTTGGTTCGATTCCAGGCGGGGGCACAAAGACACAAAACCTGCTTGCAGCAGGTTTTGTGTCTTTGTGCCAGGCGCAGCGATGTTCCGCCAGCAGGCGGAACCGTGAGCCGGGGTCGCGAAAATCCCGAGCGACGGCGAGGAATTATTCGTGACCACACTAGCCCTAATTCAAGGTAAACTGGATCTATGATTCAAGTTTTCGTATTTGGCTCGAGTTCCTCATATGGCGTCGGGGGCACCGATGGCGGGTGGGCCGACATGCTCAAGCGGGAGTTGCATAAACGATCCTACGCTGATGCCGGCGAGGGTGAGCGGTATGAAGTATTTAATTTTGCGAAGTCAGGTGCAAAAATCAGTTTTGTTCAGGGCACGTTTAAAGATCAGCTGAGAAACTATAAAAGAAGTAATGCAAAGACGATCGCGCTCGTAGCTATCGGTGGGAATAATACCAAGGCAGAAAACGAACCTGATAATTTCGTCTCTACGCCCGAAGAATATGAAGCAGAGCTCACGACACTTCTCCAAGATATTCAACGGAGTGTTGATCAAGTAGTTTTTATAGGAAGCGGGTACGTAGACGAAGCAAAAACAAATCCTAAGCATAATCCTCTCACCGGTGGTAAATCGTACTTTACGAATGAGCGCCGCGCGATCTTTGAGGAAAAATTGAAGGAAATTTGCGAGAAGTTGCACATACCGCTTGTCAGCCTCGATGTTTCGGAGACAGAGTGGAAGAGCAATTACTTATACGTGGATGGACTGCACCCCAACAGCGAGGGGCATGCCTTTATCTTTGGGAAAGTACTAGCCGTTGTAGAGCCGTTCCTCAACTAGTCATTACCCGTTCGATTCACTGCTTGGTACAATACCCGGATGACGCAGGGGGAAGCACTCGCAATTCTCACCACCGGCGCCAATGTCTTTCTCACGGGTGAACCGGGGAGCGGCAAGACGCACACGGTGAATGCATACGTGAAGTGGCTCCACGAACGCGGGGTCGAGCCGTCTATCACTGCCTCGACCGGCATCGCCGCGACCCACATCGGCGGGCTCACCATCCACGCGTGGAGCGGTATCGGCGTACTCGAGCGCCTGACGCCGTACGACCTCGACCGCATCCAGAACACCGAGCGCGTGGCCAAACGCATCCGTGCGACACATATATTGATCATCGACGAGATCTCGATGCTCTCAGCCAATACGCTCGATATGGTGGAACAGGTCTGCCGCGCAGTGCGTAATCCGGAGAAGCCGTTCGGCGGGCTCCAGGTGGTGTTCGTGGGCGACTTCTTCCAGCTCCCGCCGATTTCCCGCGAGAGTAAGCGCGCGCAGTTCGCGTTCGACGCTGCCGCGTGGGAAGCAGCGAATCCGCTCATCTGCTATCTGAGCGAACAGCACCGCCAGGAAGATTCTGCATTCCTCGACCTGCTTACCGCGATACGTAACGAGTCAGTACAGTCGCACCATCGAGAACTCCTCGCAGGCAGGCAAGTCGATGGGGAAGTCGTTATAGACGACGACGCGAACGCGCCGGTCACGCGGCTCTACACGCACAACGCTGCAGTCGACCGCATGAACGACGCCGCGCTCGCCGCGGTGGAGGGGCGAACCGAACGCTTCACGATGACCAGTAAGGGCGCACCGCATCTGATAGAGAGCCTGAAGCGCGGCTGCCTTTCTCCGGAGACGCTGGTGCTCAAAGAAGGTGCGCGGGTGATGTTCACGAAGAACGACCCGATGGCGCGATATGCGAACGGCACGCTCGGCAACGTCGTGGGATTCTCCGCGGTGCACAAGTATCCGACCGTCGAACTTATGAATGGGGAAGAAATCGTGGCAGAACCAGCAGAGTGGAAGATGGAAGACGGCGGAAAGACGCTCGCGACCATCACGCAGGTGCCGCTGCGGCTCGCGTGGGCTATCACCGTGCACAAGAGCCAGGGTATGAGCCTCGACGCGGCGACGGTCGACCTCTCGATGGCATTCGAATACGGCCAGGGATACGTGGCGCTCTCGCGTGTGCGCACGCTCGAAGGGCTCTCGCTCTACGGCATGAACGACCGGGCGCTCATGGTGCATCCGGAAATAGCGAAGAAGGACCGGGAGTTCCGCGCAGCATCCGCGGGCGCAGAAGCCGCGTTCGACTCTCTTGGGGAAGAAGAGCGGATGAAGATGGAGAAGCGGTTCGTGCTTGCCATCGGCGGCACGGAGAACTTGGGAGAAGCAGCCAAGCGACGCGCGCAAAAGTCAGCGCCTAAAATCCCGACGATTGATGCGACGCTTGCCTTGGTGCGCGAGCAGATACCGCTCGGGGACATCGCCGACGAGCGCGACGTGAAGCCCGAGACTATCATCGATCACTTGGAGCAGCTGCGCGAGAGCGGGCGCGTGGACCGCAGCGAGATCCTCTACCTCGCAGATGACGCGCACCGGCTGAACGACATCCAGGCGATGTTCCGGAGGAAGAAGTCGAAGTCGCTCAAGACCATATTCGCGGCGATGCAGGGCGCGGTGTCCTACGCCGATATCCGGCTTGCGCGCCTCTTGCTTCCTGATTAAGTGCGGTTGTGGCAGAGTAGGGAAACGGGCATGTGGCGGAATTGGTATACGCGTACGTCTCAGAAGCGTATGGAGCAATCCTTGGGAGTTCAAATCTCCCCATGCCCACCTAGATAGCGCGATTATTTGCGGCGCGTGCCGCCGCGGTTCGGATTGGTGCCGAACCCCTGCATAGACTGCATCGAGGTATCGACAGAACCTGTGATCTTCGGCAGCGAATAGAATACGCTTCCGGCGACGACCGCGTGCGAACTCGTGTCCATCGAGAACAAGTTAGTGATCACGTTGACGAACATGCCATCCGCGACGGTGAAATTCGCGCCGTTCTGCATGTGAGCGAATTCGGGCAGGAGGCGCGGATTACCGGTAAGGTCCTTGTCCGCGTCGGTGTCGCCGGTTCTAAACTGCACCCCGACGAAGTTGCCGCCAGCAAGATCCATACCCGGAGCAGTTGCGGTGAGGCCAGCCGTATTTACC
>Ga0105238_10002485_pt1 | contig 18451 bp, 17 predicted proteins | sample KBSC34metaG_FD_81526 | JGI IMG/M metagenome (GOLD analysis project Ga0105238, IMG submission 81526) | Corn rhizosphere microbial communities from Kellogg Biological Station, Michigan, USA - KBS C3-4 metaG | ecosystem: Host-associated > Plants > Roots > Rhizosphere > Soil | place: Michigan, USA... | reverse complement strand
GATCAGCGCGCGCTCCACGAATTGCGCGATGCGCGCTTCGTCCACATGCGCAGGATGGTAGTAATAGTTGGTCAGGGCATAGCGCCTCCCGCTGGTCAGCGGCATGCCGCGATGGATGCCCGCCGTGTTGACCAGCAGCAGTGTACCCGCCGGTGCGGGAAAGGACTGGAGGGTCAGGCCCAGGCGCTGGGCGATCTTATCGATGCTGGCATTGTCGTAGCGGGTCTGCGGCGCTTCCGGCAGATCGCCCAGGGCGGTATCGAACGCCACGCGCCAGCGCTTGTGACTGCCGATCAGATATTGGAAGGGGCCGTTCTCGGGCGCCGTATCGCTGAGGTAGAGAATGGCCTTGAACTGATAGCCATGCGCATCGCGATGCCAGCCGTCGCCCGAGCCTGTGTTGCCCTGGCTGGCGCTGATGCGTCCTCCCAGGGTGGCGAAATTGTAGAGCTCCAGACCGCCGTCCAATTCGCCGAAGCCTTTGAGGAAGGGATCATGGTGGAAATCCGCAAACCGCGGATCGGCGGACTCCATGCCGTACAGCCGCTCGTCCGATCCGCCGGAATAGGCCTGGATGCAGGCCGGATTGTCGGTCAGGACGCGGTCGAATGCCTGGCGCGCCTCTGCGCAGCGCTCTGCCGACCAGTATCCCGGCACGGCGGCCACGCCCTGTTCCGCGATCGTCTGGCGCAGGCGCGCCAGATCGGGCCGGCGTGCCTCAAGCTCCTGGCTGAGGCTCGAACGGTCCGACGCACGCGCCACACTGGCAGCGGCCCGCTCCAAGCGTATCCACTGGATCAATGAAGCCGCGCCGGCACGAAGATTGACCATGGCCCTTTCTAACGGACTGACTTCAAAAGGAAAAGTCCGGCCCCCAAGACCCAGCTTTTTGGACCCGATTTGAGTTTTGGCGCGAAAATCCGTATTCGTCAGGGTGATGTCGGGTGATGTTTCATGAAGGTCATTGTTACAGGCGGGGCGGGGTTCATCGGATCTGCCGTTGTGCGCGCCTTGATCGCGGACGGCGACGAGGTGGTCAATCTCGACAAGCTGACCTATGCGGGAAATCTGGAATCCGTGGCGTCGGTTGCGGACAGTCCGCGCTACAAATTCGCGCGTCTGGACATTTGCGACCGGGCCGGGGTGGAAGCGCTTCTGCTGGCGGAAAAGCCGGACGCCATCATGCATCTGGCCGCCGAATCGTATGTCGACCGTTCGATCGATGGCCCGACCGCTTTTGTGCAGACCAATCTGGTGGGAACCAGCTTGATGCTGGAAACGGCCTTGGCCTATTGGCGCGGGCTGGATGTGGCGCGCAAGGCGCGCTTTCGTTTCCATCATATTTCGACGGACGAAGTGTTCGGTTCGCTGGGTGCGACGGGGCTTTTCCGTGAGGACAGCCCTTATGTGCCCAACTCGCCCTATTCGGCGTCCAAGGCCGGCAGCGATCACCTGGTGCGCGCCTGGTATCACACCTACGGCTTTCCTGTGCTGGTCACCAACTGCTCCAACAATTACGGGCCGTTCCATTTTCCGGAAAAACTGATTCCGCTCACCATCGTGCGCGGACTGAAGGGTGAGCCCATGCCGGTCTATGGCCGGGGCGAGAATGTTCGCGACTGGCTGTTTGTGGAAGACCATGCCCGCGCCCTGGTGACGGTGGTGCGGCAGGGACGGGTCGGCGAGACCTACAATATCGGCGGCAATGAAGAACGCTCCAACATCGAGGTGGTGCGCCATGTCTGCCGGCTGCTGGATGAGATGGTGCCGGACTCGCAATTTCGTCCGCATGCCGACCTGATTACCTTTGTTGCCGACCGTCCCGGGCACGATCTGCGCTATGCGATCGATGCGTCCAAAATCCGCACCGAGCTGGGCTGGGCACCTCAGGAGAATTTCGAAACCGGTCTGGAGAAAACCGTGCGCTGGTATCTCGACAACCGTGGCTGGTGGGAACGTATCCTGTCCGGCGTCTATCGCACCGAGCGCCTGGGGCTGGCTATCGCATGAAGGGCATCATTCTCGCCGGCGGTTCCGGCACCCGGCTCTATCCGGTCACCCATGCGGTGAACAAGCAGCTGCTGCCGGTCTATGACAAGCCGATGATCTATTATCCGCTGTCCACGCTGATGCTGGCGGGCATTCGGGATATCCTGATCATCACCACCCCCGACGATATCGGGCGCTATCAGGCCGTGCTGGGCGATGGCAAGGCCTGGGGGCTCAGCATAAGTTACGCGGCCCAGCCTTCACCCGACGGCCTGGCCCAGGCCTTTCTCATCGGCCGCGATTTCATCGGCAGCGACACGGTATGTCTGGTGCTGGGCGACAATATCTTTTTCGGCGAAGGCATGGCTACCATGCTGCAGCGGGCTGCATCCCTGAAAGAGGGCGCCATGGTCTTCGGCTATCCGGTGCAGGATCCGGAACGCTATGGCGTGGTGGCCTTCGATGCCGCCGGACGCGCCGTCTCGCTTGAGGAAAAGCCGCAAAAGCCCCGCTCGAACTATGCCGTGACCGGTCTCTATTTCTACGACAATAGCGTGATCGGGCTTGCGGAAGGGTTGAAACCGTCGCCGCGCGGCGAACTGGAGATCACCGATATCAACCGCGCCTATCTGGAGCGCGGTGCGCTGACGGTGGAGAGGTTGGGCCGCGGCATCGCCTGGCTCGACACCGGCACACATGAAAGCCTGTTGCAGGCATCGGAGTTCGTGCATGTGATCGAAACCCGCCAGGGCTTCAAGATTGCCTGCCCCGAAGAGATTGCCTATCGCCAGGGCTATATCGATGCCGCGGCGTTGCAGGCGCTGGCCGGGCCGTTGGCCAAAAGCGCCTATGGCCAGTATCTGCTGCGCGTGGCGGCCGAGCCCCGCTGATCAGGCACGCGTCCAGTGCAGCACATGCTGGGCCACCCGCTCGACATCCTGGTCGCTGAGAAAGGCGTGCATGGGAAGGCTCAGAACCTCCCGGCTGGCGCGTTCGGTTTCACCCAGGCCTGAAGCAGCCATGGCGATGCGCCCGGCATAGGCATTCTGCTGGTGCACCGGCACGGGATAGTGGATGCCGGTGCCTATGCCGGCCTGTTTCAACGCCGCGGCCAGTTCGTCGCGGCGGGCCGAACGCAAGACATACAGATGATAGGCGTGGGTCACGCCCTTGCGGACCTTGGGGGTTTGCACGGCACCCGCCAGAAGGCTGTCATAGCGCGCGGCAATGTCCCGGCGGCGGGCGATTTCCACATCCAGCCGGGTGAGGCGCACAGCCAGCATGGCGGCCTGTATCTCGTCCAGTCTGGAATTCATGCCGGTAAGATCGCTGAGATAGCGCTCTTTCCAGCCATACTGGCGCAGTTGGGCGGCCCGCTCGGCGAGGGCCGGGTTGTTGGTCGTCACCGCTCCGCCATCACCAAAGGCGCCAAGATTTTTGGTGGGATAGAAGCTGAAGCTGGCGATATCGCCCAAACTTCCCACCTTCCTGCCATCTGCCAAGGCGCCATGTGCCTGGGCACAGTCTTCGACCAGGAACAGGCCGTGACGGCGGCAGACCGCCTGGATGGCGGCCAGGTCGCATGGCTGTCCGTAAAGGTGGACCGCTATCACCGCACGCGGTTTCCCCGCGCTGCAGGCGGCGACGGCGTGCTCCAGCTTTTGCGGATCGAGCGTGAAAGTCTCAGGATCGATATCCACCAGAACAGGGGTTGCGCCCGCCAGTTCGATGGCCGCCACAGTCGCCACCGCGGTGTGCGAAACCGTGAAGACGCAGTCGCCCGGACCTACCCCAAGCGCCTTGAGCGCGACCACGATTGCATCGGTGCCGTTGCCCACGCCTATGGCATGGCTGGTGCCGCTCCAGTGCGCAAAGTCGCGCTCGAAGTTTTCGCATTCGCGGCCCAGTATGTACCAGCCGCTCTCCAACACGCGCTTGACGGCCGCATTGACCTCATCGCGCTGCGCCAGATAGCCGGCGCGAAGGTCCACCATGGCGATAGGATTGCTCATCAAACGCTTCCCGAAAGGCGGACGAATGTATCCCGGTCACGGATATAGTCGGCTTCCGAATAGAGATCGGACACCAGCACCACGCAAACCGCATCCTGCGAGAAATCGTCCAGATCCAGCCACAGCATGGGCGGCACATACAGCGCCATATTCGGCCGGTCGAGCACCACGCGGCTGGAGGTCTGGCCATCGTCGATGGTGATCGCCGCGCTTCCGGCGACCATCATCAGGAACTGATGCTGCTCCCGGTGGGCATGACCGCCCCGGCTGCTGCCTTCGGCGACCTTGTAGATTGCGAACATCCGCTTGACGGGGAAGGGGACCTGATGGCCCTGCTGCGCGAACATCAGCGCACCGCGCGCATCGGCGCGCTCGGGCAGATCCATCAGCGTGTATTGCGGCCGGCTCATGGTCCCGGATCCCGCATGACGTCCAACAGGACGCGGTAGCGCGTGAACGGCACCGCATGGCCCTTGCGCGCCCAGGTGCGCAGACGGCTCAGCAGGGAAGGGCGCTTCTGCGGCTGGCCCGCTGCGCTATTGCGGCTCGGCGCCGGCGATGCCGCGGATGCCGCAGACTGGGCCGTGGTTCCCTGCAATGCCTCTTCCGGATAGTCCAGCCGGGAAATGGCTGCCAGTTCTTCGTCGGACCGCGCCGATATCTGGGCGCAGAAATCCGTCAGCGTCTGGGTCACGTTATTTGACGTGACGATATCGGGCAGGTGATGACGGCCCAGCCGGTAATCCATGTGGCTTGGGTTGATCGGTTCGGGCGACATGGTCTTGCCGCGATCCGCCGCCAGCGTGTCCAGGAAATCCGAAAGGCGGGCCGCCGCGTTGGCGGAGCGGAAATTTTCCAGCACTGGCCGCCAATTGCCGCTTGCAGAGCCGCCGTCCACCGCCGCGAGAATGGCATCGGGCAGTTTTTCATCCTGGTCGTAGCCGAAATAGAAAGGCGGCTTCTGCAATTCCGCGGGAAGAATGCTGGCGACATTGTCACGTGCCACCACCGGCATCTGGCTGGCCCAGGCATAAGCGGCGATCCGGCAGCGCCGCTCGTCGGGCGCGGTATGCACAAAGACCCGGGCGCAGCGGTAGAAAAAGGACAAGGTCTCCAGATCGAGCGGCCGCGGGTGATCCCAATCCATGGTCATCAGGGTGAAGCTGCGACGTTCCTCCATGGAGAACATCGCTTCATGGAGGCGGCGGATTTCCGGAATGGGATTTTCGCCGGGCTTGGGACGCTGCACCGGACATAGATGCAGCACACGCAGCCGCCGGCCCCGGTCATAGATCGCGCGAATGGCCTCAAGGAATTCCGCATGGCCCTTGAAATAGGCTTCGCGCGTGACGTTGATGACGTCCCAGAAAGGCTCGGCCAGGCGGGGCAGGAAAAAAGCCTCCGGCACGAAATTGCAGCAATCGATGGGCGTGCGGGGAAATTTCCTGCCGCTGCGCTCGATCAGGTCGGCATCGCCGGCCATGCTGAAATCGAACAGCGGATCGTGGACGAAATCGAAGTCATGCCAATTGTGATGCAGTCCCAGGATATAGCGCCCCTTCAGCGATTCGACCGCACCCAGGATTGCCGCGTCCTTGCGAATGAAGTGGTCGCGCTCCTGCGTCGTAAAGGAGACGCAGCCCAGGGATGGGCCAAGCGGGGGTTTGATCAGGCACGCCATTGGATTCCTATACCCCGAGCGGGCGGGGGTGTGGATGCCGGCCATTCATGCTGGAGGATTCCCCATACTTCAATGGGAATTTTGCCGCTCTGCCGTGGGGTTAGCCCGCGTTTTGGGCTGGCAGGGCCCCATCCCGGCTGATATGGAGAGGGCCAAAATCGGACCGTCAGGGTCCCCAAAAGCAGAACAGGCATCCCTTTTTCATGAGCCAGTCCCCGGCCGGTGAAGCAGCTCAACCGACCATTCGCCAGGTTATCAAGCCTGTCAGTGGCTGGCAGCCGCTGGATGTGGCCGAGATGTGGCGGTTTCGCCGTCTGCTGAGTGTCTTTGTCTGGCGCGAGCTCAAGATCCGCTACAAGCAGGCCGTGCTGGGTTTCCTGTGGGTGGTGATCCAGCCCCTGGCGTTGACGATCGTCTACAGCATCTTCTTCGGTTATGTGGCGCGGATACCGTCGGAAGGCGTGCCGTATCCCGTCTTTTTCCTGGGCGGCATGATCCTGTGGCAGTTCTTCAACCTGGCCGTCACGCAGGGCAGCGTCAGCCTGGTCGCGCAGCAGCAGATCATCACCAAGGTCTATTTCCCGCGCCCCCTGGCGCCGCTCACCTCCGTGGTGTCGGCTTTTGTCGATTTCCTGATCATGTTCGGGCTGCTGATCGCGGTCGAGTTGTTTTACGGCATCCGGCCGTCATGGCCGATGCTGACCGTGCCGCTGTTTGCGATACTGACGGGGACGATGGCCTTTGCCATCTGCCTGTGGCTGTCGGCCCTGGACGCGCTGTATCGTGATGTGCGCTACGCGCTGACCTTCCTGATGCAGGTCTGGTATTTCGCGACGCCGATCATCTATCCGCTCAGTATCGTGCCTGAGCGGTTCCGCTGGATCATGACACTCAATCCGCTGGCGTCCGCCATACAGGGCTTTCGCTGGGCCGTCCTGGGCAATGCCCCGCCGCCCCCGGTGCTGGACATGGCGGTTGCGGTCGGTGTGACTCTCGTTCTGCTTCTGAGCGGCGCCATGTTCTTTCGGCGCATCGAGCAGCGCGTCATCGATATGATCTGAACCATGAGCGATATCGTCATCTCCGTCGAGCAGCTCTCCAAGAGTTTCCGGTTGGGCGAAATGCGCCGCGGCCATACCCTGGCGGATGCCATCAATGGGCTGTTCCATCGCAATGCCAGCGCGCAGGCAGCCAAGGAAGAAGCGGAGCGGCGCACCTTGTGGGCACTCCGCGATGTTTCCTTTACGGTTCGCCGCGGCGAGGTGCTGGGCATCATCGGGCGCAATGGCGCCGGCAAGTCCACCCTGCTGAAGATCCTTTCGCGCATTGTCGCGCCGAGCGCCGGGCGGGCCGTTATCGATGGCCGGGTCGGGGCCCTGCTGGAAGTGGGAACCGGCTTCAGCAGCGAGCTTACGGGCCGCGAAAACATCCTGCTCAGCGGCACCATCCTGGGCATGTCGACGCAAGAGATACGCCGCAAGATGGACGAGATTATCGATTTCTCCGGTATCGAGCGTTTCATCGATACGCCGGTGAAGCGCTATTCCAGCGGCATGTATACGCGTCTGGCCTTTGCCGTTGCGGCCCATCTGGAACCGGAAATACTGATCGTGGATGAGGTGCTGGCGGTCGGCGACCTGGAATTCCAGCGCAAGTGCCTGGGCAAGATGAACGCCATGACCAAGGGCGGGCGCACCGTGCTTTTCGTCTCCCACAATATGGGCGCGGTGTCCGAGCTGTGCAGTCACGCCTTGCTGCTGCAGCGCGGCCAGGTACACGCCATGGGGGAAACTGCGGCCATCGTGGAAGAATATGCGCGCCTGCAGCGTGGAACCGTGCACGGGGTGACATTCGATGAGAATGAAAACCTGCCTGCGTCCATGACCGCGGCCAGCGTGACCGACGTTCATGGCAATGCCGTCACCACGGTCGATATCGCCGACCCGGTGGTCCTTAATGTCACCTACAAGGTTCGCGAGCCGCTGGACGGCTTGCAATTGAGCGCCGTGATATCGCGCAACATGAATGAAATCATCTGCACGTTCGATTCCGATGCGCTGGAATCCATTCCCTTTCATGAACCGGGCACCTATCGCGCCAGTTTGCGTTTGCCGGGAATGTTTCTGAAGGCGGGCAATTACAGCGTCCGCATCGCAACCGGCACCCCGGATCGGCTGATGATGGAAATAGAGGCCGCGCTGACCTTCGAGGTCGAAGAGCTCTCCCAGAACACCCATCACAAGGGCTACCGCAAGGAGCGCATCGGTCACGTCATCGCGCCCGCCAACTGGAAGAGGGAGCAGGTTGGATGACGCCGGACACCGTGCTCGCACCCGGCGCCCCGCCGCTGTTCGACAATTTTGTGGAGTGCCGGACCCGTAGCCAGCGGACGCATCTGGTCCTTGTTGCGGCGAAGCGCGCCGTCAAATGGTTGCTGAACTGGAAGGGTGCGCGAAGACCGCACCGATAGGCGCCCGGGGCCGTATATGGGAATGACGATCTACGACGCGTTGGTTCTTGCGGAAGTCGCCAGGCTGCTTCCGCGAAAAGCACGCGTCCTGACCTTGGGTGTTCCCGCCCTCAATTTCTCCGCTCAAATGTACACCGCCGAACAGGCGCGGCGGCGTGCTGCACCGGGTTCTGTTTCTTCCTTTGCGACCGCCGCAGAATTCTTCCGGTCCTTGGGATTTGCGGATGTCGATGCCTTGGATATTTCCGACTATGAAGGTGCCAATATCCTGGGGGACCTCAACGATCCCGACCTCGTCCACAAGATCGGCAAGCGCTACGATCTGGTCTATGATTCAGGCACCATCGAGCATATTTTCGATATTGCCGGGGCGCTGCGTACCATTCATGCCCTGGTCGATACGGGCGGTGCGGTCGTACATGCCACGCCGACCAACGGGTTCACCGATCACGGCTTCTGGCAGGTTTCACCTGATCTTTTCCGGGCAGCCTATGGAAGCTCGGGTTATCGCCTGCTGACCAGCACGGTTTTTGTCTTCGGTCTGCGCCCTTACGCGTTGCCGGCGGAGGAGAATTTTTATCGCAGCCAGGGGCGAAGTTTCGTGATGGCGAACTTGCCCGAAGCGATCGCGGTTTTCGCGGCGCAAAAGATGCAGGAAACACCGATGACGAACGTCAGGTTGCAGGAATATTATGGCGTCATCCATGACGGAAAACAGCAGGCCTCCGAATACGCCTTTTTTCTCCCGTTCGGATCGGCTGCCATGGGCCGTGCTGCACGGGGGACAGTGATGCGCCGCCTGCTGTTGGCCGGCGATGCGCTGCGCGGCAGGTTGCGCGCTTTGGTGAGAGGCGGGCGATGAGCATCCTTCAGGATTCCTGGAACAATTTCTCCAGCGATGTCGCCCGCAAATACCTCAAATCCTTCGGCTCTCCGTCGGAGGACTCCAAAAAGCTGCTGGCCGATATCCTGCTGGAATCCGGTCACGGCAAGCCGCTGCGGTTGATCGAGCTGGGGTGCGGCAATGGCCAGCTTGCCGAGTATCTGTGTGCGAGGCGGCTGAACTTCACCTATACCGGCGTCGATTTTTCCGAGCCGCTGCTGGTGGCGGGCCGGGAGGCTTTCGCAGGCAACAAGGACGTGGAATTCGTGATGGGGGATGTCCATCAGCTTTCCGAAATCACCGGGCGCTATGACTATGCGATCTATTCCCATGTCATCGAGATGCTGTCCTCGCCCGAAATATCGTTGAGCAACGCCAAACGCATTGCCGATCGCATCCTGATCCGGTTCTTCGAGCCGCCGGAGCAGGCCGATACCGCGGTCGAGATCGCCAACCTGAATTTGGGCAACCCGGATGCGCCGCCCAGCCCCTATCTGCGCTGGACGCTGGGGCGAGACTATTACCGGCTGATCCTGGCCAAGCTGGGCGCGGTGCGCGTCGATGTCTACCGCACGCCCACCAAGGACCAAGTGCATGTCCTGCATTTCTCGTAAGCCGGCCCGCTAGGCCGTACCGGGCAGGGGCCGGCTTCTGGCGGAGCGCTCAGAATCACCCCAGAAATAGGGTTGTAGGGGTGGGGGAAAGATACTATCCATCCGCCACATGCCGGGCCCGCCTGGCTTCGCTCACGACCCGGTAAGGACCCATGGATACCTCTTTCCTGGACGGCAAAACAGTACTGGTCACCGGCGGCACCGGCACATTCGGCCGCGCTTTTATCAAGCGGGCGCTGCAAGTCCCGGGCATCAAGAAGATCATCCTGTTCAGCCGCGACGAGCTGAAGCAGAGCGAAGTCCAGGCTGCCTATCCCAATGAATCGCGTTTGCGCTACTTCCTCGGTGACATCCGCAACCGCGAGCGGCTGACCCGGGCGTTCCGCGGGGTCGATGTCGTGGTCCATGCCGCCGCCCTCAAGCAGGTGCCGGCCACCGAATTCAACCCCACGGAAGCCATCGCCACCAATATCGACGGCACCCAGAATATCGTGGAAGCCGCGATCGATTGCGGCGTGACAAAGGCGATCCTGGTTTCTTCCGACAAGGCGGTGGAGCCGATCAATCTGTACGGTGCCACCAAGCTCTGCGCCGAGCGCCTGTTCATCGCCGCCAACGCCCTGGTGGGCGCCACCGGCCCCACTTTTTCGGTGATGCGGTACGGCAATGTGATCGGCAGCCGCGGCAGCTTTGTGGAGCTTATCGAGCGCAATCGCGCCAAAGGTGTGATCGGCTTGACCGACAAGCGCATGACCCGCTTCTGGATTCGCATCGATCAGGTGATGGACATCGTTCTGGAAAGCCTGAGCCTGATGAAGGGCGGCGAGATTTTCGTCCCCAAGATGAAAGACATGGCGGTCAAGGACGTGATCACCTTGCTGGCGCCGGAATGCCGGATCGAGGAAATCGGCATCCGTCCCGGCGAAAAGCTGCATGAACGGCTGGTGACCCAGTATGAGGCGCCGCGTACGCGCGAAATCGAGCGCATGTATGTGATCCGCCCGGAATTCACCATGCGCCAGGGCGCGATGGACTGGCTGAACGACAAGCCTTCCGTCACCCAGCCCTTCGACCTCACCAGCGACAACCAGGCCCTGCTTCTCAGCAAGGAAGAAGCAGCAGCGTTGTTCAACCGCGGATGATTCCCTATTCCACGCAGGACATCAGCGACGCCGATATTCGCGCGGTCGCGCGCGTCTTGCGTCATCCCTATCTGACCCAGGGACCCGCGGTTACGAGCTTCGAAAAGGCGCTGGCTGCCGTCAGCAAGGCCGACCACTGCGCCGCTTTTTCGACAGGCACCAGCGCGCTACATGCGGCCTATTTCGCTGCCGGGATCGGGCAGGGGGATGAGGTCATCGTGCCCGCGATCACCTTTGCCGCTACCGCCAATTGCGCCCTGTATGTGGGCGCCAAGCCGGTTTTTGCCGACGTCGATCCCTCGACCGGATTGATGGACGTGGCGGACGTCAAAAAGAAAATCACCAGCCGCACCAAGGCGATCGTGCCGGTGGATTATGCGGGCCGCATCGCGGATATGGCCGCGTTGCGCAAGCTGGCCGACAAACACCGCCTGGCGCTGATCGAAGACGGGGCCCACAGCCTGGGTGCAAGCTTCAAGGGCAAGCCGGCGGGTCATCTCGCCGACATGACCATGTTCAGCTTCCATCCGGTCAAGAGCATCACCACGGGCGAAGGCGGTGCCATGGTCACCAACGACAAGGCGCTGTTCCAGAAGCTGGCGCTGTTCCGCAGCCACGGAATCGCCAAGGACACGGCAACCTTCCAGCGCAAAGGGCTGGGCCCTTGGTACCAGGAAATGCAGGCCTTGGGGTTCAATTACCGCATGCCCGACATTCTGGCGGCCCTGGGCGAAAGCCAACTCAAGCGGCTGGGCAAGTTTGTGGAGCGTCGCCGTGCGGTGGCCCGCCGTTATCCCAAGCTGCTTTCGGACGAAAAGAACTTGATCCTGCCGCCGGCGGAGCGCGCCGGCGAGGTCTCGGCCTGGCATCTCTATCCCGTGCGGCTGGCGCCCAAATTGTCTGCGCGCCGCGACGAAGTGCTGGTGAAATTGCGCGAAGCGGGCATCGGCGCCCAGGTGCATTATCTGCCGGTCTATCGCCACGTCTATTATGAGAAGCTGGGCTACCCCGCCGGCTTGTGCCCAAGGGCCGAAGCGTTTGCCGCAGCCGAGATATCGCTGCCGATCTATCCCGGCTTGCGGCTTTCGGAACAGACCAAGGTGGCCAGGACGCTCAAGCGGCTTGTTGCCGGCAAGTAGGTTTTTGTCATGGCAATGGGCATTGTCGTTCAAGCCCGCATGGGATCCTCCCGGTTGCCGGGCAAGGTTCTGGCCGACCTGGCCGGCGCGCCGGTGATCGGCCGCGTGATCGAGCGGCTGAGGCGCGTCAGGGGGAACCCGACGCTTGTCGTCGCAACCAGCAGTCTGCCCGGTGACGATCCGCTGGCCGAGGTCGTCAGCCAGATGCCTGGCGTTGGGCTGTGGCGCGGTTCCGAGAGCGATGTGCTGAAGCGTTACGCGGATGCTGCAAGGCAATTCGATCTTGATCCTGTCATACGCGTGACCGGCGATTGTCCCCTTCTGGAGCCCATGGTGATCGAACGCACGCTGGACGCCTTCGGCGATGGCGCCTTCGATTATGCCGACAATCTTGTGCCGCGGACCTACCCGCATGGCTTCGACGTACAAGTCGTTTCCCGCCATGCCCTGGAAATCGCGGACAAGGAGGCTACGGAGGCTGCCGATCGCGAACATGTGTTGCCGTTCGTTAATCGCCAGCCGCAGCGGTTTGCCGCCACGCATGTGGTATCCGAAATCGAGCCTTGTCCCGAGTTGCGCTTGACCCTCGATTATCCGGAGGATCTGCTGCTCATCCGCGGGATCTATGAGCGCCTGTACCCCGCCAATCCCGCCTTTGGCTTGCGGGACATCCTTGATCTGCGGAAAACCGAACCGGCCCTGTTTGAGGTCAATGCCGCGCGCCGCCAGTTCTGAAGGACGGCTTATTCACGCAATGAATGTGTAAATAGGCTGCAATCGGCCTGCCCCTAGCCTATATATCGTTCGGAACATGCTCCAAGGGTCCTGCATGCGTATCGCCAATCGGGATGTCGGAATCGGCCATCCGCCCTTCATCATCGCCGAAATGTCCGGCAATCATAACCGGTCGTTGGACCGGGCGCTGGAGATCGTGGAAGCCGCCGCCAAAAGCGGCGCGCACGGCATCAAGCTGCAGACATACACCGCCGACACCATGACCCTGGACATCACCGAGGGCGATTTCCGGATCAATGACCCCGGCAGCCTGTGGGCAGGGCGCTCCCTTTATGAGCTCTACGACGAAGCACACACGCCTTGGGAATGGCATGGCCCCCTGTTCAAGCGGGCGCGTGAGCTGGGACTGATCCCGCTCTCCACGCCATTCGACGACACGGCGGTGGACTTCCTGGAAAGCCTGGATGCGCCCTGCCACAAGATCGCATCGTTCGAAAATACCGACCTGCCCCTGATCCGCAAAGTCGCCGCGACCGGCAAACCCATCATCATGTCAACCGGCATGGCTTCGGTTTCTGAATTGGCCGAGAGCGTGGCCGCCGCGCGCGAGGCGGGCTGCAAGGACCTGATTCTGCTGAAATGTACCAGCACCTATCCGGCCAAGCCGGACAACATCAATTTGCGTACCATTCCACACTTGCGGGAGTTGTTCGGCTGCGAAGTCGGTCTCTCGGACCATACAATGGGCTCGGGTGTGGCGGTAGCGGCCGTGGCGCTGGGCGCGGTGGCGGTGGAAAAGCACTTCACCCTGGCGCGTGCCGACGGTGGCGTGGATTCGGCCTTCTCCGCCGAGCCCGAGGAGATGCGCCTTCTGGTTGGCGCCTGCGACGATGCATGGCGTGCTCTGGGTTCGGTGCGTTACGGCGCCACCAAGGCGGAGGAGGGCTCCAAGATGTTCCGCCGTTCGCTGTATGTGGCCAAGGACCTGAAGCCCGGCGACGTCCTGGACCGCAGCAATCTTCGCACCATCCGGCCCGGCTTTGGCCTGCCGCCCAAATTTCTGGACAAGCTTTTGGGCAAGCCCGTTAAAAAGGCCGCCAAGCGAGGCACGCCCATGTCCTGGGATCTGGTGTAAAGGCTGCAGCGGGCCGTTAGGGACGGGGCTGGATGGCCCGCAGAAGGGCCACAATCCGTGCTGCGCCTTCCTTTCCCGTGGCAGCGAACAGATGCGGCCGGAATTGCCGGCCAGCCTCGCGCAAGGTTCCACGCCATGCTCCATCAGTCGTCAGACGGGTCATGAGTGTCTGCGCGGCGGCCAGGTCCGGCGCGCTCACGGCGACCTGCGCGCCAACCATGTCGGGGAAATCCTCGGGATAGGATCCCCCGAAGATAAAGGGAATCGCGCCCGACTGCGCCGCTTCCAGCAGGGTGGTCGAGGCGCTGGCCACCACCACGTCACACGCCGTCAGCACGTCGTTCAGGGAAAAGCGGGGCGGGGGCATGAAGGCGAGGTTGGGCAGGCCTTCCAGCTCGGCGCGTTCGGTCGCGGCCAGATGCGGTTGTGAAGGATGGTCTCGGACAATGATCTTGAGGTTGGGAAATGTCCGCGCCGTCCAGCCGATGAATTTGAGCAGGGCTGTCCATTCCCAGGCGGGAATGACCGTCACCGCCTTTTGCAGGAAAAAGCCGACACTGCGGATGGGTGCATCGCCACTATCGACGGGAGACGGCAACAGCGCCGGCGTACCCGCTACCGTGAAATGCTGGGCGGGGTTGTGACGGGCATAGGGGGCGATGAAGGCATCGCCCCACACCAGCACATCGTCAAAATGCCAGTTGCGAAAGCCCGGATTGGTATAGGCCGGCGCGCCATGCTGGACACAGACGGTGGCAACGCCATGCCTCTGCCCGGCCAGAAGCGCCAGCTCATAGACCGGCGCATTGCCTTCCGGCACAGCGATGACCCGAGGCTTGAGCGTTTCCATCATGGCGCAAAGGCTGTCCAGGATCCCGCGATAGTGAGGGAAATGGGAAAGCAAAGGGCTATCCGGCAGCGCGAAATGCACCGGGCGCAAGCCGACCCGCGCCCAGCCCCGGCCGTCGAGATGCTTTTCCAACGGCACATCGTTGATTGTGAGGAACGCCGCGCCGGCTCCGGCGGCATCGGTTACGGGCCTGAAGAACTCCGCGAATTTGGGATGGATGCAGAGAAACAGGATATCGAGCGGCGATGTCAGATTTGCTGTCGTGAAAGCCGGTTTGCCCAACCGCAACAGGTTGCCGATGCGGCTCCGCCCGCGCCGCAGCGCGGACAAAGGCGGGGTTTTGGCTTCCAACGGTCGTGTGTCGTCATTGGCGAGCCATGGCTCGATAACGGTGCACCAGGGATTGTCGGAAGCTGGTGGCAATGCCTGCTTCTCTGTCCGGGCGTCAAAGCGCTCCTGAAGCGGCGGATCGTTTGCGATCTTGAAGAACACGTCGCGTTCGATGGCATGACGAAGATCCATGCCGCGATCGAGAAAGACGTCCGGATCGCGTTTGGCCATCGCGGCGCTCCAGGCCTCGATTGCACGTGTCAGCGATTGCAAAAAGGCCCAACCATGCTTCATGGCGCGGCCATCCGGCGGTAGACGCCGTTTTCCTGCAGCAGGAAACCGGCACCCGCGAAGGAGCGCAGCGATGCGATGTTGCGCGGATCGATCCGGGCCCACAGATCGGCACCCTGCATCAGGCGAGCGCCTGCCCGCAATGCTGCGCCGGCTATGCCTTGGCTGCGGACCTCGTCCGCCACCAGGATGGACGTCATGAAGCTGCCGTCCAGCCGCTGATCCAGCCTGAGCACACCGGCGGGAATATCGTCTTCGGTGACAATGTTGAAGACGCAGCGCGGTTCAGCCAGCTTGCGCGCCATCCATGCTTCGTGCTCGTCGCGGGCCGGGGGCTTCGGATTGCTGGAAAATTCGCGGGCTCCCGGCGCATTCTGCCATTGGAAGATCCGGTCGCTGTCGGCAGCCGTCGCCGGTCGCAACCGCACGGGCAAGCCGCGCCGTGACAGGGGCGGGTTCATTTCCAACGCGAGGCGGTTGGTGCCGCGGCCGTCACAGACAAGCGCAGCCTGGCGGCTCATGGTTTGCCAGGCTTCACGGTCCTGAAGCAGTTTTTTCAGGGCCGCGATGACGGATGGCCAATCTTCCTTTTGCTGGACCGAGGATAACGCGCCTTTTTCCGCCAATCCTTGCGCCAGGGCGCGCTGATTGTCGGCCAGGACCAGCACCACCGAAGGCAGCCCGAGCGTCGCTCGTTCCCAGGCGGTGGAGCCGCCGGCGCCTACCGCCATGTCTGCGGCGATCATCAGATCCGACATGGAGCGCGGATCGCAGTGCAAGGTGCTGTTGGGACGGGCCTTCAACCGCTCAAGGCTTGGCGCCATCGGTCCAAGCACTACATCCATGGCCAGCTCGGGCAGGGCTTGTGAGATCGCAGTGACGGCGCGTTCGGTTATGCCTCCCGGGTCCATCAGGCCGAAGCTTACAAGCAGGCGGGCAGGGCGGCCGGTCGTTTCCCGTTTCGCCAGGGCTTGCGACCGGCGCAAGGCGAATTCGTTCCTTAGCGGCGCGTAGGCAGGTCCCAGCAACAGCCGCGCAGAAGGGGGCGCGAGTGCGGCGTAATCCCGTGCCTGCCGCGTCGGCGTGCTGTCGACCAAGAGATCACAGTCATGGGCGCGATTGGCCAGGTCGTCCACCGCCAGGATCCGCTTTGCGAGGGACCGCCAGGGCGTCTCCTGCGCCGCTCCCAGGGAATAATCATCCGTCACCAGCCAGTCGAAGGGTGCATGGGGCTTTGCCGCGGCCATTACCCTGTCGGCCTGGTCCGGCACGGTGACCAGCTGATGCCCGCTGCGCGAAAGCAGCGGCGCGGCGGCGACCGCTTCGGCCGTGGTGAAGAAGGTGCATGCGGCGCCAGAGGCTGCCAGGGCGTCAGCAATGCTGACACTGCGCACGACATGGCCACCGCCAATGGCAGGGCTTCCGGCGACGCGAAAGGCTATTTTGGGACCGTCCGTCGGCATGGTCAGTGCGCCGCTTGCGCCGCGATGAAGGCATCGACTTCGTCCTGGGAGCGGGGAAGGGGGGCGCCGGACAATGCCGCAAGCTTTTCCAGTGACAGTTCAAACCGAATGGTCGGCGCATCGCCGCGGAATTCGGACGCAGACCCGATCCTGCGGTGAAGCGCGCCCAGATTGACCGTGCCCGTGGCTCCCAGATTGACGATCTGATTGCGAATGCCCGCCGTCACCAGTCCCCAAACCAGGGCGGCAGCCCGGTCGGTGGAAATGAATTGCAACTCGGACTGCGGCGACAGCCATACGGGCGCGCCCGTCAGCATGTCGTGGATGGCATTCTTCTTCAGTCCCGGACCGACAAAGCCGCCCATGCGCACCACCAGCCAGTCCTGCCGGGTGCCATAGACCAGTTGCTCGGCCAGGAACTTGTGCAGGCCATAGCGGCTTTGCCGCGCCGGATCGATGGGTTGATCTTCCAGGGTGTGCGCTGCGGAAGACTGGTCCGGATAGACATCGCCGGTGGACAGCAGCACATAGGTCTTGCAGGGGAAATCTTCCAGCGACTGCACCACGCTGCGCACGGACTGATCGAATTCGTTGAGTGGCTCGCGCGCGGCCAGGAATTTCTTGGAGTTGCCATTGGCGTTGATCAGCACGTCGCAAGCGGTGCCTTTCAGGCTGTCATAATTTTCCCGCGTCACAATCTGGTGGGCAATGCCGCGCGCCGCCAGCAACCGGGCATAGGCCGAGCCGACGAAACCATTGCCCCCGATGATCGTGATCACAGCCTGAGCCCGTCACCGCGGCCGGCGTAGTTGTGCGCCAGCCAGTCCGCCGTCCGCCTCAGTCCTTCCAGCAATGGGGTGGGGCAGGAGAGGCCCAGCGCCGCCATTTTCTGGGTGTCGAAGATCTTCACCATCTGGCCGTCGGGCTTGGACGTATCCCAGCGTATTTCGCCTTCATAGCCGGCGACCTTGGCGATGGTGGTTGCAAGCTCCTTGATCGGGGTGCGGGTGCCGGAGGAAATATTGACCGGCCCGCTCTCGTCGAAGGATTCGATGAAGAAGGGGATGGTCTTGGCGACATCGCCGGCATAGACAAAGTCGCGCTCCGGCGCACCGGTGCCCCACATTTCCACAAACGGCGCATTGTTCAGCCGGGCCTCGTAGTAGCGGCGGATCATGGCCGGTACCACATGGCTGTCGCGGGGGTGGAAGTTGTCGTACTCGCCATACATGTTGCCCGGAATGATCACCGTGGCATTCAATCCATACTGCTTGCGATAGGACTGGGCGGCAACCACGCCCATCATCTTGGCGGTGGAATAGCCGGCGCTTTCCTTCTGCGGATAGCCTTGGAAGAGTTGGCTTTCGTCAATCGGGCTTTTGGCGGTCGCCGGGTAGGAGCAGCCGCCCATCGGATAGACCAGCTTTTTGACCTTCGCGCGGGCGGCCGCGTCGAAGACATTGGCGGTGAGGATGGTGTTGCGGAAATAAAAATCGGCCGGAAAGGCGCTGTTGGCGCCGATGCCGCCGGAATAGGCGGCATAGTGCACAACGATATCGGGCCGGACCGCTTCGAACATCGTGTCGACGGCGCGCCGGTCCATCAGGTCATAGTCGGCGGACGACACCGATACGACATTGCTCGCGCCATAGCGCGCTTCCAGCACCGGCCTGGTATGGCGGCCCAGAAAGCCGTTGGCGCCAGTCAGCAGGATGGT
>Ga0105238_10002484_pt1 | contig 18460 bp, 14 predicted proteins | sample KBSC34metaG_FD_81526 | JGI IMG/M metagenome (GOLD analysis project Ga0105238, IMG submission 81526) | Corn rhizosphere microbial communities from Kellogg Biological Station, Michigan, USA - KBS C3-4 metaG | ecosystem: Host-associated > Plants > Roots > Rhizosphere > Soil | place: Michigan, USA... | reverse complement strand
TGAGTGCCGCAACAGCCGTGATCTTCCAGCTTGCAAGCAGGCGAAAATCCAGCCAGGCGGCTAACTGCTTGATTTAACTGTGGGTATGGGGGCGAAGCATCGCCCTTTTTTAAGAGGTTCCTGCCATCTTTCTGATGGATTGCCGGGGCACCCGTCTACGCCAGTGCTTCCCTGGGTCTTCGGTACTAGTCCGCCGAAGCCTTGGCGGAGGCGGAAGCCCGGCCATGACGAAACAGGAACCGGCGAATGCGGCCCCAATTCGCGCGACTGCACATCTTGCTGCTGCTCGCCGCGGCCCTGCTTGCGGGCTGCCTCGAGCGCGGCGAGGCACCGCCGTTGGCGGGGACGCTCACGCAGGACGACGACACCTATTGCCGTGCGGGCGGCAAGAACGCGCCGGGATCGCCCGACTATGTCTATTGTCGTCGGGATCGCGACGCCCAGCGCAACGCCTCGGTCGTGCGCGCCGACAAGAAGCAGCGCGATCTCGGCGAGTACATGCTGAACAATCCGAAGTAGTCCCTCAACGCGGGAGGCTTTCATGAACGAAGACGTTTTCAACGGCAGTCTGCGCAAATTCCTGAAGAAGGTCGGTATCACCTCGCAGCGCGAGATCGAGAAGGCGGTGCGCGATGCGATCGCGGCCGGCCGCCTGAAGGGCCATGAGAAGCTGCCGGCGAAGATCGTGCTGACCGTCGGCGGCGTCAGTCTCTCGCATGAGATCAGCGACGAGATCGAGTTGGGGTAGTTGCGTTGAAACTCTCGCCGAGGAGCGGCGAGGGAGAACTTGGACGATGGGGAACATGCAGATGGCGTTCTTCGGGGACCGTGTCGGGGAATTGGGGCAATGAAAGCCTTGCAGGCTGCCTGCATTGTGGGGGCCATCATATTTGCCGGAACGGTGATCCATCAGTTTGGTGGAAGCACAGCCGCGACCGTGCCGGACGCAAGGCTGCAAGGTATCGCGAGCCAGGAACTTGCAGTCCCCGATCGTTCCATTCCCGGGCTGGCGGATGATCGCCTGTCGTTCGAGGAGCGTTGGCACGCAGCTGCCGCGCGCGATGGCGGCGGCGAGAAGGCAGATGCGCCTGCGCTCGGCGTGCCCGAGGTCGGCGCTGAGGCACCGGCTGCGCCAACGCTGGCCGCCGCCGTGCCGGAAACAGTTGTCGAGCCGACAAGCTCGCCTGGCTCGGTGCCCGCGACCGTTTCCGGACCACCGCCTATTGTCGAAGCCAAAATCAGCGACGCTCCTGTCGAGACAAAGCCGGCGGACACGGGTCACCGCGATGCCGCGCAACTGGCGCCGACGACGTGCGATGCGGCCGGCGATGCCTCCAGGACGGGCCCGCAGGATTTCCGGTATCTCATTTGTTATATCTGGTCCGAAGAGCCGCCTGCCGAGAAGCCGGCGGCGATCGTCCTGCGTTCAATGAAGGACATCCCGGTCGGGACGCCGGTCGAGGAGATCAAGCGCGCGTCCGACGCGTTCGGTCTCGATTTCAATTTCATGAGGGCGGTGGCGAAGGTCGAGTCAGGTTTCGATCCCAAGCAACGCACCGGGTCGTATATCGGGCTGTTCCAGCTCAGCAAATACGAGTTCGGCAAGTTCGGCTCCGGGGACATTCTCAATCCCCGCGATAATGCCGTGGCGGCAGCCTACAAGATCATCACCGAAGGCATCCTGTTCCAGTGGGTGACGGGCAGGAAGCCGGACTTGAACGATCTCTACCTGATCCATCAGCAGGGTTGGGAAGGCGCCGCCGAGCACCTCAGCCAACCCAATCGCATCGCCTGGAAATCGATGTGCGCCACCAGCGAGGGCAGGGAGAAGGGCGAAAAATGGTGCAGGCGCGCGATCTGGGGGAACACGCTTCCGGCCGTCAAGGATGCGTGGAAGTCGGTGGAGAAGCTGACATCGGAGGCGTTCGTCGGAATGTGGCGCGAGCGGGTTGCTCATTTCCAGGCGAAATACATGGCAACCCCGACGGCCACTGCCACCGCCGAACAAGCGAAGTAACGTCCGCCTCCCGCGCTGACCATCGGCGGCCGTCGGCCTCTCGAGATCAGCGACGAGATCGAATTGGCTAAGTCAACGCTCGTCATGGCCGGGACAAGCTCGGGCATGACGAGGTTAGAGATGGTTGCCTCAACAAAAAGCGGCGGATGATCCGCCGGAGCGAATAGCGAATTCAATCACATCCTTGGGATCATTCGGCATTGATCAGCTGACCACCGGAGGTGCAAATGATCTCGACGTGGCGCTCACGCCCAGATCAAAGCCTAACCGTCCGATTATTCCGACCTCTCACAGCGGGAATGGTCCCGCTCTCGCATTCAAAAGGCTCGCGCTACTCTCTAAGTTCTGCCTTGTTGTGCGCATTACGCGCCCTCTTTTCACTTTTGCGTGCAGAATGCCCGAAGCGTCTCTTCGACGCCACGGGCCTTAGCGTAGTCAATCAGTGATAGTCGGGCTGCATCGCAACGCTCTTCGCTCGTAAATTCATGTGTCGATATCGCTGCGCCTTGGACGGCCCCGCCGAGCCAGCTGACGACTATTAGAACGTAGGTCACAATATCCTCCTTACTCCCAAGGCAACCACCTTGCGAAAGAGTAGCAGCACGCTGAACGCGGAGGAGGCCGAGTAAAGCCTGCCAAAACGCCGCAAAGGGGGCCTTTTGCCTGAAGGGACTTCAAACTGGCTACTGCGAGGGGGGCAATTGTCATTCGCGGGAAGTCCCTTTGCGTGAACCGGGACATTGGCGATTTTTGGCGACTGACACATCGGCACGGTAGCGTCCTCCAGCAAACGTTTCCGTTTCATTGGAATAGATGCGCCAGATCGGATAATCATACACACCCGACTAGTAGATCATCACCCCGCAGTCGGTGCAGTCAAAGCGCCGGCTATCTTGTCCCTGCGACGTTCTTGCACAGCGACGTAAAGCAAGCTGCATTTCGGGCACGCAAAAATGACGTCAATGGGCGTTCGGCCGAACGTCACACGAGTACGTCCCTGGTCCGCATCGGCGAGAGTAGACCCTCCGGCAGTTTCTAGTAGCAAGGTCCGTAGGGATAGTAGCCGCAGCGTTGCGCTCCGTAAGCTCCATAGGCAGCGGCACCGACGGCAGCAGCGCCGACGCCTACCGCCACTCCGCGGCGTACGGCTGCGCCACGGTAAACACCGCCGCGATAAACGCCGCCGTGATGAACGCCGGCGCGGCCAACGCCAACGCCGCGCCCTCCGCGATATGCGAACGCATCAGTTGAAACCATAACAATGCACCCGATGCCGATGATGACCGACGCAGCCAACGAGAAGATCGTTCGACGTGACATGATTGTTGTCCTTCCACGGGTTGTCGCAACCTGCCGCAGCAGCGTTGCGCCCTGTGTCATTGCTTCGTTGATTTAGATCAACCCAGCGATGTCCTGTTTCTGAGGTCGGTCGGGCACCATTTGGCCGGCGCTGGAGGGGCAATCCCTCAGCTTCGTCAGAGCGTCGGTGACGGTCCGGCCCAACTGCCCAATCGCTTCGTCAGTGAGGATCGATCTCGCACTTCCGAGCCGGTCGACGCTGACAGTCAGGACGGTCAGCGCCTCCTTGAGTTGCGCTAACTGGGGTTGAAGGGCCGGGTGTTCTCCTGCCTTGATCTCCCGAAGGGTGTTGCCAAGCGTGCGAACTTCCGCCGTCAGGTTTCGGATATTCGCCAGCACGTCTTTCTGCGGCAAATCGACTTTCGACAGCACGGCCTCAGTCATCGTCGCAACGACGTTTTCGGCAAAACCGTTGATGCGCGCAATCACGACAAGCGCAAAAATCGCGGCCACGATCACCAGGATCGCCGTCGCATTGATCAGCGCCAGCAGCAACTGCCCAGGGAGCCTCCATAACCGCGCGGAAATCCCACTGCCATCGGGCTCGACCATGGTTGCCTCCTGTCATCTCTGGTGCGGGGCTCGTCCTTAATCGCTCGGCGCGGCGGCGGCCGCGAACACACCGACGCGCTGCTTGCGCAGAAGGTTGCGCCTATGCCGGTCCCCTGGTGCCCCTTTCGGCATGGACTAGTGTCAACGTCTTCGCTCTTTGATTTAAATCAATAAGGGCACTTTGGAATGGCGTCCGCGTATACATTCACCAGTCTCCGTGGAGTTTCGACCATGAGTGAAATCATCAAATCGGAAGCGATCTCTCGTCGAAAGGCTCTCTCTCTTTTCGGAAAAGTTGCTGCCTTCGCCGTCGCAGCATCCACTGCCGCACTGACGGGTTCCGATGCCGAGGCCCAGACCGTTGGCATGGAGCGGCGTCAGGAGCGGCGCGCAGGACGGCATGAGCGACGCGAGGAGCGGCGCGCAGGACGGCACGAACGACGTGAGGAGCGGCGTACAGGTACGACTACGGGTGCCGGCACAACTACCGGCATGGCTACCGGGCAGAAACAGTAATTCCACTGGCTCGGCGAAGTCAGTAGTCGAAGCCGTTGGGCAGCCACCGCGCGAACTAGCGGCGCGGTCATGCCTGCGCCGCAGCTTGGCAACTTGGGCGGCCTCGCTGAGAGTGGTGTCACCATTGGACACTGCGGCGGTGACCGCGGCGCTGATATCAGCGGCGTCTTGTGCGCTAAGCGCCCCACTGATGGGCTTGGTGACGCGGAAGCCGCAATTCGGTTGTATGGCGTCTGAATGTGGTGAGCGGAAGCGTTGGCGCCGATGTCGATCGATGGCGGACGGGCGAACCGTAGACCCCGACGCGCTGGGCGCCTTTTGAATGACCGCCGTGCCTGAGACCTTTGATCTAGCGCAATACTCGTTCAAACGCGAATGCGCAGGATTTCATAGGGGACGAGAAAGTGATGGAGGAAAGGCATGAAAATGACTTTGAGAACGGCAGCAATTGCAACAGCGACCTTCGCGTGTGCGGCGTTATTCTCGCCGGGCTGGTCTGAGCAAGGCGGCGTATCGCTGTCGGTCAGCAAGGCAGAGGCGTATTCGCGTCTCTATGTCGGGCGGCCTTATGCAGCAAGCGCTATCTATGTCCCCTCGGAGGGTCTCTCCTGGTACGCCGTGCGGGCCTACTACTTCGGTGGTCCCTGGAGTGGTCGTGCGTACAGCTACGCCGGTTGGGACGATTACGCGGCGCGAAATGGCATCGGCTGCACGCCCGGTAAGGTGGTCAAGGGCGGCGATGGCATCATGTACAACTGCCAGTAGAAACATTGCGATTGAAAATGGCGGGCCAGGTGAGAAACCTGGCTCGACATCTCGGGAGCCCGGCGCCCGGGCGAGTACAGCCATTTGAACTTGTCTCGGCAAGCCGCAAATCACCGCGCTCGCCTATGCCCCGCCATCGACGTCTTTCCTATGAGCAGTTCAAAAGCGTGGATGGCCGGGACAAGCCCGGGCATGTCACATAGCGGACTCCCCGATCCGTCCGTCTGATGTCTGCTCTCGGCGGTAGACCGGACACAACGAGGGGCAGCCGCCACTTCTACAAATGACTCAAAGCGGACATTTTCCGGTGTTGGGCCGCCTGATATGAATTGAGCGGTACCCTCTCGTGCCGTGTCGGATCTTCTCGCCATTTTCGAACCGGTCGTACATCAGATTGGGAGTAAGTTGTGATGAAGGTTATCGGATCGGTGGCCTTGGCGCTGTTGCTCGCTTTGGGCGGCGCTTGCGGTGCCCAGACGGTGGTCAAGCAGGAGCCATGGGAAGGCAAGATGGAGCCTGGTCAGGTTATTTTGGTGGACGACGGCACTTGCGGGAAAGGCAAAATCAAGGAGGTGACCGGCGGCGAACTCGGTGCGATGAATCCTAGACCTCGCACCAGAAGATGCATTCCAAAGGGCAAAATGTGACCGTCGGCTACTTTTGCGCTCGTTCACATTGCCTATTGGTCCATAGCGGACTTAGGTCGAGCTCTGGTCGGAGATCGAAACCTGGAACGACATTGTTTTTTGCGGCGACTGCATTTCCGAAAGCAAATGACAGCCGCGGTTCAGCTGTCCGCTATCGTGTGTCCCTGTTTCGATTTTGTGCAGTGACCCGAAATTTACCCCCGGCCAGCATGCCGGTGCATCGCCACCAGGCTCGTTGGCGTTCCCAGCCTATAAACATTTCGGTTTCCACGCATTGCACGTAATCCTTGTGGGTGAGCGTGTCTTTGCAGGTTGCCGAGAAAACCGAGTACCACCCAGCCGATTCGCTGCATCCGACCCACGGGTCCTTGCCGTGTCTGAAGCTCGATTCGCAACCATCGTTGCAACTGCTGGCCTCTCTCTCGAGCTTGGCAAGCTTCCACATGACCGAACCCTGCGCATATGACGGCGTCCCGGTCGCCGTTCCAGTGGCTCGCGATGTCCGGCCTCGGTGCACCACCCGACCGGACCCTCGTGACCTTTCCTCCCGTTGCGGCCTTGCCACTTGCCTCGGCGCTTCGATCGTGACGCTGGGAAGCGCGGAGCCTGGTGTGGTTTGCGACATTGCCGCGCCGGTGAGGCTACACAGCAACGCAGTTGACAGGATGGCGACAGCTGAGGGCGCGACAAGGCTTGATGACATTCTCATATCTCGTTCTCCCAAATCCGGACATAAATGCCGTCCCGGTGCGGACATCGCACCACGTATCCAACCAGCCGTTCCGTTCGGGCCGGCATCATGCTCCGGCGCAGTCACACGCATCTTGCGTTCGAAGCCGCCTTCAACGAGTGAAGCGCCCATGATTCAGCTCCCGGCTTACTCTGCCGCGCGCACGTGCGCACCGGCATGGCTGCGATCGAGATCGCGCGACAGCAGACGGGCGGCGGCGCCGGAGGCGCGGCTCACCTGCTCGAGATAGGTTTTGGTGATGCGCGCGAAGTGATTGTAGATGATGACGGCCGGAATCGCGGCGACGAGGCCGATCGCGGTCGCAAGCAGGGCTTCGGCGATACCGGGCGCCACCACCGCGAGGTTGGTGGTCTGCGCCTTCGAGATTCCGATGAAGCTGTTCATGATGCCCCAGACCGTGCCGAACAGGCCGACAAAGGGCGAAGTTGCACCGATCGTGGCGAGAAGCCCCATGCCGAGCCGGATGCGGCGGGCCTCCGCGCGCGCGATTTCGGCAAAGCTCGACGACGCGCGCTCCTTGATGCCGATGTCGGAGGAGATGCCCGCGGACAGGCGCGCCTCGCGCATCGCCGCCGCCAGGAATGCCGGGAGCACGCCGGTCTTCGACGCCAGCGCGAACTGCGCTTCGGCCAGCGAACGGGACTCGGCGATCTTCCGCAGCGAGCCGCGCAACTTGCGCTGCGCCAGCGACAGCTCGATCATTTTCGCGATGAAGATGGTCCAGGTCACGAGCGAGGCAAAGGCAAGCCCGATCATCACTGCCTTGACGATGACATCGGCGGACAGGAACATCGACCACGGCGACAGATCGTGTGGCGTCGGCACGGACGGCTTCAACGCGCGCGCGTCAGCGCCGGCATCGATTGCGGAGGGAACGGCGGGTGATGCGGCCGCAGGTGCCGGCGTTACTGCAGCCGGCGCGGGCGCGGACGGCACTGCCGCGACGGGCGCAGGCGCTGCAATGGGCGATGACGGGACCGGCACGGCGGCAGGCGATGTCGCGGGCGCGGCAGCAGGCGGCGGCGCAGCAGGACGCTGCTGCGCGAAGGCGATCGAAGCGAAGGCGCAAAGCGCCAACAGCATCAATGATTTAAGAATGGTTCTAAACATTACCGCACAGTCTCCGGCGCGCCGCATAGTCGTTATGCCGGTTAGCTTGACCAATTCAAGGTCAATTCGCCGCGGCAATCGGACAAAAGGACTTGATGCGCGTCCTTCAAGACGAAGAAAGCGTATCAAGCCAGGACTTCTTCGATGGTTTAGAGCCGTTTTGGTTCCGGTTGAATCAGAACCGCTCTAAGTCCGCGTTAGCACCGACACGTTGCAGCAAGCGCGCCGTCCGTCATCAAGACTGCCGCGCCGATCGCCTAGAACTTGTAGATCGCCTTCAGGCGCACGGTGCGTCCCTGCCCCGGCGAGATGTTGTTGTCGCCGTCGGCAGACGCCCAGTAACCCCTGTTGAAGATGTTCTCGACGGTGAGCTGCGCCTTCCAGTTCTCGTCGATCCTGGCATAGATGCCGGCGTCGAAGCGCCAGAACGCCGGCAGCCTGACGGTGTCGTCGCTGGTGGCGAAGGAATCGCCGAAATAGATGATGCCGAGGCCGGCGCTCCACATGTCCGTGAACTGATACTTGTTCCACCAGGCGAACTGGTTGAACGGCACCAGTTGCACGCGATTGCCGGCCAGAACCGGCAGCGCGACGTTCGCCTGAGTCAGGTCGGCGACAATGCGCGCATCGGTATAGGAATATCCGAGTTGCGATTGCCAGCGATCGGTGACGTAGCCGTTCAGGCTGATTTCGACGCCGCGGACCCTGGTCTGGCCGTTCGGAAATGCGATGCCCGAACCTTGAGGCGCACCCGGCGCCGGAATCGGCTGGTTGATGCGGTCGAGCTGGTAGATCGCCGTCTGCAGCAACAGCTTCGGATTGATGTTCCACTTCAACCCGGCTTCCTTGTTCTCGAACCGTTGCGGCTGCAAAATCAGCGTGCCGGGGTTGAGCGCACTGAACTGGTCGCCCGACGACGGCAGATATGAAATGCTGTAGGTCGTGTAGATCGAGAGGAAATCTCTCGGCTTCACGATCACCGCGGCCGCCGGCGAGACCAGATTGTCGAGCCGCGCGCGGTTGATGCCGGTGTTCATGTCGAGCGCCGACATGTCGAAGCGGTCGTAGCGCACCGCGCCGATCAGTTGCAGCCCGCGCGAAATGTCGATGGTGTCGCGGAAGTAGCTGGACTGAACGTTCAGCGCGTATTTGCTGTTGGAATCCGCCGACGTGACACCATCGCCGATGTTGGTGTTGGTGTAATGATGGATGAACGTCACGGGTCCGAAATAGGTCGGTGCAAACGGATTCATCAGGATGGTGTTGGTCAGGCCGATCGGACTCGCCGCGCTCGGGAAGTCGCCGGTATTGCGGATGTCGACGCCGGTCTGCCGGCCGAACTCGGTGCCAAATCCGATGGTGTGGAAAAACGCACCGAAGGGCGTCTTGTAGGTGAAGTCGGTCTGGTTGAACGCGTTGTCGCGATTGGTCGTGTGCTGATAGGCGCCGAGATTGAAGAAGGTGTCGGTGGGATCGACACCGCCGTTGAACGCGCCGTTGGTCGGATAAACGTTCTGATAGAACTTCTTGTAGTCGGCGACGATGGTGCCGTTCCGTACCGTCAGCCCGTTGCCAAAGTCATGGTCGACGATGGCCATGCCGGTCTGCACCGTGGCGATGGCCTTGTTGAGGGCGGGGCTGCCGAAAAAGGTGGAGAAATCGCCATTCGGCGCAAAGGGCGTGGTGGGATTGAAGCGCGATCCGGTCGCAGGACCGGTGAAGCCGGGCAGTGCCTGCGAGGGATTGCCGCGGTCGGAGGTGCGGTCGTCGTGGAAATACTCGTAGGACAGCTTCACGTTGGTCGCGTCGTCCGGCTTCAACGTCACGGTCGGATTAATGCCGTAACGCTCGAGATGGTTGAAATCGCGGAAGGCGTCGCTGCCCTCATAGAACACGTTCAGCCGCGCCGCGACGTTCTCGTTGATCGCCTGTCCGGCATCGAGGGTCACGCGACGGTCGCCCCATGAGCCGGTCTGTGCCGTCGCCTCATAGATGCGGTTACCGTCGGCTTCCTTGAGCGTGCGGTTGACGAGACCGCCGCCCGCCCCGCGCCCGAATGTGATCGCGGAAGGCCCCTTCAGCACCTCGATGCTTTGCGCGTTGTAGAAATCCCGGAAATACTGGACGTCGTCGCGAAAGCCGTTGACGAAGAAGTTGGCGCTGGAATCGACGCCGCGAATGACGAGTTCGTCGCGATTGCCTTCGCCCTGATGCACGGCGACGCCGGGCACGTAGCGCGTCACGTCGGTCAGATTCTGAAAACCTTGATCACGGATGAAGTCCTTGGTGATGACGGTGATCGACTGCGGGATGTCGACCAGCGGCGTGTTGGTCCTGGTCGCAACCGGCGTGCTGTTCGTATAGTAACCGACTGTACCGGTCCTCGCGTCGTACGACGGCAGGAAGGGCTTCGGCTCTGCGGGCTGCACCTGGTGGACCGCCTGCTGCCTGCGTCTGGCGGCGCCTGCACCTGCGTTCCGCGTCGGCGTACCACCATTGCGCTTCGCCTCGGGCGCGGTGACATTGATCGGTGGCAGCTCCGAGTCCGGCTTCTTCTCCGCACCGGCCGATTGCGCCATGGCCGGTCCGCTGCCTGTCAGCGTGGCCGCAACCACCGCCATCGCCAGCGCGCTCGCCGCGAACAGCAATCCCCGGCTGGAGGTGAACACGACCGAGCCGATCGCGTTGGCCGCCGCGACCGAGCGCAGCGGCGTCGTTTCTTCTTCTGGTGTCATCCAACGCGCCCCAAATCCTGCTTGCCCTTCGCATTCGCGCCGCAAGCATCGATGAAGCGGTAACGGCCGCGCGAATTCGGGTCAACGCGAATGGGGCGCCGGGCATCCAGAATCCATCCAGATCAAAACGGTTCTAAAAACCCTTCTAAGATCGGCACTTCTGAATATTCTTGAGCGTTACTTTTTTGCACCGATGAGGTGCACGGCGCGCGCCTATTTCGCCGCGATATGCGACGGCGGATCCGACAGCGCCTTGATGCGGTCCTTGACCTCTCGCAGGGTCTCGAGGCTGGTCTGCAGCGCCCCGTCGGGCAGGTCGTGCATGACGTCGGTCGCGATGGCATCGCGCAGGCTGTCGAGATCGTCGACGAGCTTCCTGCCTTTGGCCGTCAGGAACAGGCGGTTGGCGCGGCGGTCCTTCGGGTCGTGACGCCGCTCCAGCAACCCATGCTCGACCAGGCGGTCGAGCAGCCGCACCAGCGAGATCGGCTGCAATTCCAGCACGTCGGCAAGGTCGACCTGGGACAGGCCCTCGTTCTGACGCAACCGAAACAACACGATCCATTGGGCACGGGTGGTCCCCCGCTCCTTTGCGCGGTGATCGATGTAGTTGCGCAGCAGCCTGGAACTCTCTACGAGCTGTGAAACTAGCTGCCGTTTCAGGTCGAGTGACATCGGTCCTTCTGTCCCCAAACCTTTCCAAGAGTTTAGGAATCTTGGATGAACCTCAAGCTATAGTGTGTTTACACATTAATTGCACGCATATTATATTCCGGCCGCCACTGGGAACACTGTAAAAGTACCGTTATTGTCTCTCTTTCAGCGAACGAACGAAGCATGAAGAAGTCGCGGACTATCGGGTGGATTGTGCTGATCGCCGTGCTTGGCGGCGGGGGCTATTTTGGCTGGCAGCGCTACCAGGACGGCGTACAGAAGGCCGAAGCCGCCCAAAAGGCAGCCGCCCGCCGGCCCGCCATTCCCGTCACCATCGCACAGGTCGAAAATATCGACTTCCCGGTCTATCTGACCGGGCTCGGCACGGTTCAGGCCTTCAACACCGTCGTCGTTCGTACCCGGGTCGATGGCCAGATCGACAAGATCGCCTTCCAGGAAGGCCAAATGGTTAATCAGGGCGACCTCCTCGCCGAGATCGACCCGCGGCCGTTCCAGGCTTCGCTCGACCAGGCCAAGGCCAAGAAGGTTCAGGACGAGGCCAATCTCGCCAACGCCAATCTCGACCTGCAGCGCTATACCAAGCTTGGCGAATTCGCCACGCGCCAGCAGACGGACACGCAGCGCTCCACCGTTGCGCAGCTGACCGCGCAGATCGCCGCCGATGAGGCCGCCATCGCCAATGCCCAGACCCAGCTCGACTACACCCAGGTGAAATCGCCGATCACGGGCGTGGTCGGCCTGCGCCAGGTCGATATCGGCAACATCGTCAATGCCTCCACGCAAACCGGCATCGTGACGGTCACCCAGATCGAGCCGATCACCGTAATTTTCACGGCGCCCGAAGACCAATTGCCGTATATCAGCGAAGGCCAGAAAGCCGGCGCGCTCAAGGTGATCGCAATCACGACCGACGGCAAGAAGCCATTGGCCGAGGGCAAGCTTGCCGTGATCAACAACCAGGTCGACACGACCAGCGGGACTATCCGGCTGAAGGCGGTGTTCGACAACAAGGACCACACGCTGTGGCCGGGCCAGTCGGTGTCGACACGGCTTCTGGTGAGGACGTTGAAGACGGCGACCGTAGTGCCGGACGATGCGGTGCAGCACGGGACCAACGGCCTCTATGCCTATGCCGTCGGCGCGGACAACAAGGCGGAGCTGCGCAACGTCAAGGTCAGCTACTCCATCGACGGACGCTCGGTGGTCGATGACGGATTGAAGGCGGGAGAGCGCGTGATCACCGGCGGTCAGTTCAAGGTGCAGCCCGGCTCGCTCGTGTCCAGCGCGGTCGCCAGCTCCGATCCGGCGCAAGCCAAGGTCAAGCAGGAATGAGCGGCCAGGCCGGACCGATAGGCGGCGGGATTTCCGCGCCCTTTATTCGCTTCCCGATCGGCACCTCGTTGCTGATGGCGGGCATCCTGTTCGTCGGTCTCGTCGCCTATCCCCTGCTTCCTGTCGCGCCGCTCCCGCAGGTCGACTTCCCGACCATCCAGATCACCGCGACCCTGCCGGGCGGGAGCCCGGAGACGATGGCCTCGTCCGTGGCGCAGCCGCTGGAGCGGCAGTTCGCGCAGATCCCGGGCATCGCGCAGATGACGTCGACCAGTTACCTCGGCACGGCGGCGGTCACCATCCAGTTCGATCTCAACCGCAGCATCGATGGCGCCGCCAACGACGTGCAGGGCGCCATCAACGCCGCCAGCGGCCAGTTGCCCAAAAATCTCCCATCGCCGCCGACCTATCGCAAGGTCAACCCGGCGGATTCGCCGATCCTGCTGTTGTCGGCAACCTCGGACACGCTGCCGCTCACCACCGTGAGCGACGCGGTCGATGCCCAGCTCGCGCAGCAGATCAGCCAGATTTCCGGCGTCGCGCAGGTCGTGATCGGCGGCCAGCAGAAGCCGTCGATTCGTGTCCAGATCGATCCGGCCAAGCTCGTCGCCAAGGGCTTGTCGCTGGAGGACGTGCGCGCGCAGATCGCGCTCACCACCGTCGACAGTCCGAAAGGCAATATCGACGGAGAAACTCGCGCTTACACCATCTACGCCAACGACCAGTTGCTTGACGCCGACAAATGGAACGACGTCATCATCGCCTATCGCAACGGCGGTCCGCTGCGGATCCGCGATATCGGCAAGGCCGTCACCGGGCCTGAAGACGCCAAACAGGCGGCCTGGGCCAATGGCAAGCGCGGCGTGTTCCTGGTGATCTACAAGCAGCCGGGCGCCAACGTCATCGAGACCGTCGACAAGATCAAGTCGCTGCTGCCGCGGCTGGTGGCGGCGATTCCGCCGGCCGTCAAGATCGGCATCATCTCCGACCGCACCACGACCATCCGCGCCGCCGTCGAGGACGTGCAGTTCACTCTGCTCTTGACCATTTTCCTCGTGGTCATGGTCATCTTCGTCTTCCTGCGCAGCTTCTGGGCGACCGTGATTCCGACGGTGACCGTGCCGCTTGCGCTGCTGGGCGCCTGCGCGCTGATGTGGGTGTTCGGCTACACCCTCGACAATCTGTCGCTGATGGCGCTGACGATTGCCGTCGGCTTCGTGGTCGACGACGCTATCGTCATGCTGGAAAACATCTCGCGCTATATCGAGGAAGGCGAAAAGCCGATGGCCGCCGCCTTCAAGGGCGCCAAGGAAATCGGCTTTACCATCGTCTCGATCAGCATCTCGCTGGTCGCGGTGCTGATCCCGCTCCTGCTGATGGGCGGTATCATCGGCAGACTGTTCCGCGAATTCGCCGTCGTGCTGGCGATGACCATCTTCGTGTCGATGGTCGTTTCGCTGACGCTGACGCCGATGATGGCCTCGCGCTTCCTGCGCTCGCATCACGATGCCCACCACGGCAAGCTCTATTTGATGAGCGAGCGCGCTTTCGACGCCATGCTACACGGCTATGAGCGCGGCCTCGATCTCGCCATGAGCTGGAGGCGCACAACGCTGCTGATCTTCTTCGCGACTCTTGGCCTGTCGGTCTATCTGTTTGTCATCATCCCGAAGGGCTTCTTCCCGCAACAGGACAACGGCCTGATCACCTCGACCTCGGAAGCCTCGCAGGACATCTCGTTCGAGGCGATGAAGAGCCGTCAGGAAGAGCTTGCCAATATCGTGCTGCAGGACCCCGCCGTCGACACCGCGGCGATGGCAATCGGCGGCAGCGGCCGCGCCGGCAACAACGGCAACATGTTCATCACGCTGAAGCCGCTCAAGGACCGCGACGCATCCGCCCAGCAGGTCATCGCGCGGCTGCGTCCCAAGCTTGAGAAGGTCCAGGGCGCCCGCCTCTATATGCAGGCGGCACAGGACGTCCGCCTCGGCGGCCGGCCGACCCGCACCCAGTTCGAGTTCACGCTGCAGGACGCCAATCTCGCCGAGCTCAACGAGTGGGCGCCGAAGATTCTTGCCCAGATGCAGACGCTGCCGCAATTGCGCGACGTCGCGACCGACCAGCAGACCCAGGGCACGACGCTCGAACTGAAGATCAACCGCGATACCGCCTCACGCTACGGCATCACGCCGCAGCTGATCGATGACACCCTTTACGACGCCTTCGGCCAGCGCCAGGTGACGCAATATTTCACCCAGCTCAACAGCTATCACGTGATCATGGAGATCCTGCCGGAATTGCAGGGCAACCTCGACTCGCTGAACAAGCTCTACATCCGCTCGCCGACGACGAACGACCAGGTGCCGCTGTCGACCTTTGCGACCTGGACCAGCGTGCCGGTGCGGCCGCTGTCGATCAGCCACCAGGGCCAGTTCCCGGCGATCACCATCAGCTTCAACCTCGGCCAGGGCGTGGCGCTTGGACAGGCCACGGAGGCGGTGCAAAAGGCGATGACCGATCTCGGCGCGCCGGCGACGCTGAACTCGAGCTTCCAGGGCACCGCGCAGGCGTTCCAGCAATCGCTCGGCACCGTGCCGCTCCTGATCCTGGCGGCGCTCGTCGTGGTGTATCTGATCCTCGGTATTCTCTATGAGAGCTACATCCACCCGATCACGATCCTGTCCACCCTGCCCTCGGCGGGCGTCGGCGCACTCGCGATCCTGATGGCGTTCGGCTACGACTTCAGCCTCATCGCCCTGATCGGAATCATCCTGCTGATCGGCATCGTGAAGAAGAACGGCATCATGATGGTCGACTTCGCCATCGCGGCCGAGCGCGACCAGCACCTCTCGTCGGAGCAGTCGATCCGCCAGGCCGCACTGCTGCGCTTCCGCCCGATCATGATGACCACCATGGCCGCAATGCTCGGCGGCGTGCCCTTGATGCTCGGCACCGGCACCGGCTCGGAAATCCGCCAGCCGCTCGGCTACGCCATGGTCGGCGGCCTGATCGTCAGCCAGGCGCTCACGCTGTTCACGACGCCGGTGATCTATCTCTATCTCGACAGGCTCTCCAACGCGTTTGCCGGCTGGGGCCGCACCGACAGGGAAGAGGACGAGCACGCAGCCGATCGTCCTTCGGTCAAGGAAGCCGCCGAATAGCTTGACTTTGATCGCTGGCCGGTGGTCCGGTTTCAACATTCGCCGGAAGGCAAAACCCGGGAGCCGGACCAGTGACGATCACAAGGAAAGCAGCCGTCCTCCTCGCACTCGCCGCGTTGGCTTGCGTGCCGCCCGCGTCGGCCCAGGCGCCTAAAAAGGCCGCGCCTGTCCCCACTCCGCAGGCTTCGCCGTCTCCCGGCGAGCAACCCGCCCAGTCACCCGCGCCCGGCTGGGTGTCACGCTGCAGCAGCGCGAGCCGCGACGCGACGCTCGAATGCGCAATCGAAGAGACCGCGGTGTTGACCAAGACCGGGCAACTCATCGTGCTGGTCAATATCCGCGTCGCCAGCGATACCCATCAGCCGGCGGTGCTGGTGCAGTTGCCGCTCGGTCTCAACATACCGGCCGGCGCGAAGCTCCAGGTCGACGACGGCAAGACTTTCGATTTCCAGATCCAGACTTGCGAGAACCGCGGCTGCTACGTCACCACGCCGGTGTCATCCGAGCTTTTGACGGCGCTGAAGTCCGGCAAGCAGCTCAAGATCTCCTTTCAGAACATGAACAAGGAGACCCTCACTATTCCGATGCCGCTGACCGACTTCGCCGCGGCCTATGAGAAGATCAAGTAGCGACTCGTCATTGCGCGGAGGGTTAAGCGACGAAGCAATCCAGCCTCCGCGACTCTGTATTGCTTCGCGTAGTTTATCATAGGGCGGCGCTTCGCGCCGACCCGTTGGCTCGCAATGACGACCGCAACTACTGCCGCGCCATCTGCGCGTTGCCGACGCCCTCGCCGTCGAGCTTCTGGTCGTCGTGCATCTTCACAGTGACCCACAACAGCCGGCCTGTGAACTCGAACGGCGCTTCGTAATGCGACACCGGGCTGCCGCGGTCGCGGCCGATGTCCAGCCCCGACCACGAGATCAGCGTGTGGAAGCCGAGCTGCGTCTGCAGGCTGCCTGCCGCTTCGCCGTCGATCAGGAGCGTATATTCGCTGATGCCGGTGCGCGAACCCTTGGCCGGCGGCTCCGCGCGCACCAGACGCTCGATGTGAACGCCGAGCCGGTGCGCGCCCGGCGGCACCTTGCGGGTCGAGCGCACGATCTCGTGGCCGCCGCCGATATTGAGATCGTGCACCAGCAAGCCGTCCTTGATGTAGAGGCTATAGCCCGAGGTGGCATCGCCATGCGCGATCAGCACGCCTTCCGCGCGGCCCTCGATCTCGACATGGGCCTCGATGGTGTAGCTGCGGCTACGCACGTCGGGCGCAACGTCGGTCGGCACATGGCCCATGCCGGCGTGGAAGGTGAACTGACGACGCGCTCCGTGGAAGCGCGCGGCATTCTCGGCGAAGCGCGGAGCGAAGCGGTCGTCGAGCGGCAGCACATTGTGCTTCTCGGCCTCGCTCCACCACAGTCTGATCATCTCTTCGAGACGTTGCGATTCCTTCTCGGCAAGATTGTCGACCTCCGAGAAATCGCGGTCGAGATGGAACAGCTCCCATTTGTCGTTCTCGAACGGCGTGCCTGAGGGATGAAACGAAACTGCCTTCCAGCCCCGATGCCAGAGGCCGCGATGGCCGAACATCTCGAAATATTGCGGCGACCCCTTCGACGGCGCGGATGCGTTCGTGATCGAGATTGCAAAGCTCTCGCCTTCGATCGGCATTTGCGGTGTGCCCGCGATCGCGCTCGGCGGACCGACGCCGATCAATTCAAGCAAGGTCGGCACCAGATCGCAGGCATGCACGAACTGATGGCGCATCTCACCCCTCGCCGCGATCCGCTTCGGCCATGACATCACGAAGGGATCGCGGATGCCGCCGCCATGGGTGTTCTGCTTGTAGCGGCGCAGCGGGGTGTTTGACGCCATCGCCCAGCCATGCGGGAAGTTGCTGTGGGTATCGGGGCCGCCGATATCGTCGATACGGCGCAGCTTCTCCGGGACTGGCTCGGGCCGGAAGTTGAACGGCCCCATCGCATTGATGAAGCCGAGCGGCCCGCCCTCCTGGCTCGCGCCATTGTCGGACATCACGATGACGAGCGTATCGTCACGGACACCGGCCGTTTCGAGGAAGGCGATCAGCCGCGACAGATGCCGGTCGGCATGGTCGAGCATGCCGGCAAAGGCCGATTGCAGACGGGTGAAGACGCGCTTCTCATCCGCGCTGTGCTCGTCCCAGGCCTTCACGCCGTCGTTGCGCGGCGGCAGCTTGGTGTCATCAGGCACCAGCCCCATCGCCTTCTGCCGCGCCAGCCGCTGCGCGCGCTCGACGTCCCAGCCATGGGCGAAGACGGGATCGTAACTGCCGATGATGTCGGCGGGCGCCTGGTGCGGCGCGTGGCAGGCGCCGAGCGCGAGCCAGGTCAGCCAGGGCAAATCCGGCCGGTCGGCGATATGATCGCCGATGAAACGGATCGCCTGGTCGACGAGATCGGCAGTCAGATGATAGCCGTCGGCATAGGTGCCGGGCGGATCAATATGCGCGTTGTCGCAGACGAGCTCCGGCGCATATTGATCGGTCTCGGCATCGAGAAAGCCGTAGAAGCGGTCGAAGCCGCGGCCGAGCGGCCAGCCGTCGAACGGTCCGGTGGCGCCGCTCTCGGTCAAGGGCGTCACATGCCACTTGCCGATCATGTAATTGCGGTAGGCGTGCGCGCGCAGCATCTCGGCGACGGTGCCGGCCTCGCGTGCGATCTTGCCGCGATAGCCGGGATATCCGGAATCGAAATTGGCGAGGCAGCCGACGCCGACCGAATGATGGTTGCGCCCGGTGAGCAGCGCCGCGCGCGTGGTCGAGCACATCGCCGTGGTGTGGAAGCCGGAGTAGCGCAGGCCCT
>Ga0105238_10002483_pt1 | contig 18464 bp, 23 predicted proteins | sample KBSC34metaG_FD_81526 | JGI IMG/M metagenome (GOLD analysis project Ga0105238, IMG submission 81526) | Corn rhizosphere microbial communities from Kellogg Biological Station, Michigan, USA - KBS C3-4 metaG | ecosystem: Host-associated > Plants > Roots > Rhizosphere > Soil | place: Michigan, USA... | reverse complement strand
GAGGAAAGTGGCGGTGTTGCCCTTGATGACGGCTTCCGTCGTCACCGAATCGCGCAGCAGGGACTGACGCTGCTCGAAGCCGGCAATGAATTCTTGCCGGTATTGCGTTTGAAAGGCTGTGTTGGACACGTTTCATACTCCAGGTATGGGTTGACGTGCCGCAGCTCAGGGTGTCCTCAGACAGTGGCGACGGGGTGTCCGCAATAGCGGGCCGTCGCCACCACTTCGGGGCGTCGCTTAGGCGTTGGGTGGATTGATCGGCGCCGCGAGGCGGGGTAGCCGATACTCAGTTTGAAATCAGCGGCTCAGGACCGTGTTGGCCCTGGAATCAATTCGGTCGCGTTGGCTCTTGGAAAGCCGGCCCGCCTTGTACTGTTGGCTCGCTCGCGCCTTCGCATTGGCAGCATGAGCGCGGTCGTTCACAGGATAGCTACGGACCGGGCCGGCAAAGGCAGTCTTCGGTAGCGCCTTGCGCTGGTTGGCAGTGAGAGTGCTCATGCCGCGTTGCGTTTCTTCAGGGTCTCACGAGCGTCGATGAGATCGCGGTAACGCGCCTGCATCTTGCTCGCCTCGGGGCCCTTCCAGTAGGCGCTGGAGCGATCGCCCATGAGCTTCTCTATGCCAGTGATCTCTGTATCAATGGTTGCGGTGGAGGTACCGCCCGATCCCGGCACAATGGTACCCACGGGATTGAGCTCGCGAGATACGGAGGCAAGCCAGCGCACCACGTGCGCATCATTCAGGATGGCACGACCATCGGGGCCGCGGGCGTTCATCACCAGCGCCGCCACACCCTCGGGCGCAGAACTCAGGAATCCGTGGATGTGGTTGATATTGGCTCGGTAGTCGTTACCCCACTCCGCACGCAAGGCATCCTCGACCTCAGTCTTCTGCGAGGTATCGGCCTCGACCGTCTTCGCACCCTGCTCGTCCAGAAAGTCGTTGTACCACTTGACCGCATAGTGAGCGATCTTGGGGTCTGCATTCAGTGCATGCAGCCCCTTGGCGAAGTTCTCGAAGAGCGGCTTGTCCTCGGCGCCGATAACGAGGCCCTCTGGCAACTTCTCGAAGTAGCCTTCGGGCTTTTCCGGAATGCCATTCTGCTGACGGTACGAGGCAACCTCTTCTGAAGAGGCGTTCTCGCCGAGCGGTTTACGCAGTTCACCGGAACTGATCCGGTTCTGCGCTGCGATCAGCGCATCGAGTGCCGCCTTTGGGCTCTGGTAGCGCTCCAGGCGGGCGAGCAACTTGGCATCTTCACCGGCGTAAGTCTGGCGCCAGTTATCGCCCCAGGCCTGCGCGGGCTCCGGAGTGGGAGCCGGGTTCGGAGTCGGCGATGGAGCGGCGGCGATCGGGTTCGGGACAGGAGCAGGAGTCGGCGCCGGGGTAGCCCCAGGTTGGGGAGCCGGACTAGGAGTCGGATCGGGCATTACTGTCTCCAGTGGTGTTAGGCCGGCGGCTTCCCGCGGCTCGGATCATCTTTCAAGGCATGTACGTTGAGCTTCAGGAACTTGACCAGCTGTTGACCCACGAACGCCTTACCCAATGCGAAGTCGGTATCGCGCGCGCTAGCCGGGCGATAGGCCATGTCGTAGGTGCCGCAGAGCGTCTCGATCAGGTAACGCAAGGCATGTTTCTGCTGGTCCTCTGTCGCATCCCCGCGCGAGAGCGCTTGAATAGCGGCCACGTCCACCACCTCGTAATACGATGGCTTCCATGGGTCCGCCTTCGGTAAGGCGGGATCGACCTTACGTGACATTCGTCAACGACTGCTGCGCCTGCCCCAACTGCGCGGCTGCCTGTCCAGCCGCAGCCATGTTCTGCGTGATCTGCTCGGCCTGCTGTTGGGCGGCATGCTGGTCCGCGATCTGCTGCATGTCTGATTCGGTACGCAACCACTTCGCGGGCGTTCCGACGCCGTTCAATGCATCGCGCAGTGCTACCTGGGCATTCAGCATCTGACCGGAAACCGGGTCCAGCGTCACGGCCTGATCGATCAGCTGTTTGGACTCCAGGAACTGCTGGCCCTTCTTCCGGTCGATCGCCTGGTGCAACGGAGACTCGAATCGGAACCGGATCTGCGCGCCCTGAATACTGTCAGGAATGTCATTTGGTGATCCAAAGGCACCGGCTCGCAGCAAGCACTCAAACGTGTCCTCGCAGAGCGAGGCGTTGTATTCGGTCTCCATCGGCTCAAAGAGCGGTAGCGCCGATCGGATGTACTCCTGAATTCTCTGGCCGGTCTCGTACGCCGTCATGTCCCGATTAGGAGCAGGCAGGTTCAACTTGTTGAGATAGAACGCCTGGGACAGCATCTCGCGCGCATCGCGCTGCAGCTCAATGCCGATCGGAAATCCCGTCTTGTCCTGTGTAAGTGGCCGGAGCACTTCGCCTAGACGCTCGTCGTACTCCGCATCCACCCACGTGATCCCACCCGCATAGAGCGCGACGTCCCCGCGGATCGCCTCCTTGGTGGCGATCATCGGCGGCCGGACATTCATCTCCCCCGCCTCGAGCAGGGTCAGCGTCATAGCTTGGATCAACCGGGCGTCAGGCAAGCCTGCGATCGTAGCCGGCGAGTACGCGTACTGAGAGCCTGAGACAGTCTGCCAGCGCGGGATGGTGTAAATGCGACTGTAGGAACCGATCTCCTGGAGCGGCGTTTTGTTGTCGACGTCGATGTGAATCGACATCCACGGAAAGCGCTTCCACTTTGGATCGCCTTCGTAGTCCTCTGCCTGGATCACCACGTGGAGGCAGTTCACCTCCCCGTGAGGTTCCTTCTCCAAACGGTTCCTCACCTGCTGGCTCACCGTGTTCGGGAAGAGTTTGCACAGCTCCCGCACCGTAGGTTTCCAGCGGCGGTAGATCTCCCCGATCGTGCCGTTGTACCGCTCGACCCACACCACATCCTTCAGGTGCCAGCAACGATACAGTAGCGCCTGCTCGCGCATGTCAAGCTCGCGACTGATGACACACTGACCAAAAGCCGCGAAGTCGTTGTCGCCCTCCTTGGTCGCGCGCACAAACTGCGTCACGCGGTCATACATCGCCCGGCGCTGCACACCGGAGGCCCACTCGAGCCACGCCCTGCCTTCCTGGTCGATGCGCTCTTCGTGCTCGACCGTGATGCCAAACCATTCCTCATCGCGTGGCCGAAGCATGGAAGAAAAGGCATTGCCGAGCTCGCGCCGGACGATCAGCGGATAGCTCGAGTTGAGATTCGTCGCGAACTCCTCGCCTAGATACGTCTGGCGCGTGAACTGCGCCCGCTCGGGATAGAAGTTCTCGGCAATCTCTTGCCACAGGCTCATGACGGACGAGCGCTTACCAAAGTGATGTTCGGCGCGAGCGATAAGGGTGGCGATTCGATCCACTTACGCGCCCAGTTGATCGCCAGTAGCCGCCGGCTGGGAGAGAATCGTGCTAGCCCTACCGGTTCGCTGCAGCTGCGCGGCTTGCTGTAGGCGCTTCGCCCGCTTCACGTCCTCATCGGTGGGCATGGCAACAACCTGGGGAGTCGTCACATTTTTCGGCGCAAAGTTAAGCCCGACCGCTGAGGAGACGGCGCGGTCCAGCGGATCGACCTTATGGAGTGTCTGCTGTAGCTTAGCCATTGTTCGTCCCCGACAACCCCGATAGCCCATATGCCGCGGGCGACGTGTTCCCAACTTTCTGCTGAACGGGAACGCCCAACACTGTCTGAGCTGGCTGACGTTTACGCGCTATTTCCTTTTGCTGGCCAGTAATGCCTGCTAGGCGCGTGGCTTCCGTATCCGACAGCGGCGCCACAGTCGCCTGCTGTTTAACCTCTCGTGTCCCGCTATCGAACAGACCGCCCATGTTGTCTCCGGGGGCCCAGGCTCACCTTGGGCACCGCAAACCGATTGATACGTTGATCCGCGCGCCACAACTGCGCATGCGTGACCGCCTTGGCGCCTGAAAACCACGCCATTACCACCGCGTCACCTTTGTCCGGGGAGCGGCCTAGGCGTTTGACGACGCTTTCTTTTGGCTCGACCTTGATGCCGAGCTTCTCTACCGTGAACCGCGGGGCGCACAGATCCGCGATCAGTTCCTTGTCATTCGGCAAGGCGATATCCGATCCCCCGGACTGATCCGGATTCAATGCCTCGCGAAACTGCCAATACGCCTGCGCGCGGATGTTCGCGAACTTCAACTGTTGGTCCTGGGTGCGCCGGATAGACTCCTTCACGCCCATGTAGCCGATGCAGTCGATCTCGTTGGCCTTGAGATGCGCATAGGCGTCCCCGCCCCAGCCACCCCCAATATCAATGACCACCTGTGCCTGATCCCGGCGCTTGGCGATCACGAGCCCCGCGACATCCGTGCCACCGGGCGTTTGAGCTCCAGGAACGGCGACGAGGGGCGCATACCAGCCGTCATAGCGAATGGCGAGCACCGTCTGATCGGCCCCACCTTGCGCCACATCCGCTCCGATACAGCACATCGGCACGCCATCCGGTGGAGAAGGCTTCCAACGTCCAATCGCCTGGTTGATCCAATCGGTGGGAATGACCTGCCAGGGATCGTCATCTCCGCCGAGTGTGAACAGACCCTTCAACAGCTGAGAGCGAAGCGGCTCGGGCAGCGAGTTCAACTTCGCCCGATACTCCGGAGTGTCCCGATACGGGTTATCACTCAAGGTCGCCGGGATAAAGGTGAAGGACAATGGCCGATGTGACTCGCCGTCGATCACCACCGGCGCCGGACCGTCCTGCCAGATCGGCTTGCCGTCGATCAGCACCGCATAGCGGAGCTCACTAGGAGCGGCCTGATCCGGCCAGTTCTCATCCAGCCAGGGTGCAAACCACTCAAGCATCCAAGCTCCATCGGCGGTCCGCGGCGGATTGCTCGCCAGCACCATCCGACAGCGCTGCCCCTCGGGCCCGCGGTTCCAAGCAAGGAGCGAAGAGATCTGCTCGCGCAGAAATTCGCCCGCCTCGTCGAAGCCCATCAGATCGCGCTCGCGACCCGCATGCTTGTTCCAGTCCCCGGGCTCTTTCATGCCCGCGAGCTTTACGGAGCGTCCATCCGGCCAGGACCACTCTAGATCCTGACCGTTGAAGCGCGCATCCTGCGCGATCAGTTGCTTGCCGGCCTCCTCGAGACCGTCCGTCTGGCCCGCCTCACGGCGGAAGATGATCGAGCGCCGATGCTCCTGAGAGGCAAGCCCCATCAGTAGATAGGACTTCCCTCCGCCTGCCTGGCCGCCATAGAGCAAAACGTCTGCGGCACTCAGGTAGGCTTCGGTCTGCGGGCCCGGGAGTGGGATGAAGTGCTTCAGCCGCTTCGTAGCCGCCATCGCATCCCGTGCGACAGCAACACGCTGAGGCTCTGGCAGCGCACGATACGCGGCCAGAACCTCCTCGAGCTGCATTAGACGCGCAGCGCCGCCGTATGCACGTAGTCCGCGGTGATCGTCGGAGTACCTGTGGTCGTACGATTGAACCCCGCGATCACCGGAGTTAGAGCGATCGAAGCCGTTACCGCGCCCGTCATCGGCGCGCCGGCAATTCGCAGTCCATTGCGGAAGAACGTTGCAACCCCCGCGGTGGACACCTCGATCCGAAGCGTCTCGTACGTTGCTGCCACGGGTGCGAACGTACTATTGATCGCAGTGGCGTCCACATCATTGGCGACACCCACGAGCCACCATTTCTGAGTCGTCATGCTCGTGTCGAACATGAAGCCGACGCTATCGGTAGCATTGGTGGTGATCGTGTCCGCAGACGCAGCCGACAGGATGGGCATCTCAAGCGCTGCCGTCTGGTCAGTGAATCCCACGAAAACAGCGATGTTCGTGATCGCCGAGAGCTTCACGCGAGCTTCAAATACCAGCTCGCCACTCGAGGCAAGCCAATCCAGGCCCGCGTCGAGCTGCGTACCGGATACCGCCATCGAAGCGGTCGTTGACCCGATAGTGCCGACGACTGTGCCGTTGGCCGCAGGCGTCACCGTCCAGTCGACGCAGGCCCCGTCCGATCCTTTGCGAGATCGCCAGCCATCCACGATTGTCGTGGAGAAAGCCTGGGAGCCTCCAGTGAAATCATCGAAGCGGCTGGCCGTAAGGGGGCCCGGTAGGTCGATCTGCGAGCCATTGTTCCCGGACCGAAAGCCGGCCGGCACAATCAGTCGGCCAGCGGAATCAAGTCCGACCAGTCGGCCGTGGAGCGAGGTCAAAATGTGTGACATGAGAATATCCTCAGAAATGAATCTGCTTAGTGCTTGTGCGGCTTCCCAACCGCTGCTATGCGCCTATCCGCCCGGTCGCTGGGTCTATTGAACTTGTCGAACGCCCTGAGCGAGCGCGAATGCAATGCGGCGCCCGATTTCGGATTCGGAAACCTCTTCGGTCTGGATCGGGCCCCCATCCTTACCGGTGTGCTCGACCTTCTCCACGAAGGCACCAACGTTCTTGTGGCGCCCAATCAGCTCAAGGCGACGAATTCGATCAGAGAGCTTCACCTTGTGAACCAGTCCGATCGGGACCTTCTTGCCGTCGACTTCCTCGAACTCCTGTACCGTCTCCATACCGGCTATCAGCCCTTGGCGCCAGATGAGCGGCCATTCCTTCACGGGCTTCAATGCGCCTTTATCGTCGTAGAGATCAGCTAGATCCGCGTGTGCTTCGGCATCAAGGCGACGCAGTAAAGAGTCAGCGTCAATCTGCGTGCGCTCGGACTGGGCCTGCTTCGCACGCGAAATCGCTTCTTGAATCTCAGGTTTCTTCAATAGCTCGTGACCGATAGCTCCTGCCGTCTTGGGGCTGTATCCAGCACGGATAGCGGCCTGAGTCGCGTTGAAATCAACGGGATACTCCTGCACGAAGCGCGTCTGCTTCGGGGTGAGCTCCTTCTGTGACATTTACCCGCCCGTCTTGGAGCACATCAGCGTTGCACCCGTGATCGCCGTAGCTCCGTTCTGGGTCACCCGGATCTTCGAGAAGGTGCCCCGGACGCGATAAATGCGGTTCGCCGCAGTGACGATGACCGGATCGCTGGTTATGGCCCCCATATCGGTGAGGCTCAAAGGGGCAGTCGCGTAGTTCGTGCCATCCAAAGAGGCCAGCACTTGAGATGCCCCGGCCGTGGTCATAAGCAGGAAGGTGTCATACCGGGCGACATCTGCGGTCTGAACCACAACGTCATTGGCATTGACGCCGGTGCCTCCGACAAAGCGAAGGTCATTGCCCTGCTGGTCGGCCGTTGCGAGAACAAGTGCCATGGGATCACCTAGTCGAAATAGTCGCGCGAGTCGGCGCTGACCTTGGATATTGAGATCTTCACGCTGATCGCGTTGCCTGCGGTGCTGCCCGCTGCATTAACGGCACTGACCACGATATTGCTGGTGGTCCCAGAGGCCGTTGCGGAATTCACGGTCAGAGCACCGGTGGTGGTGTCAAACGTGATGCCAGTTGCGAGTCCTGTCACAGAGAAGCTGGTCTCGCCTGTGAAATAGGCGGCCAGTGGAAAGGTATACGTTCCAGTGCTGGCCTTGACCACGATATTCGGGAGCTGGTCGACTTGGACAGGTGCTACGACGCTCGAGAAATACCCGCGGACCACCACCTGCCGGATCTGACCGGCGAAGGTGCCATTGCCATATCCACGGCCGACGACTTGGGCAATCGACATATCAGGCGGCGCGCGTCAGGGCGGTGGGCGCGGACGTGTCATTCAAAGTAAAGCTGGCCGCGGTCGTGCTGCCATCGACCTTGCGCACGGTCAAAGTCGTGCCCGTGATGGTGAAGTCCCCCAGCATCTGCTGAATCAGCATGAGGGCCTGAGCTATCGTGGGAGCTGCGCCATCAGCCGCGTAGCTCTCGGTGAGTTGCCGGGTGAATAGCGCATCGATACCGGCGTTGGAAAGCGAGAAGCCGGTCTTGTCGGAGACCGACGCCGTAACGGTCGCCGTGACGGATGCCACCGATCCCACCACGTTGCCCCCGACATTGCCGGTGACGGAGCCCACCGCACCAGTGACCGACCCCACGGCTCCCGTCACACTTCCTACCGCACCAGTAACACTAGCGACAGAGCCATTCACGTTGCCTGTGACGGTCGTGACCTGGGGCATGGTGCAGTTGGTGAAGGCGAAGCCAGTGGTATCGAAAGCAGACTGTGCGTTGTCCGCGGCAGTGGTGTTCCCACTGATTTGCACGGTATCCGCCAAAACGTGCTCACCGAAGGTACCGGCGGAGACATGTGCTGCGCGTGACTCGTCCCAGACCGCCTGAGCAATTGCCGCGACTGTTGCAGCATCGATACCCAGCGGCATGATCACGAACTTGGAGGTGTTATCCGGATTGACGGTCCAGTTCGGACCCACGGCAGCTACTTTGGAGCTACCGGTGTACGCCGTGATCTGGCGCGCCTGGCCGGCGCCGGTACCTGCGGTGATGTACACCACTTGGTAGCGGTAGAGATTGTCCGTCGCCGAGGCGCTCGCATCGAGGGTGATGCTCGAGCTCGTTCCAGCCTGCGCGGTAGCGGCGCGCACGTTCTGCATACGCTCGCCAAATGACCCTTGTGTGGTGTAGTTCGCGATCAGCGCATTCCAGACCGCATCCGCATTCTGGCTGGCAGTCGGAGCAGTAGCCCCCGGGATCGCATCGAATCCTTGAACCACATACACACTGGTGTTATCCGGTGTCGTGGCCCAAGTCGTGACCGTCGCTACCTTTGTCGTGCCGTTATACGCCGTGCAGAAACGGGCCTGTCCGATTCCAGTGCCTGCTACGATCTCGATGATGCAGTTCTTGTAGAAATCCGTGACGGCGGAAGCGCCTGCCACCAGTGTAATAGACGTTGCTGCGCCCGCCTGTGCCGTCCCTGAACTGAATGGCTGTAGCATCGCGCCGAAAGAACCCGCCGAACGATGCGAGCTCGTAGCCTCATCCCACACTGCGGTTGCGACTGCACTGTTACCTGTCGAGTCAAGCTCGACCTTGCCGGAAGTGAGTGCAATCTGTCCGGTCCCTGTTCCTGAGGACAATAGAACACTCGCGCCGATATCGCGGCCCGTTTGCGCGGTCGCAGCAATGGTCTGCACATCCACGCCCGCAGGTGCTAGGACATAAACCGAGGTACTGTCTGGCGTGATAGCCCAGGCGGGGGTAACAGTGGCAACACGAGTTGAGGCCACGTAACCGGTGATGATGCGACCATTCTGCCCTCCGCCAGTGCCCCCAGATAACAGCGCAACCTGCTGCCCCTTATACACATCGTTCGTGGAGCTATTGGCTATCGAGGCAAGCGTGATCGTGGTGGAAGTGCCCGCTTGCGCCGTACCGCTATGACCTCCACCAGAGATCGCAGACATCCCTCCTTTGACTGCATCGTATAGATCAATGGCCGTCACGATGATGAACACGGTATGAGTGGCGAGATTCGCAGCTCCCGTGAAGGTCACTGAGGCTATACCAGCCGTGGCAATGACCGTATCAGGTATGTCAAAACGATATAGTCCCGGTGAGTTAGTTGAGCTGATCTCCACAAGACCACCAGAAGAATACGCCCCACCAACCGTTTGCGTTGCCAAGGTGATGGCGGTAAGCGTCCCCGTGGCACCCTTGCGGTAGTACGCGGTCAGACTCGAGGTATTGAATGCCAATCCCGTGATCGGATCGCCAGGACTTGTAGCAGCGGCTTTCTGAACGAGCGCAATATCTATCGTCTGCGATGTCGATCCAGCTGTTTTAAACACCGTCTGTGACGACATATCAGAATCCTGCCTGGTTACTCAGCATGGAAAGAAGTTTTCTGTTGGCAGAGGCCGAGGCCTTAACAGCCAATATATAGGCTCCGCCAGTCGTGGCACTCGAAGTCGTCCAAGTCGCTGTGAGATTGCTACTGGAGGCCACGTTGGCTTGGTATTCAATGCCTCCAGTCATCGTGAAACGGCCATCGCTTTGAAGCACCGCTGCGGGTAACGTCCAACCCGACCCTGCTGTGTAGGTGAGACTCGATCCGGCGCCGGTCCCATCGTCATCGCTAAAGAGGGCCAGCACGTCGTCGCCACTGCTCGCCAGAGATCCCGTCACTCCTCCAGTGTGAGAAGTCACGGCCGATGCATCGCCGGCGTAGGCAGTCGCGTCAATGGCGCTTGCAGTGGCACGTCCAGAAAGACCCACCACCGCCAGAAAAATGATGTCCGATACCCCAATGGTCGTCGTGAATGTCTGCGATGCACTCACAGTAGGATTCACACAGTAATAGACATGCGCCTTGGCGTTAGTCCCCGTGAATGTCTTTGGACTGCTCGCATGCTGCGTCCATGTGTTAGAGCTGGAATCCGTAAAGCTCGACAACGTTTGATTGGCCGGAAAGGCCATAATGGCAGCCAGAAAATTACATCCGCTAAAATTCGTAGCAGCCGTGGTGACAGATGTAGCGCCTGTAGTGGTCGCTTTGATCCCCGTCACGTATGCCATTACGGCATAACCTTCGAATAGTTGACCACTTCGGTACCCGCGCTCGTAAAGATGTGGAAATTGGCAGTCGATCCTGAGGGGAATAGCGTGGTCAGAGCCGCGTTGCTGCCGACAATCTGGTTGTCAATCCAGACACTAGGCACCAGCATCAGGAACTTTGTCGAGCTCGCAAACACCGCATTGTCGGTGACTACAACCTTGTTACGACAGTTATCTATGTAGAGTTCATCAACCCACAATGAGGTATTGGTGTTTCCAGGGCCTGAGAGGCCATCAAAGAACGGTATGATCCAGCTGAAAAATGCATTTGAACCACTGTTGTTTGTATTACCAGTGGTCATATTGGCACCACTGGTTTGATTCACAAACAGAGAGTGACCACCAAGGGTAGTCGGTGGCAGCATGTTCTGCCCGTTACAGCGCATCTCGCTATAACCGGTTGAGCCACCCGAAGGATTGCTGAATCCGTGGGCTGACTCCACGAAGTTCCACTGATCGGAATGCGGTCCTGGCAGGGTGTTTGGCGATCCGTAGTACATCGCGCTACACCACGCCACTTCTGTTGTGGCTTTGCCAGTGTTATAGCCCCAATCGCCCCCAGTGACTGCCCCACTACTGTTAGGACGCGTCGTTTGATACTGCTGCGGAGTACCATGATAGAGCTGTCCGCAACCCATGCGGGTCAGCTTGAAGATGAACTGACCCATGGACGCCGGCGCAGAGGTGGTCCAATACGCCATGCCGCTGACGTAGATCTCAACCGTATTGGCTGGCGGCAAGTACGAGACTTCCGGGAAACTCTCCGTGTTCGCCGGGAAGACGCCCTTCATGGACTTAGTGCCGGTGAAAGAGCGATCCGCCTGGACATTCACCGTGGTCGCGTCGATCGAGTTAGTCAAACCCACCGTAGAAGGGAGAGCCCCTGCTGACGAAGCTTCGAAATTGGCGTAGAAGAGCGGTGCTGCGGTGGTTTTGGCAGTGAAACCTCCTGCCGCACGCTGCAGTGTGACCGTCGTTCCAGAGACCGTGGCGCCATCCGAATTGCGTTGCAGAAATAGGCCGTCGCGCTCAGGCAGGGAGATACTGGAGAATGCGGCCCCCGAATCCCGCGTGGCATCCTGCGTGCCAGTCAGAAATTTCCAGACACCGGGGATATCCGCATTCGTGATCGTCTGCGTGCCGTTGCCCTTCGGGTTCACCAACACAATACCGTTGGTGTACTCCACCCCGAATATGCCAATCGTCCCTTTGGCGATCTTCGGTGTTAGGGGCCGTAAGGCGTCGAGCGGTGGCCCCAGCCAGCTGCGCGCCAGTCCATTGACGCCACCGTAGAAGTCATACCAGTCTAGCGCCCCGAGATCGCTCGAATACGCCTGGCTGTACCGGTTGATGGCCGGCATGCCCTCGCCGAGATAGGCCGTCGCGGCGATGTAACGCGCCCACTGCCACTGCGTGTTGAGCGGTGGAAATCCATTCGCGGTCGGGAGGCGTACGAGCGCCGAGCCATCGGGGTTCGTATCGGGCCATGAGCCACCAAACACCACAAGATGCGGATTCGCAACGCGCGACAGCACATTGTAGTAATAGCCCAACATGGTCAGGAAGGTGGTCTGGGTCTCCCAAGACCAACTCTTGCCCATGTAGCTCTCACACAATCCGCCATCCATCTGGCCGGCCATCACCCCCGCTGAGGGCGCCCAACCGTAATCCCCGATATTGCCAAACACGTACTTGGTCGGCGCCAGTGCACGCATGGTCGTGACGTAATGCAGCTGGCCGGCCTGCAGCCACGGTGTGGCTGCACAAGGGAAACCCTGGACGTCACTCGTGCCATCGCGATTCCAGTCACCGTTCACCTGTGGGTTGCACAGGAAATTATCCTGGAACACACCGGCAAGGGAGCTCGAGGCCAGCCCCTGATTCAGTGCGCTGAACCGCGAGTCACTCTTGGGCTTCGTGAGGAATTTGTAGTACGAATACTTCGCCCCGAAGTCATAAGGATGCTCGCCGCTCGGATTGACTGGGACGAAATCCGTATAGTTGGTAAGCGCAGTGGACGGCGCATTCGGGGTAACGAGTGAACCACCTGAACCACTCGCATAGAGTCGCCAGTTACGCAGCGCGTATTCTGCGGTGAGGGTCGGATAGGGATCGTTCGCGTCTTCCTCGAGCGCGTTCAGGTTCTGGTACTCAAACAGCAGCGTGGGAGGCGTCGCCGTCGAGACTGCCTCGATGGCAAGACAGTTCGTGTTCATGTCACGACCGCTGTCTGCCCAGCCTTCCCATGCCGCGCCCATCACGAACACGTTGTACCGGCCCATGGCCGTACGCTGTGTGGGGTCCGTATAGGTCCGTACGCCGGCGATCCCAACGAACCCTGCCGCAGGCTGCACGGGAGCAAACGCAGGCGCAGTACCCGCCGCCTGAGTCGTAGCACTGACCGCGGAGCTCTGCGCGCTCTCATTCAGCGCGACATCACGGGCGGTGATTTTGTAGCTATAGGTGGTCGAGGCTGAGAGGCTTGTGTCCGAGTACGTGAGTCCCGCGATCGTCGCGCGCAGACCGAAATTCACCCCATCCGTGGAGCGATAGAGCCGGTAGTCCTGAGTCCCCGTGACGTAATCGCTGATCGGTCCGGTGTCGACCGAGGCTGACCACGAGAGATTGATCTGGCTCGAGGAAACCACCGATGCCGCAAGACCGGTCGGAACCGGAGGAGCCGTGGTATCGGCGTTCTTGACGGTAAACGTGACGACCTTGTCTGCCGTCGCAAAGCCATCTGTGATCTCGAAGGTCACCGATGCGCTGACTACTGTGGTCGGAACTCCCGACAGCAACCCTGTGCTGGGATTCAAGGTGATCCCTGCGGGTAGCGTCCCAGCCACCACCGAATAGGTCAGCGGATCCGTGTCTGCGTCATTCGCGAACGAAGCCAGCGAGAAGGAATACGATTGGTTGGTAGTCAGCGATTGCGCCGGTACATTTCCCCAGACCGGCGCGCTATTCGCAGGAGTCGTGACCTGCGCACTCGTCTGGCCGCTCCCATTGCCGGCACCATCGAAAGCCGACACAGCATAGGTATACGTCGTCGAGGGGGACGCGGTCGTGTCTAGGTAGCTTATAGCCGCCGTCGTGAGTAGCGGCACTCCATTACGGAATATCTGGTATCCGGCTACGCCAACGTTGTCACTACTTGCGCCCCAGCTGAGCTGCACCGAGGTCCGGTTGATCGCGGTCGCGATGAAGCCAGACGGAATCGTTGGCGGAGTCGTGTCAGCCGATTGCTGCGCTAGAACACCGAAGACGCGCACGTTAGATGGCGCCTTGGGCTGTTTCATAACCGATGACGCCCGTCTCGCCGCGGACAATGAGTTGCGGCGTGTCGCACATCGGGACCCCAGAAAATGAAAAACCCCGCACAGGGCGGGGTTCGGGTGAGTTCTTTCGCGTCTGGAAACGACGCTTCGACAAGTCAGGGCAAGGTTAGCACATTTTGGGGGGGTATCTGTCGGTCGTCAAGCCTCACACATCGAATTCGAGATCCATGAAGCGCCGACGCATGTACCACAGGGTCGATCTCCAGCGCATGTACACGCTGTCACGATGCAAGCCCAGTGCACGAGCGAGCACGGTTACCGATTCCGTAGGACGCAGGTACCATCGATGCACGAACTGACGCGCCTGTACCTGGGAATGCAGAATGAGCTGATCGACCAGAATAGCCACGTCCTCAGGAAGCGGCGGCGGTCGACTTCTCGACGGCACATCCTCCCAGCCCATTTGATACTCATCCGATCCTTGAGTAACGGCCCACCGCTCCAGTAACCGATCAGTGGGCACCAGAACAGGATCCAGACCATGGGGCGTTTCATTCTCCAGTAAGCGAATCACCACATCCGCCCTACGTGCGCGTACCTTGGTCAGGGGCACCCGCAGGATCGACAGAGCGTGCAGTTTTTCGGTAGCCATCTGCGCAGCCAGCAGACTAGGCTGCAGTAGGGTTTGAAGGAGCATTGGGCGCCACTGCATTCGCGAATGGCACGACGGTAGAGATCGCAGCCGGCATCGTCCCGAGCGAGTCCTGGGCGGCGTAGTAGTACTGCGTGTTCGCAGTCGGCGCGAACCCCAAATCCGTGAATAGCACGGTCACGGTCTTCGATCCATCCGCATTCACCCTAGCACCAGCAAGGTTAGAAGCCGGAACCGGGAAACCTTTCACTGGAGGGTTGACCGTATCAATGAGCACGCGGTACGAGATCGACGCAAGATCCGTTGCCGAGATCGGCGTTCCATCCTGGTACTTGGTTGGGGTATCGAAGGTGAACTGTTTGATGGACATGTAGAGTCTCCCCTCAGGTGGATCGAGTAGCCGTCTCGGCTCGGCCGAGCGCATGCTGTTTGTTGAGTTTCTCCCACGCCTCATCGAAACTCGTGGCCGTGGGAGTATGGGTATTGAGCAGGAAAGCAGTCTGCGTATCGCGATCCTTCCGGACTCGGGAAGATCCATCCTTGCGCGTAGGGCTCTTAACCTCGAGCGTTTGCCAGCAAAAGGTCTGATGGCGATTACACCAGAATCGCAAGAGCAGATCGCAGGGCAAACGGATCGAATAGACCTCGATGCCGGCGGACTCCAGACTCTGCACGATCAAGGCTTGCGTGGCGTCCACCTTGGCTGCGCGGCGATAGATGCTCATGCGCGCTTCCGCATGCTCTGTAGCATCGTCTCATGGTCCTCGCACAGCTGACGAGCTTCCTCGGCTGTTTTCACAACGCCCAACTCCGTCCCGGCAGTCGGACCCAACTCGTAGCCAATCCATTGCTGCGAGTTCGCTTCGACCACAACATACTTATGATCGCTAGAGTGTTGAGTCGTGCCGTTAGGAGGGAGCCATTTCACGCGTAGGCATCCTCTGGTAGGTAGCGAATCGCTCCATGAGGAAACTGTTCCACGTGGAACTGGCGTAAATGCCGATGATACCAACCAGTTATATTCCCAAGGGCGCCGGTTCCATGTCTCTGCTTGCGCACTGAAATCAACATCGGCGTTGCATCGAGGACCGGCCCATGCCCCTCCTCTTTGGACCGACGTATGAAAACTACATTGTCAGCGATGCCTCCTAGCTCACGCGCACCGGCCACGTCGTTGATATCCAACTCTTGATCGGCTGACACTAGCTTGCGGGGATGAGCCACGAGGTGAATGTGGATGCGACCCGCACGGGCCACTGCTGCCACGCGATTCGCAAATCTACGCTGAGCCTCGAAGTCGTCATTGGCGACGTCCAGACACATCAGCGAGTCGATGACCGCGTGCTTGATTCCCACTGCGGCGAGCCCACGGATCGCACAAAGCAGCTCCTCGCTCTGCGCAATTCCGATCTTTCCCCACAACCTGAACCGCATGCCGTAGGAGTCGATAAACCACTGCATCTGGTGCGCAGTCGGCATCTCGCACCCGGCTGCCACAGCGGCGAGATTGACGAGCACGTTTTCCGGATCCTCCTCGAGACTCGCCAGGAAGGCCGAGCTCCCCCGCGCCAGCACATGGCAGATCAACTGGCGAAGGATGGTCGTCTTTCCCGAGCCGGGGAAACCCGACCAGATCGTCAGCCCTCCGGGGTAAAGCCGCAGCCGATCGCCAGTCGGGTCGAACGGCACAGTCCCAAACTTCGAGTGCCGTTTGACGTACGCGGCCACTAGCTGCTTGCCGTCGAGAGCCTGCACGTCCGCCAGAATCCGGGACGGGTCGTCCTTCGGAAGGTCGGTATCGAGCAGCAGCATCTCTCCGATTTTGGCCAGCGTGCTTTCGAGCATTACTGCCACTCCACCGGTTTTCCGTTGAGGAGCATCGCCCCCAATTTGGGCTGGCGGGCGTATTCGCCTCGCTCCTTGCAACGCTGAATCCAGTTTCGCCAGGCAGCCGCCCAATCTGAGCGTGGCGTCTTGAATTCCCAATCGCGGAACTTCTGCGCTTCCCGCTCTGCATCCACGTCGGGGAGGATGGAGCGAGCGAGCGGAAGATCCGGCTGAAAATCCTCTGGAACGCGAGAGGAGCGCTTTGCGCGACTTCCTCTCTCTCTCTTTACTTCTGCTTCTGCACTCTGCATGCGTGACGTCACGGGGGTGTCACGGTGTGACGGCGTCACGTCACGGTGTGACGGCAAGTCTTTTTGGCGGTCCCGATAGCGCTTGGATCGCTCCGCGCCGGTGTAATCCCGATCGCGGTATTTCATGAAGTTCAGGATCAGGTAGCCGCCGTCAATGCGAATCATGCGACGGCCGTCGAATTCTGGACTGCGACTCTCGGACTCGGGAGATCCGAGCCGCTCAAGAGCGTCCAACCCGGATTCCATGTCGGAAATTCCTGCTCTCCGGATGATGGCTACCCCGGCCGCGGGAACGAATCCATACCAACCAGGAGGAGCTACGAAGCCCGACTGATTTAGCGTCCGCACTTCGATCTGTGGCACCGGCACGTCAAACTGCTGCGGACCCGCCATGAGTAACGCTGTGACGAAACACTCACGCGCGTGACGATCCAACCACAACGTGGAATCTAGAATCCCACAATCGAGCTTCACGAAGGGCAACGCAAACCCCTCTCAATTTCCATCTGCCTGACTCGTTCAAGCGTGCGATTCGCAATCAAATTGCGCATGCGAAGCTCTGCGGCGCGCTTGGCCATTTCATCCGGATCCATGATTAGGATCTGGCGCCACGCCTCGATCAGCTGCTCGCGCTCCTGGTCGGTCACTGCATCACCCACCGCACGAGGTGAAGTGGCAGTGTGAAGAGGCGATAGAGTCCGTAGACTGTGGCCGCCAGGCACATCCAGCCCACAATGGCCGCGCAGATAGCCACGCAGATCCAAGCGGCCAGAAGACTCATCGCCTTGGTATTGCCCCAAACTTCCTGGCGGGGCACATCAGAGAGTTCAGACATAAGCTGCACCTGCAGCGCAACAAGGCACTGCTGTTGCTACGTGGCTGGGTTCGGCTGATCGCAGCGCGTCAAGCCAAAAAAATAGCCGTGCCCTATCCTTGAGGTTCAGCGGAGCCCTTCCCGTGGAAAGTTTGGGCCCCTCTAAACCAGAAGGAAAAGGCCTATGAAAATCTATGTTTTCGCCGCGGCTGCGTTGTTGCTGACGGGGTGTATGACCATCAGTTCGACCGATCCGGACGCTCTGTTGTCGCGCGTGCGGGTATCGCCTATGGGACCAGGACAATTCATGATCTCGTGCGTCGACTCGCCTAGCATCTGCGCCAATCAGGCAAGTCGCCTTTGCCCCAGCGGTTTCGACGTCGTAAGCAACGTTGTGAACCCAGCCGATTTTGGCCGTATGACGATGATCATCAAGTGCCATGCGGCAGCAGCTGCGAGCCACTAACGTTATGTTACGACACTGTGGCGGGAGGCGCATTAAGTCAAGATCCCTTATGTCTTAGCACTGTTTGTTATGAGTTAAGTTGAATCAGCGCCCTAAAAAAAACCTGCTCGCGCAGGCTAGAGAACAACAAGAATCAATTCGTTTGAGCGTGATGGTCGGCATCTCCGTAGATGCCCTCCCAAGTAACAGGAGAATCCGCAACGATCCTCTGGGCGATCGGAGCTCGGGGTCGTCGCGTTCGGTATTGCCAAGCCAATGCCGCTCGTTCAGTGACTCCAAATTTGGCTGCGAATGACTTCGCACCGATCTGCTTGATGTAGTCCGGAAGATTCATGCCGCATGAATAACACGATTCGTGTAGTCGCGCAATCGGCTTCGTACACAATCCGTTCAATGACGATCCTATGGCTGCCGAAGCACAATTTGTGTATGTCAAAAGTGCACAAAGGGACTCGGACTGACCCACTAGCTCAGATGAGTGGGCAGCGCATTAGGGAATGCCGAGAGCGGCGCCAGTGGACCCAGGAGGATCTCGCTCGAGAGACGGGATGGAGTCCAGAGAAGCCATCACGAGCGCAAAAGAACGCCCTTGCCCAATCTAGAATTGCAAACTATGAGCAG
>Ga0105238_10002482_pt1 | contig 18465 bp, 16 predicted proteins | sample KBSC34metaG_FD_81526 | JGI IMG/M metagenome (GOLD analysis project Ga0105238, IMG submission 81526) | Corn rhizosphere microbial communities from Kellogg Biological Station, Michigan, USA - KBS C3-4 metaG | ecosystem: Host-associated > Plants > Roots > Rhizosphere > Soil | place: Michigan, USA... | reverse complement strand
GACCAGCGTGTGCAGAATTTCGAGGACAAATACAGCGAGAACCTCACCGCGGACAACACCATGCTGCTGACCAGCGTATATGTCGGCTGGCGCATCTCGGACGCCAAGGAATTTTTCCCGAAATTCCCCGGCGGTTCCGCGCTCGCCGCGCAGAGGCAGCTTGAAAACATGCTGCGCAGTGCCAAGGCTGCGGTCATCGGCCGGCACAACCTTTCCGACTTCGTGAACTCCGACCCGTCGCAGCTCAAATTCAACGACATCGAAAAGGAGATCCAGACCGCCGTGCAGACGGAGCTGGCCACGCATAACTACGGCATCAGCCTCGAATTCCTCGGCATCAAGAAACTCGGCCTGCCGGAAAGCGTCACCCAGACGGTATTCGACCGGATGAAATCCGAGCGCCAGAAATATATCAGTGACGCCCAGTTCAAGGGCGAGGCTGCCGCCGCCAACATCCGGTCCGCCGCCGAGCGCCAGGCCGCCGATGTGCTGGCCAACGCGCAGGCCTCCGCGACGCGCATCGAGGGCGAGGGTGTGGCCGAGGCCGCGAAGACCTTGGGCGTGTTCCAGCAGAACCCCGAGCTGGCCGTGTTCCAGTTGCAGTTGGAAGCGTTGAAAAATTCGTTGAACCAGAAGGCCACGCTCATTTTTGACGAGCGCACCCCGCCGTTCGACCTGTTCCGCAGTCTCCCGGCCAACCCCACAGGCAAGTGACATGAGCGAACACGATCATCACGACCATCCCCACGCGCCGGAAGTGCAGGACTCCGGGGCGCAGGCGCTGACCGAGGCGCTGCGCAGCAGTTTTGCCATCGTCAAATTCGCGATGGGCGCGATGGTGGTCTTTATTTTTGCCGTTGGATTTTTCACCGTCGGGCCACAGGAAAAAGCCATCATCCTCCGCTTTGGGAAGCCCATCGGCGAAGGCCAGCAGATGCTGCTGGGCGCCGGCCTGCACTGGTCGCTGCCCTATCCGGTGGACGAGGTCATCCGCATCCCCATCACCGAGATCCAGAAGGTCACTTCCACCGTCGGCTGGTTTCTGACCACGCCGGAAATGGAACTGGCCGGCACCGAGCCACCCGCCGGCCCCTCGTTGAACCCGCAAATCGACGGCTATGCCATCACTGCGGACCGTAACATCATCCACACCCGCGCCACGGTTTCGTATCACATTGATGACCCGCGCACGGCCATCTTTAATTTTGCCGCTGGCACCAACCATCAGTTCAACCTCGCGGGCGTTTCCAACGCCGTGCTGAACGCCGTCAACAACGCCCTCGTTGCCACCGCGGCGCGCTTTAACGTGGATGACATCCTCACGCGCGACATCGCGGGCTTCCAGGATGCCGTGCATCAGCGCGTCGGCGAACTGGTCGAGCGCGAGCATCTCGGCGTGGCCATCGACCAGTGCCAGGTCCAGAGCGTCGCTCCCCGCCAGTTGAAGGATGTGTTTGCGATGGTCACCACCGCGCGCCAGAACCGCGAAAAATTGCTCAACGATGCCCGGGGTGATGAGTCCCGCATCCTGAGCCAGGCCGGCGCCTCGGCCTCGGCCATCACCAACGCCGCCGAATCCGCCCGCACCCGCTTTGTCACCGCCATCCAGTCCGATGCCGCTGCGTTCTCGCAGTTGCGGCCCAAATACGAGAGCAATCCCGTCCTGTTCGAGCAGTTGGAGCTGACCCGCACGATGACCGTGGTGCTGACCAATGTGCAGGACAAGATCTTTCTCCCGGAACGTGCCGATGGCAAAGCGCGCGAACTGCGCTTATTGTTGAACCGGGAACCGCTGCAACAACGGTCGGCGGGGAATCCCTAGTTTGAATCGTATTTGTAAAATATAAAATTGTTATGCAGGTCACATCCCTTTTGAGCCAGCACGATCACCAGCACGGTGATGATTGTGGCTGCGGCCACGACCACGAGCATTCCGTCGTGCATCTCTGGCAGGCCGTCGCCGGGGTCGTCTTCGTCCTCAATGCCTTCATCGTGGACTGGCTGTTTGAGGCCAACAGCACGCTTGCCAGCGCCAGCGCCATGATCGGTGCTATCATCCTTGGCTATCCCATCATCGTCACGGCGGTCAAGGATCTGCGCCGCGGCAACCTGAGCATCAACGAGCTCGTCGCCATCGCCGTCTTGGCCGCATTCGCATCCGCCGATTACAAGACCGCCGGCATTGTCGCTTTCTTCATGCTCACCGGCGAGATCATCGAGACCCGCACCGCCCAGGGCGCGCGCGACTCCATCGAATCGCTCATCAAGCTCACGCCCACCAAGGCGCGCCGCCTCACCAAGGACGGCAATGAGGAGGAAGTCGCCGCCAGCCAGCTTGCCGTCGGCGATGTCATCCGCATCCGCCCCGGCGACAACGTGGCGGCGGACGGCATCATCGTCCAGGGCCAGGGCTCGTTCAACCAGGCCACCATCACCGGTGAATCACTGCCGGCGGACAAGAAGCAGGGCGACGAAGTTTTCGCGGGCACCCAGAACCTCACCGGTGTCCTGGAGATCAAGGTCAGCCGCGCCGGCACGGATACGACGCTCGGCCGGGTGCGCGAACTCATCATCGCCGCCGAAAAGACCAAGCTGCCCATCCAGAAGATCGTGGACCAATACATGGGCTTCTACACGCCGCTCGTGCTCGTCATCGGTGCGCTCGTCTGGGCCTTCACGCATGACCTGAGCCGCGTCATCGCGGTGTTTGTCGTGTCTTGCCCGTGCGCTTTCATTCTCGCGACGCCGACCGCGATGGTCGCCGCGCTCTCCGCCGCCGCGCGTCTTGGCATCCTCATCAAAAACGTCGCCGACATCGAACTGGCCGCCAAGATCAATGCCTTCGTCTTCGACAAGACCGGCACGCTCACGACCGGCCAGCTCGCCGTCAGCCGTCTCGCCCCCATCGGCGAAACCAAGCCCGCCGAATTGCTGCTGCTCGCCGCCTCCGCTGAAAAGTACAGCAACCATCCGACGGCGAAGGCCCTTGCCAATCTCGCGGGTGAAGCGGGTGTGCCGCTCGCCGAGCCGAAAGATTTCACCGAGACCGCCGGCCGTGGCGTCAAGGCGCACATCAATGGCGCCGTCGTCCTGGTGGGCCGCGCCCAGTGGCTCAAGGACAACGGCATTGACGCGAGCTTTGAGAAGTCCGTCGATCTCGGCGAGACCGAGGGCTGGAGCCTGATTTTTGTCGCCCGCGATGGCAAATGCGTCGGCTGGGTGGGCATGCAGGACAAGACCCGTGCCGAGGCGAAGGAAGCCCTGGTGGAACTGAAGGAAGCCGGTGTCCGCCGCATCGCGATGGTTTCCGGCGACCGCCATGTGGTCGCCACCCGCGTCGCCGCCGAGATCGGCTGCGAAGAGGCGCAGGGCGATTGCCTGCCGCAGAACAAGGTGGAATTTGTCCACTCGATGAAGTCAAAGGGCTACAAGGTCGCGGTCATCGGCGATGGTGTGAACGACGCGCCCGCGCTGGCCGCCGGCGACATCGGCATCGCCATGGGCGCGGCCGGCAGCGAGGTGGCCATCCACAGCGCGACGATTGCGTTGATGAACAACGACCTGCGCCGTCTGCCGTTCCTCGTGAAGCTCTCGCGCAGCACACGCGCTGTCATCAACCAGAATTTCCTGTTTGGCGTGGTGTTCATCATCGTCGGCCTGAGCGCGGCGTCCTTTGGCATCGTCGGCCCGATTTTCGCGGCCCTGCTGCACAACATCGGTTCGCTCATCGTGATCTTTAACAGCGCCCGCCTCGTCCGCAAGGGTGAGGAACTGGAACATTTCCATCCCGAGATGGAAAAGCCGGAACGCCCGGCCACCGGCCGGCTCACGCCGAAGATGGCGTGATTTAGCGGGCTTGCTGATACGATAAAATACGGCTAATTTACGGTTATGAGTGCCACTGAAGTTATTGAGGAAATCAAGCAGCTTTCGCGCGAAGAGCAGCGGAAGGTGGCCGCTTTTATACATCAGATCGAGGCACGTGGCGAAGTCGGTGAGGACTTTAAAAAAATCGCTGACGAAGTTTTTACCACCAATGATGAGCTGTTCCGCAAGCTCGCCCAATGACTTGTGGACGAGCCAAGGTTTTTGACAATCAGCGAGGTCTTGTATCTCCACGACGAATCGTTGAAGCGGTATGGTGGTTCGACCGGCATTCGCGAGCCCGGATTGGTGGAGTCAGCCCTGGGTTCGGCACAAAATGCCTTTTGGTATGGCCATGGAAACTTGTTTGATATCGCGGCAGCTTATGCTTTTCACATTGCCGAGTCGCAGTCTTTTGTTGATGGCAACAAGCGGACGGCCGCGGCGGCGGCCATCACTTTTTTGAGGGTGAATGGCATTGGTTTTCCAAAAGATGACGGCTCAGTTTACCGGGCGATGATTCAAATAGCTGGAAAACGTTTGGATAAAGCCGGTTTGGCCGCAGTTTTGCGCCTGATGGCCGAAAAGAAAATTTAAAATATGCCCGTAGCCGAACTAAATCCTAAATCGCAAACCGGAAATGGCCAGTCCGGCGAGGTGGTCGTTTCCATCCGCGGCCTCACCAAGGTCTTCAAGGATTTCTGGAACCGCCCGAAGGCGCGCGCGGTGGACGGCGTGGACTTTGAAGTTCGCAAGGGTGAGATTTTCGGCCTGCTCGGGCCCAATGGCTCGGGCAAATCGACGACCATCAAGTTGCTGCTCGGCCTGTTGCATCCCACCAAAGGGCACATCGAAGTCTTCGGTCACTCGCCGCGCCATGTGCAGACCAAGGCGCGCATCGGTTATCTGCCGGAGGAATCGTACCTGTACCGCTACCTGAACTCCCGCGAGACGCTGGACTTCTTCGGCAACCTGTTTCACCTCGACAAGGGCGACCGCAACAACCGCGCGGAGCAGTTGCTGGACATGGTCGGCCTCGGCAAAACGCAGACGCGCGCCGTGGGCGAATTTTCCAAGGGCATGCAGCGCCGCATCGGCCTGGCGCAGGCGCTCATCAATGACCCGGACCTCGTCATCTTGGACGAACCGACCGCCGGCCTCGACCCGATCGGCTGCCGCGAGGTGAAGGATTTGATCGTGGCGCTCGCCCGCCGCGGCAAGACGGTGATCTTGAGCAGCCATCTGTTGTCTGATGTGGAGGATGTCTGCGACCGCGTGGTGATCTATTACGGCGGCAAGATCCAGGCGCAGGGTACTTTGAACGAACTGCTCGCCAAGCCGGACAGCCTGCGCATCACCACCCCGGTGCTGCCGCGGGAAACGCTGGAAAAGGTCCTGGCGATCATCCGCCAAGATATCTCCGCGGGCGAAGTCCGCGTGGACAATCCGACGCAGAATCTCGAAAGCTATTTCCTCGATGTCGTGGCGAAGGCGCGCGCGGCGAACGAGACCAGCGGCGCCCAGTCCGGCGCCCGCGTGGCCGAATACCTGCGCGGCGGGATGGAAGCCGCCCCCTCGGGCGAAAAAGTTTTGGAAAAACTGTCTCTGCCGCAGGCAGCCCAGGCCCCGGCAACGAAGCCGGCCGCTGAAGCCGCCACGCCAAAAGTGGACGATAGCAAGCTGTCTGCGCTGACGCAGCCGACAGCGCCTGTACAGCCGCCGGAAAAACCCCCGGTCAAAACGGAGGCGCCCAAACCGGCGGATCTGGCCAAGGCGGACGAAAAATTGTCTTCACTGCTGGGTGGGAAGAAATAATCCGGGCGCGAGGACGAGGATGACTTCCTGATGCAAAGAATTTTAGCCATCGCCGGATTGACGTGGAAGGCCGCGCTGCGGTTCAAGCTGTTCCTTGTCATCGCGGTATTGTTGATCGTGGCGGTGGTCGGGCTGCCGGTGGTCATTCGGGATGACGGCACGGCGCAAGGCTTCACCCAGATCATCCTGACCTATACCTTGAGCGCCATCACGGCGTTGCTTGGCATCTCCACGCTCTGGCTTTCCTGCGGCACGCTCGCCCGGGACATCGAGGAGTGCCAGATCCAGGTCGTCGCGACGAAGCCGATTGCGCGCTGGCAGATCTGGCTGGGCAAATGGCTGGGCATCGTGACCTTGAACGCCGCCTTGCTGGCGATTTCGGGCGGTTGTGTTTTCGGGCTGCTGCAATGGCGCGCTGGAAAATTGCCGGCGGAGGAACAGCAGGTCCTGCGTGAGCAGGTGCTGGTGGCCCGCGGTTCGGCCAGGGAGGCAAGCCAGGACGCGGATATCGACAAGATGACCGCGCAAATCCTTGAAGGCCGCTTGAAATCCAATCCCGTCGAAAACGCCGACATCCCTGAGGTCCGCAAGCAGATCCGCGAAGGCGTGAAGGCGGATTTTCAACTGGTGCCGCCGAGCTATTCGCGGACCTGGAAGATCGATCTGGGTTTTGCGAAAAATTTCCTGGCCGGCAAGCAGCTCCAGATGCGGGTGAAATTCAATTCGGCGAACAAGAGCCCCTCGGGCACGTTTACTTTGCTCTGGCAGGTGGGCGATCCGGGGGCCGGCAGGTATTGGCGCAGCGAGCCGATGAGCCTCGCGCCGGACACCTTCCATGAATTTCCCATCCCGGCCGACCTTTTTGACAGGAACGGTGTGCTGAACATCGCGGTGTTGAACCCGAACAACGTGGCGCTCCTGTTCCCGCTCGATGAAGGCATGGAGATTTTGTACCCCGAAGGCGGCTTCGCGCTGAACTTCGCGCGCGGGCTGGGCATCATTTTTTGCTGGCTGGCGCTGATGGCGGCGCTGGGCCTGATGGCGGCGAGTTTCCTGTCGTTCCCGGTCGCGGCGTTTTTCTCGCTGGCGATGCTGGTGGTCGTCCTCTCGAGCGGCACCCTGGCGGATGCGATCGATGCCGGATCGGTCGCGGCCGGCAACGAAGAAAAGGGCGTGGCCGGCCATTCGCCGGTGGACTTCATCCTGATCCCGGCGTTCAAGGGGATTTTGTCCGTCATCCGGCTGGTGCAAAATTTTTCACCGATTGACGCCCTGAGCACCGGCCGCAGCATCACCTGGCTGGAACTCGGCACGGCCATTGCGCAGATCGTCGTGCTCATCGGCGGGATTTTTGCCGTGGCGGGAATCGTCTTGTTCAACCGCCGCGAACTGGCCACCGCGCAAGGGACCCAATGAACGCGCGCGCAAAAAAAATCCTCCTGCTGTTGCTGGCCGCCGCGCTGCTGTTCGGCGCCGGACAGATACAGAAATCATTGAACGTGGATCGCGACCGGCTGGGATTGACCCACGCCGCCGTGCTGGAGAACGCCCCGCCGATGCTCGCCTTCACGACCGTCGCGCTCGGCGGCTTCCGCGGCCTGATCTCGAATTTTCTCTGGATGCGCGCCTCCGACCTGCAGCAGGACGACAAGTTTTTCGAGGCTTCGCAGCTGGCCACCTGGATCACCGACCTGGAGCCGCATTTCTCGCAGGTCTGGGTTTTTCAGGGCTGGAACATGTCTTACAACATCTCGGTCAAGTTCAAGGAAAACGCCCCGGGCGATTTTACCGACCGCTGGCGGTGGGTGCAGCGCGGTATCGATCTGATGCGTGACGAGGGCCTGAAGTACAATCCGGACGATGTCTTGATCTTTCGCGAACTGGCGTGGCAATTCCAGCACAAGATGGGTGCCAACCTGGATGACGCGAACATGTTTTACAAAAGGGAGTGGGCGGAGGAAATGAGGCCGTTTTTCGGGGAAAAAGGCACCAACTATCAGGCCCTGATTTCGCCCGTGACCCTGGCCGACCAGACGAATGCCATCGTGCTCAAGGAAAAATACAAGCTGGACCCGGCATTCATCAAGACGGTGGATGAAAAATACGGTCCGTTCGACTGGCGTTTGCCGGAGGCGCATGCGATTTACTGGGGCGAGAAAGGGCTGGAACAGGCAAGGTTGCATCCCGACAAGGTGAAGCAGGATGACCTCATCCAGCTCCGCCGCATCGTTTACCAGTCCATTTATCAGGCATTCAAACACGGACGCATCCTCCTCAACCCGTTCACGCAGACCTACTCGCTGGGGCCAAACTTGGAACTGGTCGGCAACGTCAATTCCGTGTACGAGCAAATGGCGGCGGAAGATGCCGGCAACCGCGATCATATTGAAAGAGCCCAGCGCAATTTTCTCCGGGATGCTGTTTATTTTCTCTACGAGAACAGTCGCATGACCGAGGCGAGGAAATGGTTCAAATACCTGGGCGACAGGTTCCCGGACAAGGCCATCGTGGAGAACGACCCCCAATCGCTGCCAAAAAACCTCACGCTGGATGAATATGCCGTGGCCGTGGCGCAGATCGATATCGATGAGACTTCACAGGAACGCGTGACCTCGGCGATACAGGGCTTCCTCGTGCGCGCCTACCTTGCGCTGGTGGAGGATGACGACGGGCGCTATGAAAATTACAACCGCATCGCCATGGGGGTCTATCGGAACTACAACAAGAAGACCTCTTTTTCAAAAAATGACCGGATTGCGCTGCCGCCCATCGCCGATTTGAAAAAAGTGGTTGTCACCGATCTCCTCAACCCGCAGGGCGGCCTGCCGTTCGAGGCGCGCGCCATCCTCCGTACTAAGCTGGGCCTGCCGGCGGAAAGCACCGCCCCCGCACCGACCAACGCGGTGCCGGAGCTCCCGGCCAATACCGTCCACACCAACGCGCCGGCCGCACCGGCAGTGCCGTGAAATAATTTTCGACCGGCACCGCCATTTGGCGTATCCTGTCTGCTTTGTGACCAAGAAAAATTCCAGTTCCAAGCCGGTGCGCGTCGGGCTCATCTCCCTCGGCTGCGCCAAAAATCTCGTAGACGCCGAGATCATGCTCGGCTCGCTGCTCAAGGGCGGCGTCGAGATCACCAATGACGCCGCGCAGGCGGATGCCGTCATCGTCAACACCTGCTCCTTCATCGATTCCGCGCAGGAGGAGAGTGTGGATACGATCCTGGAATCCGTCGAACTCCGTGATGCGAACCAGCGCGGTCAGGCGGTCATCGTGTCCGGCTGCCTCTCCCAGCGTTTCCGCGAGGAACTGCCCAAGCTCATGCCTGAGGTGGATGCCTTCATGGGCATCGACCAGGTCGCACAGGTCGGCGATATCGTGGGAAAAGCCATTGCCAGCCGGGCCACTAAGGTTCCCGGCCAGGCGACGAAGGTCCAAAAAGGCAGGGTCGTCTCCCGCCTGAACGAATTGGAAAAGAACCGTCCGCTGGACGAGCACGAAAAGGAGAGCGGCATTCGCGGCACGGATAAATTTGGAAAAACAAAAACCGTGGTCGGCGGCATGCCGCCATCGTCACCCGTCTTCGACGTGACCCAGCGCCCGGTCTTCATCCCGGATTTTGAGACGCCGCGTTTCCGGCTCACGCCGAAACATTTCGCCTACGTCAAGATCGCCGAGGGCTGCAACCATCCATGCAGCTTTTGCATCATCCCGCGCATGCGCGGTTCGCACCGGAGCCGCCAGCAGGCGGACATCGTCAAGGAAGTGAAGGCGCTCGTCGCCGATGGCGTGAAGGAGATCAACCTCATCTCGCAGGACTCGACCTATTACGGGCTTGATCTGCGTCCGAACCATAGCCGCGCGATCTCATCGCCGGAAAAATTTTCCGCCGCCGCCAAGGCGCTCGCCGCCGATGCCACAACCATCTGCACGCTGCTCCGCGAGTTGAACTCGCTCAAAGGCGACTTCTGGATCCGTCTTCTTTACACGCATCCCGCGCATTGGACGGATGAGCTCATCCGGACGATTGCGGATTGCAAGAAGGTTGCGCGCTACATCGATATCCCGCTCCAGCACATCCATGAGAACATGCTGGAACGGATGCGCCGCGAGACCTCGCAGCAATACATCGTGGACCTCATCCGGCGCATCCGTGCCGGCATTCCGGGCATCGCGCTGCGGACGACCTTCATCGTCGGCTTTCCGGGCGAGACGGAAGCCAGTTTCAACGCGCTGCTGGATTTTATCCGCGAGACGAAGTTCGAGCGGCTGGGTGTGTTTTCCTATTCCAAGGAAGATGGCACGCGCGCCGGGGCGATGGCCGGCCAGCTCACGGACAAGGTGAAGCAGAAACGCCGTGAACTTGCCATGGCCGCGCAGCACAAGGTTGCCATCGCCGTTTCAGAATCATTCGTCGGACGCGAGCTCAAGGTCCTGATCGAGGGTGAAGCCAACGCCAAACAGCTTCAAGGTGCCAAGGTCAGTTCGTGGGAACACGGCCTCATCCGCGAAACCGACCGGCACACCGGCCAGATGAAGGGCAATTACTTCGTCGGGCGCGGCGAGGCGGATGCACCGGATATCGACGGCCGGGTGTATGTGCGTGCTCCGCGTGGCGGGATGAAGATCGGCGAATTTACGATGGTCAAAATCATCGGCCACACGGATTACGATTTGATCGCCGAGCCGGTTTGAGGTTGGTATTTACCGGCTCTTTTTAGAAATAAAAAAACCCTTCTGCCGTGGCAGAAGGGTTTTTGAGAAAACAGCGATCAGGCTTTTTTGAACTTCGCGCGGAAGGCAGCCAGACCGACCAGCGCCATGCCGAAGAGGGAAACGGTGTTCGCCGCATCGGGAACCGGGGTATTGGGGCCTACCACTGCATTCCATTCTTCAAAGCCGTCATTGGAGGCATAATTGCCGTCACCCACACCAAAGCCGGCATAGAGGTAAAGGTATCCCGTGGTGCCGATCAGGCTGGCCGGGATGTACATCAACATGTCACCGGAGCCGCTGCCGTTATTGCCGGCGATGTTGACGACGTTGGCACCCAAATCATAAACCGGACTCCCGGCGACCAAGGTGCTCAAGGCGCTGACAGTGCCAAGAGCGGTTGCGCTGGTGAAAATCTTGAGCGTGGTCAGGGAAATGTTGCCGTTATTGACCTGATTGGCATCCAGATAGAATTGGTAATAGGAAGTTCCAAGGTAGTTGACACTGGCCAGCGTGGAAATCGCCAGATCGTGGGTCCAAGGACCGGGTTTGTCATCGTAAGGGGGTGACGCAATGCTGGTGTTGATGCCCAATTCGGTTCCATTGTTCTGTTCGCGCAAGAACGGATCAATCACGCCGGTGCCGGTAGACTGGGGATCGATGCCGAAGAAGTAGGCGCCGCCCACCGACCCGCTACTGCCAATAGTGGTGACATCAATGGTTGCAGCTTGCGAGGTTAATGCGGTTCCAACAGCTACAGCACCAAGTGCGCAGAGGAGTTTGAGTGTGGTTTTCATAGTTTTGCTCTGAGTTTGGATTTCCTTTCAACTTTGAAAGCCAGTGTTGTGCCAAAAATATGCAGTGCTTGGAGAAATCAAAATGTGCGATTCAAATGGTTTAAACATAATGCATTATAACAATTCTGAATTGCCTAAATAATTGACACTGTTTTTGACCGCAACGAAATGTGTAAGCTTTCCCGATTCGTGCATGCTATAAGTGGCGTTAGCTTGCAAGAAACTCAATAAAATAAAGGGAAATCTTCATTTTTCTGATTTTCTGTAAAGAAAACCAACAAATTGAGGGGTCGAAGGTAGAATCTGGCGTGATTATCAGCAGTTCACACACTGTACCTCATGTGGTCCGCGAAGCCGCAGACTTGATTCCTGCGGGGGCAGGCAGACCGGATTCAAAATGGTCGGGCACGTCTTCCGGCAACAGCGTGGTCAGAGCCTCATGATCGCATTGGCCGCTGGCGACGAGGCGGGTGCTTTGGTTGCGCACGGCGGCCTCGAACAGATTCCGCATCTCGCGCGCGTTGCCGAACTGTTCGTCGCGCGCGGCAAATAAATTGGTGCAGAGCGCCAGCACCTTTTGCTCCGCCTCTGTCGAGCAGACCAGCCCGCTTTGGGCCGCCATGCGATGAAAGATTTCCGCCAGATCGTCCGGCTGGTAATCCGGGAAACTGAGGTAATTGGTGAACCTTGACTGGAGCCCGGGATTGGAATTGATGAATTGTTCCATCGGCGCGTTATAGCCGGCGACGATCACGATGAGCCGGTCGCGGTCGTCTTCCATGCGCTTCAGCAGCGTCTCAATGGCCTCATTGCCGAAATCTTCCGCGCCCCGGCCGGAGAGCGCATAGGCCTCGTCGATGAACAGGATGCCGTCCAGCGCCGAATCGATCGCTGCGTGGGTACGCACGGCGGTCTGCCCGACGTATTCCGCCACCAGGCGTCCGCGGTCCACCTCGACGACGTGTCCGCGCCGGAGCAGGCCGAGGGATTTGTAGATGCGGCCCATCAACCGCGCCACGGTGGTCTTGCCCGTGCCGGGATTGCCGAAGAAAACGCTGTGCAAGCTCGCCTTCACGACGGGCAAACCCTGCTGACGGCGCAATACCTGCATCCGCGCGAAATTGGTGGCGCGGTGCACCTCGTTCTTCACCGGCTTCAGACCCACGAGCGCATCCAGTTCATTGAATATGGAGGCAAGGTCTTCCTCGCTGACGCCCGGATCGGCGGCGCGCGCGGTGAAATCCACCGCATATTGCCGCGACACTTCCGTGAATTGCTCGGACAGAATGGCGGAGCGGCGGTGGCAGGCGTCGGATATCTGGCCGTCCATGTTCGGCAAAGTCGTCAGCAGCGTCTGCAAGGTCTGGCGGACAAATTCAATCGTGACCGGCTGCAGTCCCAGATCCAGCGCGTGGCGCGTGAACATGTCGAAGATCTCATCCAGCCCGATCTTGTCCACGGGTTGCAACATGGTAGACACGCGGTCCATCGCCTTGCGTCCAGTCTTGTCGAACCATTTCTTGAAAGCATCGGGATCGCCCTTGCTGGCGACATAGCCGGATTCGATCAACGCCAGCGCGTCATCCGCCCGGCTGGCGAGTCCGGCGATGCAGAGGGACAGTGCGCCATAGGCCAGCAGGTCCGATTTTTCCGTGGCCAGTCGCCGCCAAAGCCCCAGCACGAGCAGCCGGATGAAGCTGTGCAGGTTGTCGATCAGGTCAAATTCCTCGTCGCCGATGCGCTTTACGGTCATCAATGGCGGCGTGAGGATTTGCACACATTCCACCAGGAGCCGGAGCTGAATCAGACTGCGCAGGACGGCGGCCTCTTTGGCGACCTCGTATCCGAACATCCCGCCGCGCCAGTCGGTATTCCGCAGGAACTGGCTGTAACGCCGGGCATGTGCCTCGATGCTGTTTCGGAGGCGGCCGCCGTCTTCGGCCGAGAATAATTCCTGCGACTGGTAAAAATTCAGCAGGTAATCTGTCGTCATGTTGTCCAGTTCACCCAGTTCCTCGCGTTTGAAAGACACAGTGCGGCCGGATTTCGGAGAACGGAACAAGGTGGTGAGGATGGAGCCCGGCAGGAAGGTTTCGCGTGAGGGCAGGGCAGGGCGCAACTCGATGGCGCGCGGGAGGTTGGCGGGCGCCCGCGTGACTTCCGTGAGCAACCGGGCCTGACGCAACAATTCCTCCAGCCGCTGGCGCAGCTTGTTGTTGTCGGTTTCAGGTTGCCGGTTGGTTTCCATGCCGCCTCAGTATGGCTGAGAACGGCGCAAGTTGCCATCGCCACGATTCGCATGGCAAGCATCAAGTTCCCAACGGGTTAAAAATAAGGCTTGGCGTCGTCCGCCAGTTGGCGGTTAATTGCCGCATGGCGACCCTTGTATTCGACATCGAGACCTCCGCGCAGCCCGTGGAAAATTTTGACGAGACCCAGCAGGAATACCTGTTCCGCGAGGCAGACAAGCTGGGGGACCTCGCCGCCCGGGATGCCAAACGCGAGGAGATCACCCGGTTCATGAGCCTGTGGCCGTTCACCTCGCAGGTCGTGTGCATCGCCATGCTCAATGCCGAGACGCAACGCGGCCAGTCCATCTTCATCGCCGACGATTACGAGGACACCGACGAGGCCGGACCGGTGGAGTTCGTGGCCTGCGCCGACGAGACGGAACTGCTGACGGCCTTCTGGGACGTGGCGAAGCATTACGACCATGTGGTCACCTTCAACGGGCGCGGCTTTGACGTGCCGTTCATCTACCTGCGCTCGGCGCTGCTGAACGTGCCGATCACGAAGAAGAACTGGCTGGGCTACCGGTACGCCACGGAGCCGCATTGCGACCTGGCGGAGCAACTGACTTTTTACAGCGTGAGCGGTCGCGATGGCGCGGCGCGGAAGTTCAACCTGGATTTTTACTGCAAGGCCTTCGGCATCGAATCGCCCAAGAGCGCCGGCGTGACCGGCATGGATGTGAAGGACCTGATGGAGGCGGGCAAATTCCGTGAGATCGCCGAATATTGTCTGCGCGATGTGCGCGCCACGGTGGAGCTTTACAAGATTTGGAAGGAAAGGCTGGCGGGGATAAAGTAACCTGATCAGCCAGACTCGCCCATCACCCCATGTTCACGCTTGTTTGTTTTGCCTTGAAAGAAGAGGCGGGACCGTTCCGGAAGGCGGTTTATCCCCGGCGCGAGCCCGACTTGGGAATCTGCCTTGTTGGCATCGGCCGGGAGAATGCGGCGCGGGCCATCCGTACCTATCTAAATAGCAAGGCATCCGGTCTGCCGGACTTGGTGCTGACCTGTGGCTTTGCCGGAGGATTGAATCCTGATTTAAAAATTGGGGATGTCGTTTTTGATATTCCCGCCGAGAAGAAGTCAGAGCCGACTTACGTCGGCTGCTACAAAAAATTGGTGGCGGCGGGTGCCAGGCCGGTGAAATTTTTCTGCGCGGATCACATCGCCACCACGGTGGGTGAGAAAACGAAGCTGCGGCATGAAACGGGAGCGGATGCGGTGGAGATGGAATCCGCCGCCATTCAGGCGGTTTGCGCGGAGAAAAACATCCCGTGCGTAACCGTGCGGGTGATCTCGGACACGGCGCACGAAGACCTGCCGCTGGATTTTAACCTGCTGGCCAAGCCGGACAAGAGCATGGATTTCGGCAAGCTGGCGTGGGCGATCGCCCGGTCGCCGGGTAAAATCGGCGCGTTGATGGCGCTGCAGAAAAAAACAAGCCTGGCGGCGCAAAGGCTTGCGGAAGTTCTGTCCAAAATCTTATAGCCGCGAAACCGTTCGCTTCATTTACGATTTGCGATATACGATTTACGAGCCGGTTTGAAATAATCGCGCGTAAATCGTATATCGTAAATCTACATTCCACCGTGCTTCAATGATTGACTGGTGAAGATTGGCCGGCCGCCGGTGGGACTGTCTTTTCCTTGTTGTGCTCGCCGTAGCTGATGAGCATCGCGCCGAGGACGATGAGCGTCACGCCGCCCCAGCGGATCGCATCCACGCGTTCATGCAGGATGAATTGTGCGGCCAGTGTGGTCATCACAAAGCTGATGGCTGTCAACGGCCACACGAAGCTCACGTCGCGCTGGCCGAGGAGGTATTGCAGCAGGACGAAGAAGATCGTCTCGAGCAGCAGGCCGAAGAGGACGTTTTTGTTCGTGAACCAGTTACCGACAAGCGTGAGGACATTTTTCCAGACGGGCATGCTGTCTTTGCGCTCGGTGTATCGCTGGCCGATGACCGTGATGCCCTGTTTCAACGCGATGACGCCGAACGCTTCGAAGGCGAAGGCGATGAGGAGGATGATCAAAATTTTTGTCATATCACAAATCCTGGTAGCGGATCAGCCGGATGCCGAGTTTTTCAACCTGTTCCTTGACGCGCGGGCTGATGAGCGCGTCGAATTCATGCTTAAACTTGTCGAGGGACGGGTGCGAGTAAAGCTCGGAATCGCCGTCCGGGAGCCCGGGCAATAGCTTCAAAATGTAATCCTCGTGGACATGTGAGTCTTGCAACAGGCCGAAACTGATCTGCGCGTGCTTGATGCCGCGCTGGCGGAGAGGCTCGCGGGCGCGACTGGAAAGCCATTCGTAAATGGCGGCGTGCGATATGCGGTAAAACAATCGTCCGCCGGCCATCCGCCGGCTGCGGGACAGGCAATCGCGCGTGAGCCGCAAGTGACGGATGCGCAGCGCAGCGGCATCCTGCATGAGGATCTTGAAGACCACCGGATGCAAGTGGAGGTGCAGGTGGCCGTTGACATGGTCGAGCGGCAGCCCGGTGGCGTGGAATTTATCGAACTGCGCATGGATTTCCGCGCGGAGCTGTTCGCGCAGGGAGCCTTTAAAAAAATAATCCATGCCGACACCGACCGGGCTGTTGGAAAATTCACCGCGCGGATTGACGAGGCCGGGGATTTTTTCCGGCGGGAGCGCGGAATGGCCCATCAACAGCGTCAGGTGCAGGCCGACACCGAGGCGCGGGTTTTCCTTCGCCAGAGTCACCGCTTCTGCAAAACCCGGCTCGTTCACCATCAGGCTGGCGGTGGTCAGGATGCCCTCGCGGTGCGCGCGGATGACGGCAGTATTTACCGAGGTCGAGAGGCCGAAGTCGTCGGCATTGACGATGAGCCGGCGGGTTTCAGGGCTGGCCATAGCAGGGCGAGGTGGAGCCGGCGACATGGCGCAACCAGGATTTGAATATGAGCGCGAGCTTCTGTGGCTTGGATAATTTCAGCGGTTTCGGCCCGAAAACGTTGAGCTGGCCGCGCTCGAGTTTCAACAGCAACTGCCAGTACACGCTGCCCATGAGTTCGGCGGCGACCATGGATTTGCGGTCCTCGGGCGGCAGCGCCTTGTGCGCCAGCCGGTAAAAATTCCGGGCGCGGCCGGCCACGCTTTTGGCCAGTGCAAGATAGCGGTCGGAATAGACCGAGCCCAAAATCTCGGCTTCGGTGACGCCGAATTTTTTTAATTCGCTTTGGGGCAGATAAATCCGGCCGCGGGCGGCGTCGTTTTTGACGTCGCGCAAGATGTTGGTCAACTGGAGCGCCTTGCCGAGGTGGACGGCGTAATCGTGGCACGCCGGGTTTTGGTAGCCGAAAATCTCGATGCTCAGGAGTCCAACGACCGAGGCCACGCGGTGGCAGTAGAGTTCAAGCTGCTCATGGGTTTCGTAGCGCAACGTATCGAGGTCCATTTCGCAGCCCTTGATGAGTTCATCGAAAAGCGGGAAGGGGAGCTTGAACCGCTGGATGATGGGCCGGAATTCCTGGTTGAGGATGAACTGCGGATTTTTATTTTCGCAGGCAAGCCGGATGTCTTCGCGCCAGGCTGCGAGCTGTTCGCGGCGTTTTTCGGTGGGGATGGAATCTTCATCCGCGACGTCGTCCACGGCGCGGCAGAAGGCGTAGAGCGCGGACATGGCATCGCGTCGTTCGCGCGGCAGAAGAATGAAAGCCAGCGCGAGGTTGGAGGCGCTTTTCTTGGTGAGCGCGCGGCTGTGCTGCATGGTCACGGCCCGGGTGGCGGCTCGTTGGGGGCGCGCATCGGCGGCAGGCCGCCGGTTTCCGCGAGGGTGGGGTTATGCTGGCGATGGTGGCGCTTGCGGTGGTGCTTGTGCTTGCGCTTTTTGCTCTTGGGCCGGAAAACGACCGCCCAGATCGCCACCGAGCCAACCGCCAGCCCGATGGCCAGCACCATCACGGCAAACATGACCCAGTCGGCCGAGTTTCCATTGGATGGCAGTGAAAAAATATTGTTCATCAATCGTTTGCGCCGGCCGGTGCGCCGTCGCCTTCAATTTTCATGTTCAACCGTTGCATCCGGTAACGCAACGCATGTCTGGTTAGCTTAAGCCTTTCGGCGGTACGTGTCAGGCTGAAATTATTCTGTTCGAGCGCGGTCTGGATGATCTCACGTTCATGGCGGCCCAGCGCGTCATCCAGCGATTCATCAGGTGCGGCAGCGGACGGGGTCTTTTGCGGGCGCGCCTCGTGGGCAAAATCCGGCAAATCGGACGGCTGGATCTCATGACCGGTTTCCAAGATGAGGGCGCGTTCGATGACGTTACGCAGCTCGCGCACGTTGCCGGGCCAGCGCTGGGACAGCAACCGCTGCTGTGCGCCGGGGGAAAAGGCATTGACGTTCTTGCTCATCCGGGTGCGGAACATCTTCAGGAAATGGTTGGCGAGCAGCAGGATGTCACCGCCACGTTCGCGCAGGGGGGGCAGGTTGAACTGGACGACGTTCAGGCGGTGGAACAAATCTTCGCGGAAATTATCCGTGGCAATGGCCTGGGCGATGTCGCGGTTCGTCGCGGCGATGAGCCGCACGTCCACACGCAATTCCGCGGTGCCGCCGACGCGGGTGAACGAGCCGTCCTCAAGAAAACGAAGGAGCTTGGCCTGGAGCGGCTTGCCCATGTCGGCGATCTCATCGAGGAAAATCGTGCCGCCATCCGCCTCCTCGACGCGCCCGGGCTTTTGTTTCAGCGCCCCGGTGAACGCGCCGCGTTCGTGGCCGAACAATTCGCTTTCCAGCAGGGTTTCGGGAATCGCCGCGCAGTTGATGCGGACATAGTGTTGGTTATGCCGGTGGCTCAGGCTGTGTAGCGCACCGGCGACCAGTTCCTTGCCCGTGCCGGTTTCGCCGCGGATGAGGACGTTGACGGGTTTGGAGGCGACTCGGCCGATTTCCTTGTAGATGGATTGCATGGCCATGCTTTGGCCGATGAGCGCGTCCTGCCCCGGGCTGGCTTCG
>Ga0105238_10002481_pt1 | contig 18468 bp, 33 predicted proteins | sample KBSC34metaG_FD_81526 | JGI IMG/M metagenome (GOLD analysis project Ga0105238, IMG submission 81526) | Corn rhizosphere microbial communities from Kellogg Biological Station, Michigan, USA - KBS C3-4 metaG | ecosystem: Host-associated > Plants > Roots > Rhizosphere > Soil | place: Michigan, USA... | reverse complement strand
TAGTTTGTGCGGACGCATGGTTAGGGCAGTGTATCAGAATCCGGCGATAATTGGAGTTCAGATGAGCCAGCCTGAAATGCCGCATCGTTCGCGAGTTCCGTGGGCGCTGGCCGTGACGGTCGGCTTGTGCTCGGGGCTGGCCGGATATGTGATTCACGCGGCGCGGGTCAACCGCATCCCGAAGCAAGTCGTCACGGTGAAGCGGTTGACGGATATGCCCGGCCCGGAGAAATCGCCGGCGATTTCTCCCGATGAAAAAAATGTTGCGTTTGTGGCAGGCCCACAGCAAATCTGGATTCAGCCGCTGGCAGCCAGCCGACGGCTGCTCGTTACCCTCGACGATGCCTCCCTCGCGGAGCCGCGCTGGGCGTCGGATTCGCGTAGCCTCATCTACTTTAGCTCCGGGGCGATCTGGGAGATCCCGGTCCAAGGTGGCCAGGCTCGCAGGCTAGTCGACTCGAAGGCTGAGGGTGACATAAGCCATGACGGTGCGCGGCTGGCGTTCTTCCGATTTCAAGGCGGCGATGTGGAAATAGCCGTCGCAGGGCGGGATGGATCTGATCCGCGCAGCCTCACTAAATTCAACGGCGACAACCTTTTTGGAAACCTGCGATGGTCCCCAGATGACAAGAAGATCGCCTATATGCAAGATTCAAACTTAATGGTGGCTGACCTATCCGGCGGCGAGCCCGTGCGCGCGGCGGGCGGCGATCTGACTATTCAGGACTTCACATGGGCGCCGGACAACTCAGGCTTGATTGTCAGTTCGACTCAGGGAAGGACCTCCTTCGACCCTCTCATCTTTAATCTGTGGTTCATTCCGCGGGTGGAGGGCCGGTCGGCTTCACAACTGACTTTCGGCGAGTTGTCCTATGAGTCACCGGACGTTAGCGCGGGCGGCAATCTGATGGTCTGCCGCCAGAGCCTATACGGGTCAAGGGCCGACTCCGATATCGTCATGTTTTCCGGCCTGAAATGGTGATTTCCGTTATTAAGTCCATAAGAACTTTCTTCACACGAACCACTTCCAATTCCAGCGCGCCCTGCTTATACTGCCTGTAGTTAACCTGCGAACCGTGCGGAGTTTTCCCCCGATTTTCGCAGATATCGTCTGGCAACCCACCTGGTCGCTCCCTCGGAGGAGCTACCCTGCTTGTCAGTAATTCTCTAAGGAGAGCAGTCATGGCGGCGGAGAGGGCGAAAGTGTATCTGGTGGGAGCTGGTCCAGGCGACCCCGACCTGCTCACTCTAAAAGGAGCGCGGATCCTGGCGCAAGCCGAAGCCGTGATTTATGACAAATTCGTGAGCCCGGAAATTCTGGCGCTGGCGAATCCCCATGCGACGTTCATTCCCGCGCGCAAGGAGCGCGGCCAGCAGGAGGAGTTTGAGGCCGAGATCCATGCCTGGTATTTGCGGCTGCGCGACGCGGCCGGACCGGTGGTGCGGCTCAAGAGCGGCGACCCGCTGGTATTCGGGCGGGGAGGCGAGGAACTGGAGTTCCTGACCCAGCACGGTTTCGACGTAGAAGTGGTACCGGGCGTATCGGCATTAACGGCAGCGCCGACGTTAGCGGGCATTCCGCTGGGGGGCGTCTCGGCAGCGGTCACGGTACTGCCCGGGCATCGGCAAGCGGTTAAGGATGTGGATTGGCCCGCGTACCGGCATGGCGGGACTCTGGTGGTGCTGATGGGCGTAGACAACCGTGCGGCCATCGCCAGCTGCCTGATTAATGGCGGACGTCCGGCCAGCGATCCCGTGGCGTTCCTGCAATATGCGTCAACAGAACGGGAATGCGTGTGCGAGTCGACGCTGGAACAGGTCGCGCGAGGCGAGGTTGAGGTGCACCCGCCGGCGGTGTTCGTGATCGGTGGAGTAGTGCGCCTGCGAAACGCCCCGGGAGCGCAGCGCATGCGGGAAACCGCAACGCCGCATCCCTAGACGATTCTCTAATCGCGCACAACGCTTAAAACCTCTGTGCGCTTCTTTCCTGGAGCCTATCCGGCGGCGGGCTCTTCGCCTTCTTCGTGTTGGCCCGACTGGATGGCCTTCAGCCGTTCTTCCCGGCGCTTGGCGCGTTCCACGGCGCGTTTGACCAGCTCGGAGCCGACCAGCTCGAGCATGGCCTGCTCGGCGCCGTCGCCCTTACGCCAACCCAGGCGGACAACCCGCGTGTAACCGCCATTGCGCTGGCCGAACCGGGTTCCCAGCTTGTCGAACAGCTTCTTCACCGAAGCCGGTGTTTCAAGAAATGCGGCGGCTTGGCGGCGCGCGTGGAGCGTGTCACGCTTGGCCAGCGTGATCATCTTTTCCACCAGCGGACGGGCCGCCTTGGCCTTGGGAACCGTGGTGACGATACGCTCATGCTCGATGACGCTAGTCACCAGGTTCTTTAACAGTGAGTTACGCGAGCCCGCGTCGCGCTTAAGCTTGAATCCCGATCTCTTATGTCTCATGGCTAGTTCTCGGCACGCTTACTCGGCGAGCGGAGCCTCGTTTTCCTGCTCGTCGACGTCTTCTTCATCGTCGTCGGCATCGATGTCAACGTCATCGGCCAGGCCCAGCATCGCCGGCGTTCCGGACGGAGCGATCAGGCGGCCCTGCGAGTCGAACTTCATGCCGAATCCCAGGCCCAGGCCGGACAGAATTTCCTTGATCTCATTCAAAGATTTTCGCCCGAAATTCTTGGTCCGCAGCATCTCTGCTTCGGTCTTTTGCACCAGATCGCCGATGGTCTGGATATTCGCGTTCTTGAGGCAGTTGTAGGAACGCACGCTCAATTCGAGCTCTTCGACAGAGCGGCTGAGCACTTCGTTCATCTGACTCATGGCGCGCTCGGCTGGCTCTTCGGTGGCTTCCGGCAGTTCCTCGAAGTTGATGAAGATGGCCATGTGGTCCTTGAGGAGCTTGGACGCCTGGCCAATGGCATCAGCCGGCGAAATCGCCCCGTTAGTCCAGACTTCGATGGTCAGCTTATCGTAGTCGGTCATCTGGCCCAAGCGGGCGGATTCGACTGAATAGTTCACTTTGCGGACAGGCGAGTGAACCGAGTCGATGGGGATGTAGCCGAGCGGCAGATCTTCGTCATTGTTGCGGTCCGCGCCCACGTAGCCGCGGCCCGATTTGATCCGCATTTCAATCGAAAGCTTGCCGCCTTCGCCGATGGTGGCGACGTGCATGTTGCGGTCCAGCACTTCGATCTCGGAATCGGTTTCGATCTGCCCGCTCAAAACTTCGCCGGGCGAATCCACTTTGAGGCGGACCGTGCGCATTCCCTCACTCAGCATCTTGAAGGGAATCTGTTTCAGGTTCAGGATGATGTCGGTGGCGTCTTCGACCACGCCCGGGATGGGGCTGAATTCGTGGGCTACGCCCTCGATCCGTACCGCGGTGATCGCGGCACCTTCAATGGAGCTCAGCAGCACGCGCCGCAAGCCCGTTCCGATGGTAGACCCAAATCCGCGCTCAAAGGGCTGGGCGGTAAACATCCCGTACCGGTCCGTGAGCGTTTCTGTGTTGGCAACCAACCGCTTTGGTTTCTGGAATCCTTTAAACATAGATGATGGCCTCTTACTTCGAATACAATTCGACGATCAGCTGCTCATTCAACTGGATCTGGACGAGATCCTCGCGTTTGGGCGATTGGAGCACTCTCGCCTTAAGATTTTCCCGGTCCACTTCCAGCCAGTTGGGGCTGGGCGCATGCGCCGTAGCGTCGCGCGCATGCAGAATGGTGGGATTATTTTTGCTGTTCTCGCGCACTTCAATCACATCGTTGGTCTTTACCGTAAAAGATGGAATGTCCACGCGGCGGCCGTTCACATTGATGTGGCCGTGGCGAACCAACTGGCGTCCCTGCGCCCGGGAAGTGCCGAAACCCATCCGGTAAACGACGTTGTCCAAGCGCCGTTCGAGCATGCTCAGCATGTTCTCGCCGGTAATGCCCTTCATGGCGCTGGCTTTCTCGAAAAGATTACGGAACTGATTTTCGAGCAATTGATAATAACGCCGGGCCTTTTGTTTCTCCCGAAGTTGAAGACCGTATCCGACGATCTTAGGTTTGCGAGCCTGCCCGTGCTGGCCGGGCGGGAAATTGCGCTTCTCGATGGCGCACTTTTCTGTGTGGCAACGCTCGCCCTTGAGAAATAGCTTCATCCCTTCCCGCCGGCATTGCCGGCAGACGGGACCAATATATCGTGCCAAATCGAACCTCCCTGGTACTGCTTTTCAGTAGGTGCAGTTTACGAGTGATCACCACTCTTCTTCCTGCTTACGCAGAGGGTCGTCCATGGGCGACCCCTACAATCAAATCCTAGACCCGGCGCTTTTTGGGCGGCCGGCAGCCGTTGTGCGGAATCGGCGTGCGATCCCGGATGGAACGAACCTCAAGACCTGCGGTGGACAGCGCGCGCACCGCCGATTCGCGGCCCGCGCCCGGACCGCTGACATTCACGTTCACGCTACGGACCCCCGATTCCTTGGCTTTATTCGCCGCTGTGAGCGACGCTTGCTGCGCAGCGAAGGGCGTGCCTTTGCGCGATCCCCGGAAACCCAGGGACCCGGAACTGGACCACGACAGTACGTTCCCGACGGTATCGGTAATCGTAATGATGGTGTTGTTGAACGAAGCCTGCACGTGCACAATGCCCGCGGGCACGTTCTTTTTTTCCTTCTTCTTGAAGGACTTCTTTTTTCCGGCCTTGGCCGCTGCTTTTGCCATGTGTATTCGATCCTGACTTAGGTCTTCGCACTCGCCTTCTTCTTATTGGCCACGGTGCCGCGCCGCGGTCCCTTGCGGGTGCGCGCGTTGGTGTGCGTCCGCTGGCCGCGCACCGGCAGGCCGCGACGATGGCGCAACCCGCGGTAGGAACCCATTTCGATCAGGCGCTTGATGTTCATAGAGAGTTCCTTGCGGAGATCTCCTTCGACCGCGCCTTCGGCCTCGAGAATCTGGCGGATCTTGTTGACCTCGTCCTCGGTCAGGTCTCCGACCTTCTTATCCGGGTCGACGCCGGCGCGGTGGCACAGCGATTTGCTGCGGGTGCGCCCGATTCCATAAATATACGTCAACCCGATTTCGGTACGCTTCTTGACCGGTAAATCGACACCTGCTAAACGCGCCATATTCCGTTTCCTCTTCCTAACCTGCCGTTATCCCTGCCGTTGCTTGTGCTTGGGATTCGAACAAATCACGCGCACTACACCGTTGCGGTGCACCAGTTTGCACTTGTCGCACATCTTCTTGACCGACGCTCGAACTTTCATAGCTTCTCCATCTATCTAGAGCTTCGCCAGTAATTTCACGATTCTGCCGCGGGTTTTATCCCGCGCAGAAAGCTCGACGCGTACCCGATCGCCGGGACGCAATCTCATAAAATTCTTCACCGCGGCGCCAGCCGCATGTGCGATCACCAGATCCTCATTCTCCAGCTTTACTCTCACGCCCGCACTCGGCAGAAGTTCGACCACCTCAGCGCTCACGGCCTGGTCAGTACCCATGGGCCCTCCGCGGTGATGGCCACTGTATGCTCGAAGTGCGCCGAATATCTCCCGTCCTCGGTCACGGCCGTCCACTTGTCTGGCCGCACCCGGCTGCCGGGCTTTCCGGCGTTCACCATGGGCTCGATGGCCAGCACCATGCCCTCTTTGAGGCGCGGATTCTCGCTGCGCCGATCCACGTAATTCGGGATCTGCGGCTCCTCATGCATCTGCGTGCCAATTCCGTGCCCTACAAACTCCCGCACCACCGAAAAACCGTTGGCCAGGACGTGCCGTTCCACCGTCCCGCAAATATCGAACAGCCGGTTTCCCGGCCGGGCTTTCTCGATGGCCATTTCGAGCGATTCGCGGGTTACATCCATCAGGCGGCGGGCTTCCGGAGAAACCTCGCCCACCGGAACCGTAATGGCCGAATCGCCGTAGTAACCGTTCAACTGCACGCCCGTATCGATGGAGATAATATCCCCGCTCTTCAAAACCTTCTTCTGCGACGGCATCCCGTGGACGATCTCGTCGTTGACCGAAGTGCACAATACAAACGGGAACTTGGTTCCCGTCGCCGGCGTCGAATAGCCCTTGAAGGCCGGCCGGGCTCCGGCATCGATCATCATCTTTTCGGCAGTCACTTCCAAATCCAGGGTCGATACTCCCTCGCCGACCATCCGGCGAAGCTCATCCAGAATCTTCCAGACCAGCAACCCGGAGCAGCGCATCTTCTCCAGTTCCGCCATGTTTTTGCGTACGATCATGCTGCTTCGCCACGCTCTTTCCGGATCAGCGCCTCGATTCCTTTCGCGATTACCTGCGGCGGGATGCCGGCTGCGGGCACATCCCAACAGGGGATTCCGGATTTCTTGAAGAACGCCAGCACCGGAGAGGTTTGTTGCTCGTAGGCTCGCAATCTCTCCCGTACCACCTCTTCGCGATCATCCTCGCGAACCGCAAGTTTCGCCCCGTCCTTGTCGCATACTCCCACGGTATTCGGCGCGCTGGAGTTGATTCCATACACCGATCCGCAGACGGGGCACTGCCGGCGGCCGGCCATACGGGCAACAATAACATTATAATCTACTACCAGATGGACCACGATGGTCCGGATCGGGCGCATGACCAGCAGCTCCGCCAGGAGCTCAGCCTGTTGGACTGTACGGGGATACCCGTCGAGAATGAAGCCGTTCGCGCACTCGGGCCGATCGATTTTCTCCTCCACTAAACGATTCACGGTCTCATCCGGCACCAACTCGCCCGCCTGCATCAGTGAGGCCACGGAACGGCCCACTTCGTCCCCGGAAGCCACCCGCTCCCGCAGCATATCGCCGGTTGAAATATGCGCGATGCCCAGCGACTCCTTGAGCAGCTTGGCCTGGGTGCCTTTTCCCGAACCCGGGGAACCAAACAAAATGAGGCAGAGCCGAGCCATTCAGTAGAGAAGCGTCAGACGCTGCTGCGGCGGCCCCGAATCCGCCCGGTTCGCGGCGTAAACCCTTCATAATGTCGCATGATCAGTTGGGCTTCGATCTGATTGATAGTGTCCATGGCCACGCCCACCACGATCAGCAGCGAAGTTCCGCCGAAGAAAAATGTCACTCCCAAGCCGTCCAGCAGCCAGCGGGGAAAGGTTGCATCGATCCAGTTTCCGACCAGCGGCAACCGCTGCAGCTTGATCCCCTGGATCATAATCTGCGGCAGGAGCGACAAAACCGACAGGTACAGCCCGCCCACCACGGTGATCCGAGTGAGGATCTTGTTCATGTAATCGGCCGTATTCTTGCCGGGCCGGATCCCCGGAACGAACCCGCCGTATTTCCGCATGTTGTCCGCGGCCTCGTTGGGATTAAAGATGATCGAAACGTAGAAGAAACAGAAGAAGATGATCAGCAGCGTGTACAGCAGGTAGTACATGGGCGACGCTCCGCTGATGGCGGTCAGCATGTTCGAGAGCGTCGGGCTATTCTTGACGAAATCGATTTGCAGGGCCGTAAGAGGAAAGGCCAGCAAGGAGCTGGCGAAGATCACCGGGATCACGCCCCCGGCGTTGACCTTGAGCGGCATATGCGTGGACTGCCCGCCCAGCATCTTTCGCCCGATCACGCGCTTGGCGTATTGCACCGGGATACGGCGCTCGCCGCGTTCCACCAGCACGATGAACGCGACCACCGCGATCATCATGACGATGATGATGGCCACCTGAATCAGCGGCCAATCTCCGGTCTGAACCTTCTGAACAATTTCAACGATGGCGGACGGCAGGTTGACCACAATCCCGGTGAAGATGATCAAGCTCATGCCGTTGCCGATGCCGCGATCGGTAATCTGCTCGCCCAGCCACATGATGAACGCGGATCCGGCGGTAAGAGTCAGAATGGTCATCAGAATGAAACCCACGCCGGGAGTGGTTACAAAGCCCTGTTGCGAACTTTGCAGCAGGCTGGCGATACCGAACGATTGCACAACAGCCAGGATGATGGTGAGATAGCGGGTCCATTGGGTGATTTTGCGTCGGCCAAGTTCGCCTTCCTTCTGGAGTTTTTCGAGCGTGGGGACCACCACCGTCAACAACTGCAAGATGATGGACGACGTGATGTAGGGCATGATGCCCAGCGCAAAGATTGTTAACCTTCTAAATGTTCCGCCGCTGAACAGATCGAAGAAGCCGAAGACCGTTCCCTGGTTCGACTGGATGAAATCCTCGAAGCGCTTGGCATCGACACCGGGGATCGGCAAGTGCCCGCCGAGGCGGTACACCGCCAGCATCGCCAGCGTGAACAATACGCGCTTCCGAAGATCCGGGATCCGAAAGACGTTGGCTAAGGCTTCAAGGAATTTCATGGCTACTTCTCTTCTTTATTGCTCGGTTTAGCCTGCTTGGGCTTGCTGGTTTTTTCAGCGCCCTTCTCCGCCCCACTTTTCTTGGCCTTTTTGTCTTTTTTACTTTCCGGTGCGCCGCTGGCGTCCGGTGCCTCGGCCGGGGGAGCCGGCTTGGGAGTCCTGATTCTGACAGGAGCAGGCGCCTTGGTCTCGGCGCGCTTGATTCCCGGGATCACTTCCGCGGTGCCGCCGGCGGCTTTAATTTTCTCCAGGGCGGCTTCAGAAAAAAGGTGCGCCTTCACGTGGATAGCCCGCTTCAACTCGCCCGACCCCAGAACTTTCAGGCCGTCTTTCAGCTTGCGGATGAGCTTGAGCTCCAGCAGCTTGCCGGGATCGAACGAATCGCCTTCGAGGAGATTCAAATGGCCCAGGTTCACGATCGCGAATTCCTTGCGGAAGATATTCGTGAATCCACGCTTGGGCAGGCGCCGGTGCAGAGGCATCTGGCCGCCTTCAAATCCGCGCATTCGCGAATAACCGGAGATGGACTTGGCGCCCTTGGCGCCGCGGCCGGAAAACTTTCCGCGGCCGGATCCCATGCCCTGGCCGATACGCTGGTTCTTATGCTTTTGGCCCTTGGGCGGCTTGAGTTGACTGAGGTTCATATACTGACTCGACCTTCTTAATCGGCCTTCTTAATCGACGATCGCCAGCAAGTGCGGAATCTTCTTGACCATGCCCCGGAAGGCCGGCGTATCCGGGCGTTCCACAATGCGGTTCATCTTCTTAAGGCCCAGCGCGCGAACAATGACTTTGTGCTTCTCAGGCGTACAGATTACACTTCGTATGAGCTTGATCTTGATCATCCCCGGCATAAAATTATCCCACCTTCCCGGCTTCGAGGCCGCGCAGCTCGGCAACTTCCTTCTTGTCGCGCAGCTGCTCGAGCGCGGCGATGGTCGCCTTGACCACGTTATGAGGGTTGTGCGAGCCGATGGACTTGGTCAGCACGTTGGGAATGCCCACGGCCGTGATGACGGCGCGAACCGGACCGCCGGCGATCACGCCGGTTCCTTCAGGGGCCGGCTTCAAGAGAACCAGTCCACTGCCGAACTTCCCTAACACCGTGTGTTGGATGGTGGTGGCCAGCACGTTGACCTTGCGCAGATTCTTCTTCGCCGCCTCAATGCCCTTTTTGATAGCGGCGGGGACTTCCTTGGCTTTACCGGTGCCAAATCCGACGATCCGAGCGCCGGGATCGCCGACTACGACCAGGGCCGAAAAGCTCAGATTCTTGCCGCCCTTGACGACCTTAGTGACGCGGTTGATCGAGACCACCTGTTCCTTGAGGTTCAGGTTCGCGGATTCGATGCGCTTTGTTGGCGTTGTTGACATTACGTTTTAGATCCCTCTTTTACATCCCGAGCCGCTGCGCCGTGAGGCGCATTGGCCGCCACGCAGTGGCCTAGAAAATAAGACCGCCTTCACGAGCCGCTTCAGCCAGGGCTTTCACCCGGCCGTGATACAGATACCCACCCCGGTCGAACACCACCGATTTCACGCCCTTTTCCTTGGCGCGTTCCGCCAGCAGCTTTCCGACTGCCTTGGCGCCAGCCACGTTTCCGCCGGACTTGATTCCACTCTTCTCGTTGGATGAAGCCGCCGCCAGCGTGTGCCCCACCGCATCGTCGATGACTTGCGCGTAGATGTGCTTAACGCTGCGGAAAACCGCGAGCCGGGGGCGTTCCGTGCTTCCCGCCACCTTCCGGCGGATGCGTTTATGCACGCGCTTGCGAATAATTGCTTTTGATTCGTGAGCCATGGTTTACTTCGCGCCTCCCGCCGCACCGGTCTTGCCGGCCTTCTTGCGCAGGGGTTCGTTGGCGTAACGAATACCCTTATTCTTATAAGGATCCGGCGGACGCAGGGCGCGCATGTTGGCCGCCACCTGACCCAGAAGTTGCCGGTCGCCGCCGGTCAGGATCAACGGCGTCAGGTTATTCGCCGGCTTATCGACTTTCATGTCGATACCATCCGGAAGATAGAACTCGATGGGATGCGAGTAGCCCAGCGTGAACGTCGCGATGCGTCCCTTGACGTCGGCCTTGTATCCAACGCCGAACAACTGCAGCTCCCGGGTGAAACCGGTGGATACGCCCACCACGGCGTTCGAGGCTAGCGCCCGCGTCAACCCGTGCAGGGCGGCCTGCTTGTCGTTGTCGCGAAGGATTTCGAGAATTCCATCGGTCTGGCGGAGCGCGATTCCAGCCGGAATCGGGACCGTCTGTTTGCCCTTGGGCCCTTCCACCAGCAGCTCGTTGCCGATCGTGAGCTTTACGCCTTTGGGCACCGGGATTGGCTTTTTTCCGACTCGTGACATATAAGAACTCCGTTTAAAACCTATCTGCCAAACTGGCTCTTACCAAACGTGACACAGCACTTCGCCGCCGACGCCTTCCTTGCGGGCCGTGCTGCCGGTCATTACGCCGCGCGGCGTGGTTAAGATATTGATGCCGAGGCCTCCCAGCACGCGGGGCACGGTCTTGGAACCGACGTATACCCGGCAGCCGGGCCGCGAGACGCGCTCAATCCGCGAAATCACCGGCATGTTGCCGGGCGTGTACTTAAGATAAATACGGATCGACTTCTTGGTCCCGTCCTCGGTCAGCTTGTAATTGGCGATGTAGCCCTCGTCCTTGAGGATCTTCGCGATGTCGCCCTTCAGCCGCGATGCCGGCACGTCTACTTTCGGATGGCGTGCCTGCAGGCCGTTACGAATGCGCGTCAGCATGTCGGCGATCGGATCGGTTGTCGTCATTCTTTCACACTCCTTCGCATCTGAAGCTCATCACCACGAGGCTTTAATCACGCCGGGGACTTCTCCGGCCAGCGCCAGTTGGCGGAAGCAGATGCGGCACAGCTTGAATTTCCGAAGGAACCCGCGGGGGCGCCCGCAGCGGAAGCAGCGGTTGCGATGCCGGCAGCTCAGCTTGGGCTTATGCGCGGCTTTCGCTATGGCCAGCATTTCGTCTCTTGCAATTTTCGCGGTTGTCGCCATGGTGTCTCCTACTGCGTGCGGAACGGCATTCCCAGATGCTTGAGCAGCGCCAGACCCTCCGCATCAGTCTTGGCGCTGGTAGTGATGCAAATATTCATTCCCTTGGCTTTATCGACCTTGTTGTAATCGATCTCCGGGAAAATAAGCTGGTCATGAATGCCCAGCGTGTAATTGCCGCGGCCGTCGAAGGACTTGGCCGATACTCCGCGAAAATCGCGCACACGCGGGAGGGATACGTTCACCAGCCGGTCGAAAAATTCGTACATGCGGTCGCCGCGCAGCGTGACCATGCAGCCGATGGGATTGCCTTCGCGCAGCTTGAACGCAGCGATGGATTTCCGCGCCTTGGTGATCACCGGCTTCTGTCCCGCGATCTGTCCCAGCTCATTCACCGCGCCATCCATTAACTTGCCGTTCTGGGTAGCCTCGCCCAGCCCGATATTCAGCGAAATTTTCTGCAGCTTGGGCACCGCCATGAGGTTCTGATAGCCGAATTCCTTGGCCAGCGCCGGGATTACTTTCTTCTGGTAGGTTTCTTTGAGTCTCGCTGCCATGGTTTAAACCTTTGTGTTACGCCTTCTTATCCATGATTTCCCCGCTCTTGCGGGCGTAGCGCACGCGCCGGGTCGAAGCCCCCGTGCCTTCGATGCGATAGCCGACCCGCGTCGGCACGCCCCCCGAAGTCAGAAGCATCACGTTGGAAATCGCGATCATGCTCTCCCGCTCCGCGATGCCTCCCTGAATCTGACGTTGGGGGTTCGGCCGCGTATGACGCTTCACCATCCCCACGCCTTCAATCAACACTCTGCCCCGCACGCGATCGACGTCCAGCACACGGCCGGTTTTGCCTTTGTCCCGTCCGGCGATAACCTTGACTGAGTCGTCCCGCCGGATCTTGATCTTCACCGGAGCCTGGGGCTTATTCTGATGCCGCTGTGCGATCTTGCGAGCCATGCTTAAATCACCTCCGGAGCCAGGGACACGATTTTCATGAAGCGCTTTTCGCGCAGCTCGCGAGCCACCGGCCCGAACACACGCGTTCCCACCGGCTCACCGAGCTCGTTGATCAGCACGGCGGCGTTCGAATCGAAGCGGATGTAGGTTCCGTCCTTGCGGCGGGTCTCCTTGCGCATGCGCACGATCACACAGCGCACCACCTTGCCCTTTTTCACTTGCGAATCGGGCGCGGCTTCCTTCACGCTGGCCGTGACGACGTCGCCCAATCCGGCGCGCAATCCCAGGTCGCCGCCGCGCGGCAAAATGCAGGCAAGCCTGCGGGCGCCGCTGTTATCGGCCACCTCGAGAATGGTCCGCATCCCGATCATGATCTTGTCTCCTGACTCCTAACGCCTTTAACGATTTCTTCTTAACGTTTCTTCTTAGCCGGCCGTTTTTCCGGTGTTGCCTGAATACCGATGGCGCTCAAATCGGTGGTCACCTGCACGGCCTTGCGTATCACTTCCTTCAACTGCCAGCGCTTCAGCTTGCTGAGCGGACGGCATTCAATGATGCGCACCACGTCGCCCACCTGGGCCTCGCTCTGTTCGTCGTGAGCGTAAAATTTCCTGCGCTTGCTGATGATGCGCTTATACAACGGATGAGGCACGCGCCGGATGACTTCGACCACGATGGTCTTGGCCATCTTGGACGATACAACCGAGCCCACTTTCTCGTTCTTATTGCTGGGAGTAGTTTCCGCCATCGGCTGTTATACGCCTTTCTTGCTCTTCATTGCTGTCCTGGGGGCTGACCTGGGGGCTGACTTAGGCGCCGACCGGGGGGCTGTCTTCTTAGAAGCCGCGCTCTTGTTTACCGCCGCGGCTTTGGGAGCGGCTTTTTTCGCCGCGGCCCTGGGAGCGGTTTTGGTCACCAGCGGAAGCGGCGTGGCAGCGGCTGCCGAGGGAGCCACGCCCTTCTGTTGCAGCACCGTCAGAATGCGCGCCCGCTCCTTGCGCAGCGAACGGAGCTTCTTCACTCCGTCGGTCTGCCCCATCGACATCTGAAACCGCAGCCGGAACATCTGCTCGGCGCCTTCGCGCAACTGCTTATCGAGCTCGGCCGGATCCAGCGCCCGGAATTTTTCGGCGTTCTCCTTCATGTGCTCCTCACTGTCCTATGCAATGCCTAATCCATGCCTTCGCGCGTCACGAGCTTGGTCGGTATCCCGATTTTCGCGGCGGCCAGGCGCATCGCCTCTTTGGCAATCACCAGATCGACGCCTTCCATCTCGAACAAAATCTTACCGGGACGAATCACGCACACCCACTCCTCTGGTGCGCCCTTGCCTTTACCCATGCGGGTTTCAGCCGGCTTCTTGGTGATGGGCTTGTCCGGGAAAATCCGAATCCAAACCTTGCCGCCGCGCTTGATCGAACGCGTCATCGCAACGCGCGCAGCTTCAATCTGCCGAGCCGTAATCCAACCGCATTCCATGGCCTTCAATCCGAAATCGCCAAACGCCAGCGACGAGCCGCGCCAAGCCTTCCCGGCCATGCGCCCGCGCTGCTGCTTGCGAAACTTCACCTTCTTCGGCATCAACATAGAAGTTCGTTCCTAACGCTTTGTTCGTCCCTAAACGTTTCTCAGTTCCTACTCGCTCTTCTCGCGTTCGGGCGTGGCCGGAGGAGTTGCCGGGGTTGTACCTTCCGCGGCTTCGGGCTTGTGTTCCTGCTTCCAGGCGGGCTGTACAGGAGCGGCCATGGGAGGCAGAATCGCCTGCCGTGCCGTTTCCCCCGGAGCCTGCTGGACAATTCCACCGGGCCCACCAGCGGATTCCGGTGCGAACGTTTGCCGCGGCGGACGATCACGCCTGTCGCGATCGCGATCACGGTCCGGCCGAGGCGCCCTGCGGGGCTCAGGCTCATTGCGCAATCCGCGCCCTTGAGCTCCCGGCAGAATCTCGCCTTTATAAACCCAGCACTTGACGCCAATCACGCCATAGGTCGTATACGCCTGGCTGAATCCGAAATCGATGTCCGCGCGCAGTGTGTGCAGCGGAAGCTGCCCTTGCAGATACCATTCGGTGCGCGCGATTTCAGCTCCGTTCAGCCGTCCGGACACCCGGACTTTGATTCCTTTGCAACCGAAACGCAACGCGGAATCCACGGCTTTGCGCATCGCTCTGCGGAACGCCACGCGTTTTTCAAGCTGCAAGGCGATCGACTCGGAAACCAGCTGCGCATCCAGCTCCGGTTTGTGGACTTCCTGAATATCGATGAATACCTCGCGCTTGGTTTTCTTGGCCAGATCCTGCTTCAGTTTTTCGATTTCCGCGCCCTTGCGGCCGATGATGATACCGGGACGGGAGGTGTGAATGGTGATGCGCAGCTTGTTTCCGGGACGATCTACTTCGATGGAGCTTACGCCGGCAGCCTTCAGCCGCTCGCGCAGCGAGTTCCTCAGCTCCAGATCCTCGCGCAGGAGCTTGGCGTAATCCTGCTTGGCGAACCACCGCGACCGCCAGGTCTTGGTGAACCCCAGCCGGAATCCGTATGGATGTACTTTCTGCCCCATGCTACTCGATCTCCTTCAGCGCGCCGTCGAGCTTCTTGTCCCCGACCTGGACCACGATGTGCGCCATTCTTCGCTGATAGCGATAGGCGCGGCCCATCGGAGCCGCGCGGATGCGCTTCATGCGCGGGCCTTCGTTGACATAACATTCGGTGACGATCAAGGTGTCCACGTCGACGTCATTGTTGCGATTCTCCGCGTTGGCGATGGCCGAGCGCAGGACCTTTTCAATGGACGGGGCGATGCGCTTGTTAACCGCTCGCAGAATATGAATCGCTTCGCCGGCCTTCTGGCCGCGGATCAGGTCGATCACCAGGCGCGCTTTCTGCGGCGAGGTGCGGAGGTATCGGGCTTCAGCTCTGGCTTGCATCGTTATCTCCTTACGACGGTTTTGCCGTCTTCTCCGCGGATCCGGCCTGCGCGCCCGCGCCCGGACCTGCCGCGGCTGCCTTGGCGCCGTGACCCTTAAACACCCGGGTGGGCGAAAATTCGCCCAGCTTGTGGCCCACCATATTCTCAGTGATGTACACCGGGATGAACTTCTTGCCGTTATGGACCGCCAGCGTGTGTCCGATGAACTCCGGCACGATGGTCGAGCGGCGCGACCAGGTCCGAATTACTTTTTTCTCGTTCTTGTCGTTTAGGGCTGCCACCTTAACGGCCAGGTGGTCGTCCACGAACGGACCCTTATGGAGTGAGCGTCCCATGAATTATCTCTTTTTGGCCTTCCGCGTCACGATGAACTTGTTGGTGCGCTTGTTGTTGCGGGTCTTGAAGCCGCGCGTAGGCTGGCCCCAGGGCGTTACCGGATGACGGCCGCCGCTGGTTTTGCCCTCGCCGCCGCCGTGCGGGTGATCCACGGGATTCATCGAAACGCCGCGGTTATGCGGCATCTTCCCCATCCAACGTTTACGGCCGGCTTTGCCCAGGCTGACATTTTCGTGCTCGACGTTGCCCACCTGCCCGATGGTCGCGGCGCAATCCACCAGCACTCTGCGGATTTCGCCCGAAGGCAGCTTCAACAGCGCGTACTCGCCTTCTTTTGAAACCAGCTGGGCTTGAGCACCGGCCGAGCGCGCCATCTGCCCGCCCTTGCCGGGCTTTAATTCGATGTTGTGAACCACTGTACCGGCGGGAATATTTTTGAGCGCCAGGGAATTGCCGATAAGAATATCCGCGTCCGGTCCCGATAGAATCTTGCGTCCGACTTCCAGACCGGCCGGTGCCAGGATGTAGCGCTTCTCGCCGTCCACGTAGTGCAGCAGCGCGATGCGCGCACTGCGGTTCGGATCGTACTCGATAGACGCCACCACCGCGGCGATTCCCGCCTTGTCGCGCTTGAAATCGATTTCGCGATAGGCCTTCTTGTGCCCGCCCCCGCGAAACCGGGACGATATGCGGCCCGTACTGCTTCGTCCCCCGCTGCCCTGCTTGCCTTTGACCAGGCTCTTTTCGGGTTTCTGCTTGGTGATGTCCTCGCGTGACACAACCGTTTGAAAACGGCGCGTGGGCGTGGTCGGCCTGTATGTTTTAACGGGCATTCGTTAAATCTCCGCGTACTCCGGCGTCTTCTCGCCGGGCTTCAGCTTCACGTAAGCTTTTTTCCAGTCGGAGCGGTAACCCGCGAACCGCCCGCGCCGCCGCAGTTTGCCGGCGGTAGTGGTGGTCCGCACTTCGGCGACTTTCACTTTGAACAAAGCCTGAACCGCTTGCCGGATCTGGGTCTTATTGGCGTTCACATCGACTTCGAAACACAGCGTGCGCTCGGAGTCCTTCTTGGTCACGCCCTTTTCGGTCACGATGGGCCGCCGGATTACATCCATCAACGAATTCATTGCAAGCCCTCCGAGAGTTTCCGGGCGGCAGCTTCAGTGAGCAGCACCTGCTGGTGTCCCAGCAGATCGTACACATTCACGTCGCGGCTGGCTACCAGCTTCACGCCTTCGAGGTTGCGGCTGGATAGCTCCAGGTTGCGATTTTCAGCGTTATCCACCAGCAGGACGGTCCGCGCGATTTCAAGAGCATCGAGCGTTTTGCGCATCAGCTTGGTCTTGGCCTCGCTCAGCGCGAATTCGCTCACCACGCGCAGCTCGCCGTCGCGGAGCTTGGCGGATAATGCACTGCGAAGGGCGCCTAATTGCATCTTCTTGGGCAGCTTATAAGAGTAGTCGCGCGGTTGCGGACCATGAGTGGTGCCGCCATGCCGCCACAGCGGGCTACGGATGGAACCCATGCGCGCCCGGCCCGTGCCCTTCTGCTTCCACAGCTTCTTGCCCGATCCGGCCACTTCATGCCGGGTCTTGGTCTTGGCGGTTCCGCGCCGCACGCCCGCCAGATGATGCCTCACGGCTTCGTACAGCAGGGCTTCGTTGACCGGCGCCGCGAACACCGCGTCGGACAGATCTACGGTACCGACTTTTTTATTGCTGAGATCGATGATGTCTACGCTCGGCATGGCTATTGTTTCGCCCTCCGGAGGATTACGTACCCGCCATTGGGGCCCGGAACGGCGCCCTTCACCAGGATCACGTTGTCCTCAACATCCACCTGGACTATTTCGAGGTTCCGCACCGTAACTCGATCTGTCCCCATGCGTCCACCCATCCGCATCCCAGGGAAAACACGGGAGGGAAAACTCGACGCGCCGATCGATCCGGGAGCGCGGTGGAACATGGAGCCGTGCGTGGCATCGCTGCCGCGAAAATGATGGCGCTTGACCACGCCCGCGAAGCCGCGGCCTTTGCTGATGCCGATGACGTCCACTTTTTCGTTGGGCTTGAATTCGTCGGCGAGCACGCGGTCGCCCGGCTTCAAATCGCCGTTGGATCCGTCTCCCAGACGGAACTCGCGCAGGAACTTCACGCCTTCGGCGGAGGACTTTTTCAAGTGACCCGTATCCGGCTTGTTGATGCGCGATTTCTTGACGTATTCCATCAGGCCCAACTGCACCGCGTCATATCCGTCGATGGCCGGCGTTTTGCGCTGCACCACCACGCACGGACCCGCCTTGAGCACCGTCACCGGCACCACCTGGCCGTCCGCGCGGAACACCTGCGTCATCCCGATTTTCTTTCCTAGAATTCCTGGGCTCATTTCAAACTCCGGGCGGGACATGTCCCGCCCCTACCCTACTTGCCTCTGCCAAATGCCTTGATCTCCACATCCACACCCGCCGGCAGATCCAGCTTCATGAGTGCGTCCACGGTATCCTGCGTCGGCTCGAGAATATCGAGCAGGCGCTTGTGGGTCCGGATCTCAAACTGCTCCCGGCTCTTTTTATCCACGTGCGGCGAACGCAGCACAGTGTACAGATTCCGGACCGTGGGCAGCGGAATGGGACCCGCAACCGTCGCGCCGGTGCGCTTGGCCGTATCGACGATTTCCGTCGTCGACTGGTCCAGGACGCGGTGATCGTACGCCTTGAGGCGAATGCGAATGCGTTCTTTTAGACTTGCCATTTGTTCCGCTATTCCATGATCTCGGACACGGTTCCCGCGCCCACGGTGCGGCCGCCCTCGCGAATCGCGAAGCGCAGCCCTTTATCCATGGCGACCGGCGTAATCAGCTCCACTTCCAGCTGCACGTTGTCTCCCGGC
>Ga0105238_10002480_pt1 | contig 18475 bp, 16 predicted proteins | sample KBSC34metaG_FD_81526 | JGI IMG/M metagenome (GOLD analysis project Ga0105238, IMG submission 81526) | Corn rhizosphere microbial communities from Kellogg Biological Station, Michigan, USA - KBS C3-4 metaG | ecosystem: Host-associated > Plants > Roots > Rhizosphere > Soil | place: Michigan, USA... | reverse complement strand
TGCCCTATGCGCGGCTGCAGGAAAACATCGCCGCCGGCGGCATGCTGCATGAGCTGGCGAAGTCGACGAGCAAGCAGCTCCTGTTCTACTGCGCCTTCGGTGAGCGTTCGGCGATGGCGGTGCAAGCTGCGCAGGACGTCGGCATTTCCAGCGCCCGTCATATCCAGGGCGGCATCGACGCCTGGCGAAAGGCCCGCGGCCCGCTCATCCATTGAGACTGGCCCGGTTCAGTCCAGCCCGATCAGCTTGGCGCCGTTCCGGAACAGAGCCTCCCCATCCCGGTCGAACCGGAACGTGGCGATGAAATCGTCGGCGCGATAGTTCGGCAACGTGTTGCGGATCGTGGCGGCGAAGGTTCGCGCTTCATCCTGCCGGCCGGCAAGCGCCAGGCAGTGGGCGGCGATCGCCAGGATGATGATATGAGCGTTCGGCCTCGCAGCCGCCTTCAGCGCCCATTCGGCTGCCGCTTCGAACTCGCCCAGCCGCGCATGCGCCATGGCCCGCGCGCCCATCATGCCGAACAGCAGCGGATCGAACGGGCTCAGATGGCGCGAATGGTCGGATGAGCCGATTGCCGATTGCGGGTCGCCCGACTGCGAATGGACGAAGGAGAGCGCATAGTGGCCGAGCGCGAAGTTTGGGCTGAGGTCGACGGCGTTGGCAAGCTCGAGCAATGACCCGCCCTGTTCGCCGCGCAGCCACAAGGCGCGGCCCATCGCCCAGTGGGCGGCCGGGTTGCGGTCATCGACAAGCAGGCTCTGGCCGGCGCTTTCGAAGGCGAGCGCGGTTTCGCGATCGCGGTCGCCCCAACGCTGGAAGGCGCTCTGCCAATGGGTGAAGGAAAGGCCGGCATAGGCGCGGGCGAAGGTCGGGTCGAGCTTCAACGCTTCGTTGAAGAAATGCTGCGCCAGTTCGTTTTCCTGCCGCGTGAAGCGGTACATATGCCAGAGACCGCGATGGTAGGCTTCCCAGGCGTTCAGCGAATTGGGCGCCTTCAGCATGGCACGGTTGCGCTCGACCGTCGTGATCTCGGCGGCGATGGAGGAGACAATGCTGTTGCCGATATCCTCGATAACCACGAAGATTTCGTCGGGCTTGTGTTCGAAGGTCTCGGTCCAGACGATCCTGGCCGTGCGCACCTCGACGAGCTCGACCGCGACGATAACACGGCCCAAGACACTGCGGACCGAGCCCGTCGTTACATAGTCGACATTCAGCCTGCGCCCAGCGTCCTCCGGCGCGACGTTCTTCTCAGCCAATGCAAAGACCGAGCCGCGGGCGATGACGAAGAAATCACGGAGCTTGGCAAGGCGCGTGATGATGTCGTGTGTGAGGCCATCGGCCAGCCCGCCGCGGGGAGCGCCGGCACTTGCGCTATCCGCAAAGGGCATCACCGCCAGCGAGGCCCGGCGTGTAGCGACTGGCTCTGATTCGACCGGAACGATCGGCAGCTGGGGCGTCGCAAGGCTTGGCGCGGACCGGCCGATGGGCGTAGGGCCGGAGTGGCGGGCTTTTATCTCCTGCCACGCTTCGCGCAACGGAGCGAATTCCAACTCCTCCGAGTGGAAGAGTTCAGCGGCGGCGACAAGATGTTCCTCGCCGGCGCCAATCTGTCCCCGCCGCGCAAGGTTTTCCAGCAGCGCCACGTGCGCGTGACCGTCGAAAGGGGCGAGCTCCAGCCATTTGTCGATATAGGCGGCAGCATCATCGGCTTCCGGGGGGAGGAGGCCGGCGATGTGCTCCAGAACGGCAGCGTGAGCTGAAGAGAAGCGGCGGCGTTGCGCGGTCAGCCAATTGGTGAAAACCGGGCTGCGGTCGAGTTCCAGCCCGTCGAGGAAGTCGCCGGCGAAAAGCTCCGAAAGCGCACGCAACTGCTCGACACCCAGCGTGTCGATGCCTTGCGCCACGGCGACGGCGGCCTCCACGGCGTCGACGCTCATGTCGGCCAGGCGGAGCGCCACCGTGTCGCTGTCGGTGACGACGCGATGCAGATCCGGGCCATCCAGCGCGCCGCGAAGCTTGCTCAGGCACCAGCGAAGCTCGCCGCGCGGGTCGTTGGGCACATCCCACAAAAGCTCGCACAGGCGGCTGCGGCTCACCGGATGCGGCGCGAGCGCCAGATAGGCCAGCAGCGCGCGCAGTTTGCGCGAAGAAGGCAATTTAACGGATGTGCCGTCACGCACGATCGTCAGTTTCCCGAGCAATCGCACGGAGAGTGTGCCGGCGGTATCGTTCGGGCACGATCGGGTGGATTCCACGTATGTTTCCACGCTCTCTCCAACGCTGGCCAGTTGGTCCATATTCTATCACCAAAGACGACAGGAGGCAGCCGGCAGCCCATTCCATGCCGGAACGCCGCCGTTGCCGCATTTGCGGCAGGTCAAGCAACTCTACTAGCGCGGCAAGGTGTCGAAACCGCGCCGCCCAAACCGCCGGCCTGTAACCGGCGTGTGAGCACGTCAAGGAGCAAAGCCATGTTGCATCAGTTGAAAATCAGAACCACGGCCGGGCGTGGCCGGTTGTTCGACAGCATTCTCGACACGGTCGGCGACACGCCGGTCATCCGCATCAACAATCTCGGTCCGACGCATGCCACGATCTATGTGAAGGCAGAATTCTTCAATCCGGCGGCTTCCGTGAAGGACCGGCTGGCACTCAACATCATCGAGGAAGGGGAGCGCAGCGGCAAATTGAAGCCGGGCCAGACGGTGGTCGAGGCAACCAGCGGCAACACCGGCATCGGCCTTGCCATGGTCTGCGCGCAGAAGGGCTATCCCTTGGTGGTGACGATGGCCGACAGCTTTTCCGTGGAGCGTCGCAAGCTGATGCGCATGCTTGGCGCCAAGGTGGTGCTGACGCCACGCGCCCAGAAGGGTTTCGGCATGTACAAGAAGGCGGTCGAGCTTGCCGAGGCCAATGGCTGGTTCCTGGCCCGCCAGTTCGAGACGGAAGCCAATGCCGCCATCCACGAGGCGACCACGGGCCGCGAAATCATCAATGACTTCGCCGGTTCCAGGCTCGACTATCTGGTCACCGGCTATGGCACGGGTGGCACCGTGGCCGGCGTCGGACGCGTGCTGCGGCGCGAGCGGCCGGAGGTCAAGATCGTGCTGGCCGAGCCGGCCAACGCCCAACTGATCGGCAGCGGCACGCGCCAAGAGCGCGGCGCCGGCGGCGCGCCGGCCGCCAGCCATCCGGCTTTCGAGCCGCATCCGATCCAGGGCTGGACGCCAGACTTCATCCCCAATGTCCTGCAGGAGGCGATCGACCAGCGCTACTATGACGAGGTGGTGCCGATCCCCGGTCCCGAAGGCATCAAATGGACCAAGGCGCTGGCGCAGCAGGAAGGTATCTTCACCGGCATCTCCGGCGGCGCCACCTTCGCCGTTGCCCGCCAGATCGCGGGCAAGGCTCCGGCTGGCTCGGTGGTCCTGTGCATGCTGCCCGATACCGGTGAGCGCTATATGTCGACGCCGCTGTTCGACGGTATCGAGGCCGACATGGACGCCGAGGAGACGGCGCTGTCGCGCTTGACGCCGAGTTGTCAGTTCGAGGCCTGAAGACAGTTATCGCGGCGCCGCTGTTCGAAAAGCGGCGTCGCGATTGCACACGATCACCCACATGCCGGCGGGAGATATGGATGGACACCTTTCAGGAAGCGACGACCGCGGACGAAACGCTCGATCCGCAGGATTGGGCCGAGATGGGAGCGCTCTCGCACCGGATACTCGACGACGCCATCGCCTATCTCAAGGACGTGCGCGACCGTCCGGTCTGGCGCGAGATGCCGGCCGAGGTGCGATCATTCTTCAGCGCGCCCTTGCCGCTATCGCCTGCGCCGGCGGCCGACGTCTATGACGATGTCGCCCGCAACGTCATGCCTTACCCGATGGGCAACATCCATCCGCGTTTCTGGTCCTGGTACATGGGGGCCAGCAATTTTACCGGCGCGCTCGGCGATTTCCTGGCGGCGATCCAGGGTTCCAATCTCGGTGGCGGCAACCATGCGGCGGGCTTGATGGACAGCCAGGTCGTCAACTGGTGCAAGGAAATGGTCGGCTTCCCCGCCTCGGCCAGCGGCACGCTGGTCAGCGGCGGTTCGATGGCCAACATCATCGGGTTGACCGTGGCGCGCAACGTCAAGGCCGGCGTCGACGTGCGCGAGCGTGGCGTCGGCGCCATCCCCAAGCCGTTGCGCTACTATGCCTCGGACCAGGTCCATTCCTGCCACCGCAAGGCCATGGAGGTGCTGGGCCTCGGCAATCGGGCGTTGCGACGGATTCCCACCGATGGCGGATTGCGCATCGATATCGCCGCGCTCAAGGCGGCAATCGCGGAGGACCGCGACGCGGGGTTCAAGCCGGCCTGCGTGATCGGCTCCGCTGGCACCGTCAACACCGGCGCCGTCGACGACCTTCAGGCGCTGGCGGGGGTGGCGGCCGAAGAAGACCTCTGGTTCCATGTCGACGGCTGCATCGGCGCGCTGATCGCGATCGCACCCGAGAGCCGATCGCTCGTTGCCGGCATCGAGCAGGCGGATTCGATCGCGCTCGATCCGCACAAATGGCTGCACGCACCATTCGAAGCCGGCTGCGCGCTGGTGCGGGACGCATCCGCCCACCGCACCACATTTGCCGTCACGCCGGAATATCTGGAATCGACGCCGCGCGGCCTCGCGTCCGGCGAGTGGCTACACGATTACGGACTTCAGACGTCACGCGGCTTCCGCGCGCTCAAAATCTGGATGGCGCTGAAGGAACATGGCGTCGGAAAGTTCGGCCGGCTGATCGACCAGAACATCGCCCAGGCCCGATACCTGACCCGGTTGATCGAGGCGGAGCCGGCGCTCGAACTGATGGCGCCGACCACCATCAACATCGTCAGCTTCCGCCACCGGCTGGATGGCGCGTCCGAGGAACAGCTTAAGGCGCTCAACATCGAGATCATGCTGCGGCTGCAGGAAGAAGGCATCGCGGCATTGTCCGACACCACCGTGCAGGGCCGGCATTGCCTAAGGGTGGCAATTGCCAATCACCGCACGCGCCGTGAGGATCTCGATCTTCTGGCGCGCGAGACGCTTCGGCTGGGACGAGAGATCGAGGCCGCCGCGACACCGTTGTGAAGCGCGTCGCCGCGTTCGTCTCAACTGGCCGGCAGCGCAGCGCCGGGCCGATAAAGCATGATCGGCCGGATCTCGTAGACGGCACTGGGATTGACGCGCTTCAAGTCGCGTGCCGCTGCGATCGCCTCGTCCTGGTTCGCGCAGTCGAGGACATAGAGGCCGAGCAACTGTTCCTTGGTCTCGGCGAAGGGACCGTCGATCACCATGCCATCGCCCGGACCGCGCAACGTCACGGCCTCCGCCGTCGCGCCAAGCCTGGCCGCCGGCCCGAGCTTGCCCTCGCGGGTCAGTCTTTCGTTGACATCGAGCAGGTCTTTCATCAGCGCCGCATCCTCGTCGGGCGTCCAGGACTGGACGGCCTCTTCGACGTGGTAGGCTAGGACAGCGTAGAACATGATGCGGTTTCCTCATGCCGAAAACGGGCGGCACTATCACAAGGAAGAGCCGGCCGATCCAGTGGCGGATTGGGACCAGGCAACCGCCTGCTGACTCAAGCTGCCACAGGCAGCCGCAGTTCGGTCAGCAGGCCACCGCCAGGGTAATTGGAAAGATCGACCTCGCCGCCGGCGCCGCGGGCGATGTTGCGGGCGATGGTGAGGCCGAGGCCGAGCCCGCCGGTGGTGCGGTTGCGCGATTCCTCCAGCCGCACGAAGGAGCCGAACACCGCGTCCAGTTTCGCCTGCGGGATACCTGGACCCTCGTCGCGGATCGAAAGCGTGATCGTATCGCCCGATCGCCGCACGCCGAGATGCGCCTTCTTGCCGTATGTCACCGCGTTCTGGATGAGATTGGTGACGCAGCGGCGCAACGCCACCGGCCGCGCAACGCAGATCAGGCCGCGCGAAGGGGTCGCATCTTCGTCGAAGGATGCGCCGTCGAAGGAGTCCGCGACCGATTCCACTAGCGACCAGAAATCGATCCGCTCGGCCTTTTCCTCGGTCACCTCGAATTTGGCGAAGTCGATGACTGAGCTGGCGATGCTTTCGATGTCGGCGAGGTCGTGCGCAAGCGCCTCGCGCGCCGGCGACCTGCGTAGAAGTTCGAGGCGCAGGCGCATTCGCGTCAGCGGCGTGCGCAGATCATGCGCCAGCGCTGCCGCAAGGTGCTCGCGGTCCTCGACATAATCGCGCAGCCGCATCTGCATGGCATTGATCGCCTTTGCCGCGGCGCGGATCTCGCGGCTGCCGCTCTCGGCGATCGGCGGGCTCTTCAGGTCGTTGCCGATGCGCTTGACCGCCGTTTCCATCATCCGGTAAGGCGCGGTCAGCCGGCGCAGCGACCAGATCGACATGACGACGACCAGCCCGGCAATCAGCGAGTAGAGTGGCAGGCTGTCGAGGCTGAGAATCGGCCCTGGCGGCGTGATCGGCTCGGTGAAATTCAGCCACTGTCCGTCCGCAAAGCGCAGCGATGCGGTCAGCTTGTCGCTCTGGGCAAAATCCGCGGCCAGAACCAGCAGGTCGCGCTCGACCTGGCCGACATCCGTGTTCATCGCCTCGCCTTCCGGCACATCCGATTCCTGGGTCGCGGGGTCGCGCCGCACGCGTGCGTCGGTGACGCCGAACTTCGACAGGCGGCCGACCAGGATGTCCTCCAACTCGGCCAGCTGGTCGTCGCCTGCGATCGAAGAGGTGACCGCGGGCGTGTCCGAAACCGTCACCGCATAGGTCGAGTCGAACAAACCGGACGCGGTCGCCTTGCGCTCTTCAGGCGTGGCATCATGCATCAGCTGCACCAGCGAATAGGCACGGTCGTTCAGCCGGTAGAGATCGACGACACCATTGGCGGCGGCGCGGTCGCGCGCGACGATGTAGAGCGTCGCGACCTGGCTGATCATGAGGCCGGCAATGACGATGAGCAGCACCCAGACAGGCAGGGTCTGCGGCAGGAAGCGTCTCATTCGGACGTCGTCTCGGGCAGGAACTGATAGCCGCCGCTGCGTACGGTCAGGATCAGTTTCGGCGTTTTCGGATCGTCTTCCATCTTGCGGCGCAGGCGGCTGACGAGAATGTCGACGCTGCGGTCGAAACTGTAGCCGGTGTCGCCGCCGGAAAGCTCGATCAGCTGCTCGCGGGTAAGCACGCGCTGCGCGCTCTTGACGAAGGTCTGCAGCAGATTGAACTCCGCCATCGTCAGCTCCACCCGGACGTCGTCGGGCGCCGTCAGGCGCCGGCGCGCGCAATCCATGGTCCAGCCGGCAAAGTGGTAGACCTGCTTGGCGGTCGGGCGGCGCGGCTCAGCGCCGCCGTTGCGTCGCAGCACGGCGCGGATGCGAGCCAGGAGCTCGCGCGGATCGAAGGGCTTGGGGACGTAGTCGTCTGCGCCCATTTCGAGACCCACCACGCGGTCGGTCGTTTCGGTGACCGCGGTCAGCATGATGATCGGCGTGGTGTGGTTGGCGCGGATCTCGCGGCAGAGCTCGAGTCCGCTTTTGCCGGGCAGCATCACATCGAGAATGATCAGGTCCACCGGCGTGCGGCGCAGGATCGCTTCCATCTCGGTGCCGTCGCCGGCCACCGTCGTGTGCAGTCCGCGCTTCTGGAAGAACTCCTGCAGCAGGTCGCGTATGCCCTTGTCGTCATCGACGATCAGTATGTGTGCGTCTGATTTCACTCGAAACCTATCATTCTATTTGCAGCGTATCGCTTCGCGAGACACCCACACGATAGAATTCGGGCCACATCTTGGCCAGTGGCCGCGATCGTCGCGCCGAACGGATTCCCCAGAAACAATCCAGAAACAAAATTCTACAGTCGAGAAAAACTGGTGAAAAATTTCAAGGTCATAACCGGTGCCGTGGCGGTCAGGTCATCGGCTGCGACGCAAGTTTCCGGAGTAACGGGCAAGACCAATGCAGAGGTTCTGGATCAGCGTGATGGGTGCTTTGCTCAGCATATCGCTCATCACGGCAGCGGCCGGCGCCTCCACCGCAAAGGTCGTTCCGCTCACCCGGACCGAGCGCTGCACCAATCTGAGCCGTCAAGTTGACGAAGCCCTCGAAACCCATGCCGCGGCAACGCAGGTCACCGCGGCGAAAGCACTGCAAAGAAAGGGAAACCGGTTCTGCGCCAACAAGAAACAGGCACAGGGAATCCGGATGCTCGCAAATGCTTTGAAGCTGCTTGGAGTGGCACCGATCGATCCTGATCAGTGACGCTCACCTAGACCCGCAAGAAAAAGGAAATGAAGCCATGAAGAAGTCCATCCTCTCCGCTCTCGGCCTCGGTGTTGCTCTCGCCTTCGCGATGCCGGCTCTCGGCAACGCCGCCGCCACGACGACCGCTGCCCCGGCTGCTTCGGCGACCACCACCACGACCGCTCCGGCCGACGCCACCGCTAAGCCGGTGAAGAAAGTCGTCAAGAAGCACAAGAAGGCTGCGAAGAAGGTCGTCAAGAAGACCGACAAGAAGGACGCCCCGAAGACCTGATCCAGGCCTCGGCATCGCATATTGAAAAGCCGTTCCGGCCATTTCGGCGGGAGCGGCTTATGCGCGACAGAAGCCTCCAAGCCGGCAGCTTCCGCCGCGCGAAGTCCGATCCTTTAACCTGATTGCAATGCCGGTGCTGTAGGACAATCCGCATGAAGAAGCGGTTTTCGTCCCTGATGCGTTCGCTGACCCTCGGCGGCCTGATCGTCACCGCGGCCGCGCGATCATTGATCATCTTTACCGCAAGCCCCGTGCCGGATCCCGCCAGCGGCAGGACCGAGCCCGAGCTGTTCGCGCCGGTGATCTCATCGAGCTTTGACTACATCACCCCGACGCAGTCCTGGATCCTCATCGTGTTGACGGGCGCGACCGTGATCGGCTTTGTAGGTTGGATCTTCTCTGCCCTTGTCGGGCGCGGATCGGGGGTTGACGACGGGGGCTCCGGCAGGTCTCGCCCGGCCGGGCGTCAAGGCCGTTGACCGGCAGCGAACGCTTCCCCACATTAAGTCTATCGGCCGGTCCCGTCGCTACTCCGCGGACAAATGGACGAGCGCGTTCCCGCGTGACAAATTGAAGTGAAAACCCAGTCATCGCTGGTGGATTCCGATGCCTGAAACCGTCATCAAACCCCGCGTCAAGACGCAGCCGAAGACCGAGCGGCCGAAGCTCTACAAGGTCATCCTGGTCAATGACGATTTCACGCCGCGCGAGTTCGTGGTGAGGGTGCTCAAAGGCGAATTCAAGCTCAATGAGGATCAGGCCCACCGCGTCATGATCACGGCGCATACGCGCGGCGTGTGCGTTGTCGCGGTGTTTACGCGCGACATCGCCGAGACCAAGGCGGCGCGGGCTACCGATGCCGGCAAGGCCAAGGGCTATCCGCTGCTGTTCACGACAGAGCCGGAAGAGTAGGGCTGTTTTCCCTCGCCCCGTTCACGGGGAGAGGGACAGCGAGGCCGGCCTGCCGGCCGCGCAGGTGAGGGGTAAGACGAGCGCTATATTCTGATTTTTGGGCGCTGGCCCTCATCCGCCCTTCGGGCACCTTCTTCCCGTGAAACGGGGAGAAGGAAGAGGAACTCACCGCCCCTCGCGATACCACATCGAGCCGATGGCGAGCAGCAGCAGGCCGAGGCCGAGGAAGCCGCCGAACAGCGGCATGCGCGACACGGCCTTGAGCGAGCTGTCGTCGGTGGTGCGCAGGCCGATCCAGTCGTCGCCCGACGCGGCTGCCGAGGAGCGGACCGGCACGATCGACGGCAGCGTCACGCCGCCGGCGAGATTGCCGAGCGTGGATGACGGAGCCAGCCGCCGCACGCTGCCCCCGGTCGCCTCGGCAGGCGCCTTCAGCCTATCTTCGGTGGAAACGACGTCCGAGAATTCCCGCGCGTTGATCGGGCCGACATGGGCCAAGGCTGTAAGGTCGCCATTGCCGATCTGGTAAAGGCCGATCTCGCTGGTCTGCAGGCTGCCGGTGAAGATGCCGGGCTCCGATTTCTCGAGCTTGACTGTCACCGCCTTGCCGGAAGGCGTGATCACCTGGGCAGGACCCGGATCGTCGCTCATCGTCTGGCGGCGGATTTCAAGCATCATGCCGCGGCCGTCGGCGGTCAGCCTCTCCTCTTCCAGCTCCGGCTCCTTCATCAGCCAGTGGGCGATGCGCCGGTAGAGCTGCACATGCGGGCCACCGCCCTCGAAGCCACGCGCCCACAGCCAGCCCTGGTCGGACAAGAGCATGCCGACACGTCCTTCACCCTTGCGGTCGAGCAGCAGCAGGGGCCGGTCGTCAGCGCCCTTCATGACCACTTCGCCTTCCGGGTTCTTGACGCCGATGGTGCGGAACCAGCGGCTCCAATGCGGCGGCTCGCTTGCCGAGCCGTCGAGCCCGCGCGTCACCGGATGACGCTGGCCGAGATCCGTCAGGCGCGGATAAAACGCCTTGTCCACCACCTCGCCGGTCGGCATGGCCGGCAGCGCGGCATTGAGCGGCGTGCGGGCAATGGAGTTCTCGCCGGCATATTCGGGACCGGCCGCGATCAGCAGCGCGCCGCCCTTTTCGACATATTCGGAGATGTAGTCGTAATAGAGGATCGGCAACACGTCGCGGTGCTGGTAGCGGTCGAAAATGATCAGGTCGAAATCCTTGATCTTCTCGACGAACAGCTCGCGCGTCGGGAAAGCGATCAGCGACAATTCATTGATCGGCGTGCCATCCTGCTTTTCCGGCGGGCGCAGAATGGTGAAGTGGACGAGATCGACCGATGCGTCCGATTTCAAAAGGTTACGCCAGGTGCGCTCGCCGGCATGCGGCTCGCCGGAAACCAGCAGCACGCGCAGGTTCTCGCGGATGCCGTCGACCAGCGCAATCGCCCGGTTGTTGGCGTCGGTCAACTCGCCCGGCTCGCGGTCGATGCCGAGCTGGACGATGTTGCGGCCGGCATTGGGTATGGTGACCGAGAGCTTCATCGGTTGGCCGACGGTCGCGTGCTCGACCGAGACCTGCTCGCCATTGACCGAGACGCGCACATCCACCGGAGCGCCATCGCCTTCCGTCGAAATGACGCGGTAGGTCATGTCGAGCGGCTTGCCGACAAGGCCGAAGCGTGGCGCGTTCTCGAAGCGGATGCGGCGGTCCTTCTCATGCTCGTTGCCGGTGATCAGCGCATGCAGCGGCGCGTTGAACTCCGGCGCTCCGGCAGGCGCATCATGCACTTCGCCGTCGGTGATCATGATCGCGCCGCCGATGCGCGATGGCGGGACGTCGCGGAAGATGCCTTCCAGCGCGCTGAACAGCCTGGTTTCGGTGCGGTCGTCGGCGGCTTCGGACTTGCCGGCCTCGACGACGCGGACATCGAACTGCTTGAAGCGGGCAAGACGCTGCTGCAACCCGGCCAGCGCCTCGTCGGTCTGCTTGGTGCGGTCGCCGATGTCCTGGCTCTGGCTGCGGTCGACGATGAGGGCGACGACGCTCTTCAGCGCCTCGCGCTCCTCGGAAAGGAACACCGGGTTGAGCAGCGCCGCGGCAAGCGCGAGCAGCGCGACGAAGCGCAGCGCCGAACCGCGCTGGCGGAACCACAGGCCGACCAGAGCCAGCAGCAGCAACGGCACGAAGAGCAGGCCAAAGAGCGGCCAGGAGATGAGCGGTTCGAAGGAGATCGACCAGTTCATGACCTACTGCCCCAGCCGTTCGAGCAGCACGGGCACATGCACCTGGTCGGATTTGTAGTTGCCGGTCAGCATGTACATCATGATGTTGACGCCGGCGCGCAGCGCATAGACGCGCTGCATCGGGTCCGGCGGCACGGTCGGCAGCATCGGATCGCCGTTCTCGTCGATGGCCCAGGCGCCGGCGAAATCATTGGCGGTGATCATGATCGGCGAGACGCCGTCGCCGGTGCGCACGGGACGGTTCTCGGTGTTCGAGGCGTCGAGCGAGGCCTCGACCCATAGCGGGCTGCCGTTGAAGCGGCCGGGAAACTCCGGAAGGATGAAGAAGGATTTGGTCAGCACGTGGTCCGACGGCACCGGCTCCAGCGGCGGCACGTTGAGATTGGCGAGAATGTCGCGCAGCCGCTCCGTCGCCGGGCTTGCCGAGGCGGCGCCGATGCCGTTTGAAAACTGGTCGCGCGTGTCGAACAGGACCGTGCCGCCCTGCTGCATATAGGCGTCGATGCGGGCGATCGCCGCCTGGCTGGGCATAGGCGCCGATGCATCGATCGGCCAATAGATCAGCGGGAAGAAGGACAGCTCGTCCTTGGCGATGTCGACGCCGGCCGGGGGGCCGGGCTCGAGCGCGGTCTTCTCGATGAGGAAACGCGTCAGGCCTTCAAGGCCGGCGCGGCTGATCGAATCGACGCCCGGCTCGCCGGTGATCACGTAGGCCATGCGGGTTTTCGAAATGTCCTCGATCGCCTGGGCATCGCCGGGCTTCGAATCGTCGGCGCGGGCAAGATCGGCGTGGCCGAGGAGGCCGCACAGGACGACCAGAACGGTTGCTGCGGCGGCCACCGCGGTACGCCGCGGCCGGCGCGTCAGCAGGCCGCCCATCCAGAACACGGCCAGAGTGTCGAGCACCATCAACAGGAGCGCAACCGCGACCAGCGGCCCTTTGAGGTTCTCCGATTCATCGAAGGCATAGGGGATGGCTGTAACCGGCAGCGAAACCTGCGGCCGCGCCAGCGGCGCGAACGTGCTCGAGGCGTTGAGAAGATTATGGGCGAAAACGCCGGTCTCCGAGCCGTATAAGCCGGGCGGGTTTTCCAGCGTTACCGGCAGCGGGCCGGCGCCGGGCACCAGCGGCCGCGCATCCGGCGAGGGCGGCGTCAGCATGCCGTCGGCGCCGATCATGCGATAGGGCGCGAGCGACGCGGCGGTGGCTTCGGCATTGGCGATCGCGGCGCCCTGGTTGCGCGACAATTGCACGACGCGCCTCAGCATCTCGACGAAAGTGCCGGAGATCGGCAGGTTCGACCATGTCGCCTCGGGCGTGACATGGAAGAGCACCAGCGTGCCCTTGTCCTTCTTCATGCCCGTCACCAGCGGCGTGCCGTCGGCAAGCGTGGCCCAGGTGCGCTCGACGATGTCGGGCGTCGGCTCGGCCAGAACCTGGCGGCTCACCGTCACCTCGGAGGGCGGAGAAAGATCGGCGAAGGGACCATTCTTCGGGAATTCGGTGACCGCCTGCGGCGTCGTCCACGACAGCGCGCCGCCCAGCGCGCGCTCGCCGCTGCGCAGCCGAACCGGCAGGAGGTCATCGTCATTGCCGGCCGCGGCAAGGCGCGGACCGGCAAAACGCACCAGCGTGCCGCCCTTGTCGACCCAGTCCACCAGCCGCTGCTTGACCTGCTCCGGGATCGTGCCGACATCGGCCATGATGATCATCGCCGGCTTCTGGTCGAGAAGCTGCGGAATGGCGTCGGCGAGGTCGGCGCTCGACGGCTCGACCAGATCGGCAAAGGGCTGCAGGGCGCGGCGGATGTAATAGAGCGGCGACAGAAGCGGCTGCGCCTGGTCGGCCTCGGCCTGCGACAGAAGGCCGACGCGCCGCCGTTTCGAGCTCTCGTCGAGCACGCGCACGGCGCCGGCCTGGTGCTCGCCGTCGAGCGCGATCGAGGCGAAATCGTTGCGCAGCTCGAACGGGACCGTCATCGTGGCCGTGGTGGTGGCTTCGCCCGGCGCGAAGGTCAGCGTCGCATCGGCGATGCGGCGGCCCTTGTCGTCGAACGCGCCCGCGGTGACCTGCGCCGGCGCCGGATCGCCCGGCGCGCGAATGGCGGTCAGCGCGAAGCCGTCGACCTGGTTGTCGGCGCCAATCAGGCCGGTCAGGGAAGGCCGGTCGGAAGTGGCCCAGACCAGTCGCTTCGCGTTCTTTTCCAGCAGCGTCTTGAAAGCGGCCTCGTCGCCTTTGGCGGCAAGCCCATCGGCCAGCACCGCGACGCTGGCGCCCGGCAGGCGCTCCAGGGCGGCCGCGACGCGGGCGTAGACGGCTGGACGGTCGGTGGGAACCGGCCGCGGCTTGGCGGCGCGCAGATGATCGAGCGCGCCCGAGGCATCGAAGGGACCGATCTCGGCATTAGGCTTCTCGGCGGTGAAGGCAATGACGACCGGCACGCCGTTCGAGCCGGCATCGGTGATCAGCCGCTCGGCGGTGGCGACGCGCTTGCTCCAGTCGGCGGCACTCGCCCAGCCATTGTCGATGACAAGCGCCAGGGCGGCACCTTCCGCCGGCAGTTTTTCGCGGGGATTGAACACCGGCTCGGCCAGCGCTATCACGACGAGCGCCGCCATCAGCAGCCGAAGCAGCGTCAGCCACCAGGGGCTTTGCTGTGGGGTCTCCTCGCGTCTCAGGACCCGGGCGAGGATCTTCAGCGGCGGAAAAACTTCCACCTGCGGCTTGGGCGGGGTGAGCCGCAGCAGCCACCAGATCACCGGCAGCGCCAGAAGGCCCCACAGGACCATGGGTGCTCCGAAGGAAAGCGGCAGCCAGCTCATGCGACCGCCCTTCCGAAATTAGTGCCATCGACGGTCATCGCCATGTGGACGCGCACCAGCGCTTCAGAAGCGAGACGGTCGGTGTGATTGACAGTGTAGCTCCAGCCGAGACGCTTGCACCAGGCGGCCAGTTCGTCGCGGCGAGCCCGGTAAAGCAGGCGATATTCCTCGGCCAGCATCTCGGCACGGCCGGCGGTCAGCTTGTCGCCGGTCTCCGGATCGGTGAACTCGGTACGGCCGGCATAGGGGAAGGTTTCCTCGGCCGGGTCGGCCACCTCGATCAGATGCGCGCGCACGCCGTGGCGGGCGAGCACGTCGAGCCAGGCCATGGTTTCCTCGACCGGGTCGAGGAAGTCGCCGACAAGAACGATGTCGCAGAAGCGGCGAATGGACGACAGATCAGGCTTGGCTGGCAGCGCACCGGCGTGGCTGAGCTGGGCGGCGATGCGCTCGGCGCCGTTGCGGGCGGTGAACGGGTCGGTGAGGCCCGGCCAGGCGATGCGCTCGCCGCTGCGCGACAAGAGCTCAGCCAGGGCAAGCGCCAGCACCAGCGCGCGCGATTCCTTGGAAACGCCGGCGCCCGCGGATTTGTAGAGCATGGAAGGCGATGGATCGGCCCAGAGCCACACGGTGTGCGCGGCTTCCCATTCGCGGTCGCGTACATAGGTGTGGTCGTCCCGGGCGGAGCGGCGCCAGTCGATGCGAGAGGAGTCGCCTTCGACATAGGGCCGGAACTGCCAGAAATTCTCGCCGATGCCGCGCTTGCGGCGGCCGTGCCAGCCCGCGATCACCGTGTTGACGATGCGTCGCGCCTCGACCAGCAGGTCCGGCACCAGTGAAGCCCGCAACCGGCCACGGGCGAGCGCGTCGCGCGTCGCAACCGGTGCCTGGACCTCGCCTATTCGACCCATCAGATGCCTTTTGCCAGCTTCGCCACCACGTCGCGCACCGAAGTGCCTTCGGCGCGGGCAGCGAAAGTCAGCGCCATGCGATGCTGCAGCACCGGCTCGGCCAAAGCACGGATGTCGTCGACCGACGGCGCCAACCTGCCATCATATAGCGCCCGCGCGCGGGCGCACAGGGTCAGCGCCTGGCTGGCGCGGGAGCCCGGCCCCCAGGCGACATGCTTGTCCGTCTCGGCATTGCCCTGGCCTGGCCTGGCCGAACGCACCAGCTTCAGGATCGCCTCGACGACGCTTTCCGAGACCGGCATGCGGCGGATCAGCGTCTGGATTTCCCTCAATCTGGCCGGCTGCAGCACGTTCTCGGCCCTGGCCTCGTCGACGCCGGTGGTTTCGAGCAGGATGCGGCGCTCCGCCTCGATTTCCGGATAAAGGATGTCGACCTGCATCAGGAAGCGGTCGAGCTGGGCTTCGGGCAGCGGGTAGGTGCCTTCCTGCTCCAGCGGGTTCTGAGTCGCCAGCACATGGAAGGGCGAGGGCAGGTCGTGGCGGGCGCCGGCGATGGTGACGTGATATTCCTGCATCGCCTGCAGCAGCGCCGACTGCGTGCGCGGCGAGGCGCGGTTGATTTCGTCGGCCATCAGCAACTGCGTGAAGATCGGCCCGGAAATGAAGCGGAAGGAGCGCTTGCCGAACTCGTCCTGCTCCATCACCTCGGAGCCCAGGATGTCGGATGGCATGAGATCGGGGGTGAACTGGACGCGGCGCGAATCGAGGCCGAGCACGATGCCCAGCGTTTCGACCAGCTTGGTCTTGGCAAGGCCCGGCACGCCGACCAGCAGCGCATGCCCGCCCGCCAGCAGCGCCACCAACGTGCGCTCGACGACGGCTTCCTGGCCGAAGATCACACGGCCGACCGCGTCGCGGACCCTGGAGATGTCGGCCAGCGCCTTTTCGGCTTCCTCGATCATCGCTTTTTCGCTGATCGGGCTTTCCTTGATCATTACGCTCATGCCGTTCGATCCTTGTGGCTGGAAATACCGGCCTGCATTCTCAACGTCGCAGAATGCCGCGATTCGGCCTCGCCTGGCGCCTGTATTCGAACTTAAATCACAGACTTGGACGGACAAGGCTGACAATCGGGACAACAGTGACTATTTCGTGACCATGGCCGAACGCAGCGAACATCGTCAACAAAACCTGGGCGAACAGAGCCTGACCGGCGCCACCGAGGCGCGGGGCCTGGAAGCGCTGATCTCCCGGGCCGCACGGGCCGGCAAGGGGCCGGCGCCGGTCGAGCGCTGGAATCCGGATTTCTGCGGCGATCTCGATATGGAGATCAAGGCCGACGGCACCTGGTTCTATCTCGGCACGCCGATCGGGCGCATGCCGCTGGTGCAGCTTTTTTCCAGCGTGCTGCGCAAGGATGCGGACGGAAGGACCTATCTGGTGACGCCGGTCGAGCGGGTCGGGATCCGTGTCGCCGACGCGCCGTTCGTCGCTGTCGAAATGAACGTGTCCGGAAGTGGCGATGACCAGGTCATCACCTTCCGCACCAATGTCGGCGACGTCGTCGCCGCCGGACCCGGCCATCCGCTGCGCTTCGTCGACGAGGACGAAACCGGCGGGCTGAAGCCGTATGTGCTGGTGCGCGGACGGCTGGAGGCGCTGGTGGCGCGGCCCGTGATGTATGAACTGGTGGAGCATGGCGAGGAGATCGACATCGACGGCAAGGCGATGTTCGCCGTGCGCTCGGGCGGCGAGGTCTATCCGATCATGCCGGCCGAGAAACTGAAACGGCTGAGCGCGTGATGGACCAGGTGACGTCGGCGCCGTTTTCGATCGCTGATTTTCGCGCCCGCGTCGCGGCGCAGGCGGCGATCATCCCGGGCGACGATTTTGGGGACCATCGCTTCAATCCCGGTCATCCAAGGCTCAAACACGTCAAGCCGCTGCGCGACGCGGCGGTGCTGATCCCGGTCGTCGACCGTGCCGAGGGCGCCATGGTGCTGCTCACGAAGCGCGCGGAGAAGCTGCGCAGCCATTCCGGCCAGGTGGCTTTTCCGGGCGGCACCATCGATGCGACCGATCCTGGCCCTGAAGGCGCGGCGCTGCGGGAGACTTTTGAGGAGATCGGCCTCGATCGCGACCACATCGAGATCATTGGCCGCATGCCGGATTATGTGTCGGGCAGCGGCTACCGCATCGTGCCGGTGCTTTCGGTGGTGCGGCCGGGCTTTTCGCTGACGCTCAATGCCGACGAGGTCGACGCGGCCTTCGAGGTGCCCTTGAGTTTCCTCATGAACCCGGTCAACCACGCGCGCGACAGCCGGTTCTGGAACGATCTCGAATGGTTCTTCTACGATATGCCCTATGGCGACCAGCGCATCTGGGGCGTCACCGCCGGCATCATCCGCACGCTCTATGAAAGGCTCTATGCGTGAGTGCTGAGGTGTCTCTCTCGGGCAGGGCGGATTGGCTGGGTGACAAGCACCTGCAGCGATTGCTGGCCGTGCTGAAGCAGGGCGGCGAGGAGGCGCGTGTCGCCGGCGGCGCGGTGCGCAACACGCTGCTTGGCCAGCCGGTGGCCGACATCGACATCGCCGCGACGACCTTGCCGGAAGAGACCATCCGACGCGCCGGGGCGGCCGGCTTCAAGACGGTTCCGACCGGCATCGAGCACGGCACCGTCACGGTAATCGCGGGCGGCAAGCCCTATGAGGTGACGACGCTGCGGGCTGATATCGAGACCGACGGCCGGCGGGCGAAAGTGGCCTTCGGGCGCGACTGGAAGCTTGACGCCGAGCGGCGTGACTTCACCATCAACGCGCTTTACGTCGAGGCCGACGGGACGGTCGTCGATCTTGTCGGCGGCATTGCCGATATCGAGGCGCGGCGGCTGCGTTTCATAGGTGACGCGGAAGCGCGCATCCGCGAGGACTATCTGCGCATCCTGCGCTTTTTCCGGTTCTTTGCCTGGTATGGCGACGGACGGCCGGACGCGGAAGGGCTGAAGGCCTGCGCCAGGCTGAAGG
>Ga0105238_10002478_pt1 | contig 18476 bp, 16 predicted proteins | sample KBSC34metaG_FD_81526 | JGI IMG/M metagenome (GOLD analysis project Ga0105238, IMG submission 81526) | Corn rhizosphere microbial communities from Kellogg Biological Station, Michigan, USA - KBS C3-4 metaG | ecosystem: Host-associated > Plants > Roots > Rhizosphere > Soil | place: Michigan, USA... | reverse complement strand
CCGAATTGCGCGCCATCGGCGTGTCGCTCACCGACATGGGCAACCCCTTCTTCACGCAGATCGCGCGCGGCGTGGAGGCGGCCGCGCGGCGCCTCGGCGGGCCGGGCGTGAAGGTCTATGCGAGCTCCTGCGCCTACGATCTGCAGCGCCAGATCGGCCAGCTCGAACGCTTCATCGACCTGAAGGTGGACATGATCGTCGTCACCGCGGTCGACCCCGAGGCGGTGCGACCGGTGCTCGATCGCGCCCGGGCGGCGGGCATCCGCGTGATCGCCGTCGACGTGGTGGCCGGCGGCGTCGATGCCACCGTGATGACCGACAACCTCGATGCAGGCCGCCAGGCCTGCGAGTTCGTCGCGCAACGGCTGAAGGGGCAGGGCAGCATGGTCATCGTCAACGGGCCGCATCTGTCGTCGGTGATCGACAGGGTGCAGGGCTGCTTCGAGGTGCTGCGCCGCTACCCCGCGATCCACGTGCTGTCGTCCGACCGGGATGCCGGCGGCAGCACGCCGGGCGGCTTCGTCGCGATGACCGAGCTGCTGAGCAAGTACCCGCGCATCGATGCGGTCTTCACGATCAACGACCCGACCGCGCTGGGGGCCGAGGAGGCGGCCGGGCAATCGAAGCGCAAGGAGTTCTTCATCGTCAGCGTCGACGGCTCGCCGCGCGTCTTCGCCAGGATGCAGGCGGCCGACTCGCTGATCGCGGCGTCGGTGGCGCAGCGGCCTTCACTGCAGGCGCAGAAGGCTGTCGATATCGGCTTCGCCTTGCTCGAGGGTGGTGCCGCGCCGAAGCAGACGCTGCTCATTCCGGCGTTCGTCGTGACGAGGGAGACCCGCCAATGGCCGGAAGGAGCGTGGCGGGAGTGATCGGTTCACCAGGCATGACCCTGTGTTGCCCAACGTACCGACAGGCGTGTCATCCGATGCTGTAATGGCAGCAGAATAAGGACGAGCAATGCTTGAAGACAGCACATTTCACCTCGGTTCCGGAGCCGTTCGCTTCTGGGTGCAGATTGACGGCGAGTTGGTCGGTGCCAGCGTCAGCCAGGAAGCGCTGCACTATCGATATCAACCGAAAGCCGTCGGAGACGACCCACTCGCAACTTTCAAGGCGAACCATGAGGACATCGAGGCGGCGGTGCGCAGACGCGTCGCCCGAGGCTCCTTGAGGCCGGTGATGTTGCGCGAGTTCGACCTGCGCAACGAAGCAGGCGGCGACCCGAAGGGCAATCCCCTCAGACCCACTTGACTTCCTGCCCGTTGTCCGGCCCGAGGCGGGTGCCAATGCAAGGGAGCTCCTAAGCTGGTCGCGCCGCTCCAATAGGCTCGGCCTTCACAGATCTCCGCGGCTGCCGGATCGCGGTGGCTGGCATCGACCACCGCAGCGGCCCACTATCAGCACACCAAGAACCCGCTGGTGAGCTATTCGCCGAAGAGACTCGGCTTCTTCTGAGGAAACAGATCATGGTGAACCAATCCAACTCCAACCCCTTCGGCGACGTGACGAAGATGATGGAGCAATTCAAGCTGCCGGGCGTCGACATGGCGGCGATCGTCGAAGCGCGGCGCAAGGACATCGAGGCCCTGGTCGAGGCCAACAAGGCGGCCTTCGAATCGATGCAAGCCCTGGCGCGCAAGCAGACCGAGATGCTGACCGAGGCAATGCAAGGCATGCAGGAGGCCGCCAAGGGCTTCACCGGCGGCAGCGCCGTGGCGGCGGACCCGGCCAAGCAGGCCGAGGGCGCGCGCAGGGGTTTCGAGAAGACACTGGCCGGCATGAAGGAGCTGGCCGAGATGGTGCGCGCCGCCCAGTCCGACGCAATGGCCCACATCACCCAGCGCGCGACGCAGCAGATGCAGGACATCAAGGTACTGACGCAGCCCAAGTAGAGATCAACGCGAGCGGCATCGGAACGGGCCGCGCCGCCGGACATCCCGCCTGCCGCGCGGTAGCAGGCCCCCTCAATTTGCGAATAAGAAGAAAGAGCTGATGGCCAGAGGCCCATTCTTCGATGCGACGACCTATGCAGCACCGGGACCGGGCAGCAGCCGGTCGTATTCCTTCTTCACGACCGCATAGCACTCGCAGGTGCGCGCTTCCAGGCCCGCACGATCCAGCACCGAAATATGGCCGCGTGAATAGCGGATCAGCCCGGCCTTCTGCAGTTTCAAGGCGGCCTCGGTGACGCCTTCGCGGCGCACGCCGAGCATGTTCGAGATCAGCTCCTGCGTCATCAGCAGATCGCTGCCCTTCAAGCGGTCCAGGCTCAGCAGCAGCCAGCGGCACAACTGCTGATCGAGCGAATGGTGGCGATTGCAGACCGCCGTCTGTGCCATCTGCGTGATCAGCGCCTGGGTGTAGCGAAGCATCAGGTGCAGTACCGGCGCGCGCTTGAACTCCTCCTTGATAGACGCTGCGCTCAGCCGAAAGCCGCCGCCCGCACTTTGCACCACCGCCCGGCTGGGCGTGGATTCGCCGCCCATGAAGAGCGAGATGCCGACGATGCCTTCGTGCCCGACGACAGCGATCTCGGCCGAAGCGCCGTTTTCCATCACGTACAACAAGGAGACGATGGCCGTCGTGGGGAAGTACACATGACTCAAGGTGGCGCCGGATTCGTACAGCACCTGGCCCAGCGGCAGGTCGACCGCTTCAAGCAGCGGCAACCAGCGCCGCCACTCGGCCGCCGGCAACGCGGCCAGCAGGTCGTTCTCTTTGGGGTCGGTCAAGTCGGCCATCACGGAGCTCCAAGGCATATCTGCTCCGTACGATAGCGCACAAGCCGACAGGGGATCGGCTCGGCGTCGGGGCCGGTGAGACCGGCGCCGGCCTGCTAAAGCAACCCGGTATAGGCCCGCCTGTCGGCGGCATAACAGCCGCACGCCGCGGCCTCGAGCCCGCTGCGATCGAGCACCTGGAGCTTGCCGCGGTGGTAGTCGATCAGCCCATCGTGCCGCAACACGCTGGCGGCCGTCGTGATGCCGACTCGGCGCACGCCCAGCATGTAGGCCAGGAACTCGTGCGTGACCGGAAAGCTGTCGCAATGGGAACGGTCCTGGCTCATCAGCAGCCAACGCGCCAGGCGCGGCCCGATCTGGTGGAACCGTACGCAGGCGGCCGCCCCCGCCAATTGGGACATCAGCACGTAGACGTAGCGACCCAGCACGAGTTGCAGTGCGCTGCTGCGTGCCAGTTCGGCGCGGAAGGGGACCGTGCCGAAGCGCCATGCCACACCCGGGCCTTGCACCAGCGCGTGCAGCGGCGCAGTTGCCACTCCCAGGGCCAATTGGGCGCCCAGCATGCCTTCGCGGCCGACCATTCCGACCTCCAGCCCGGGATTGCCTTCGCTGATCGCCACCAGCGAGATGAAACCATCGATCGGAAAGTAGAGAAAAAGCGTCGGCTTGCCCGGATCGCAGAGGACTTCCGCCAATATCAGCGGGACTTGTTCGCCAACGTCCAGCAGCCGGAGCCGATCGCGGCGCGGCAGCAATTCGATCAGGTGGTTCTGGCCGGTCGCCATCGTGGGGCCCGTGGTTGCACTCGACACCTGCAGTCTGGGCGACATGCCGATGCGGCACCGTCTGCCAACGCACATAGCGGCGATTCATCGCGCCCCGGGCGGCGCCGCGTGCTCACTTCGCGAGGAGATCGGGCAGCAGCCGGTCGTATTCCCTTTTCACCACGGCATAGCACTCGCACACGCGCTTTTCCAGGCCAGCCCGATCCAGCACGGTGATGCGGCCGCGTGAATACCGGATCAAGCCGGCCTTCTGCAATTTGAGGGCGCCTTCGGTGACGCCCTCCCGGCGCACGCCGAGCATGTTGGAGATCAGCTCCTGCGTCATCACCAGCTCCTGGCCGCGCAGGCGATCGAGGCTCAGCAGCATCCAGCGGCACAGTTGCTGATCCAGCGAATGATGGCGATTGCACACCGCCGTTTGCGACATCTGGGCGATCAGCGCCAGCGTATAGCGCAGCATCAGATGCAGCACCGGCGCCCGCTTGAATTCGTCCTTGATGGCCTCCGCCTTCATGCGGAAGCCTCGGCCGGCGCTTTGAACGACGGCGCGATTGGGCGTCGACTCGCCTCCCATGAAGAGGGCGACGCCGACGATGCCCTCGTTGCCCACCACCGCGATCTCGGCCGACGCGCCGTTCTCCATCACGTAGAGCAGCGAAACGATGGCCGTGGTCGGAAAGTACACATGGCTCTGCAGACCGCCCGATTCGTAGACCACCTCGCCCAGCGGCATCGCGACCGATTCGAGTTGCGGCATCCAGCGTTCCCACTCGGCCTCCGGCAAAACGGCGAGCAGCTGGTTGTTCATGGGATTCTGCGCAAAGGCTGTCATGGAATTCTTCCCGTCGGGTAGGGCTTCGCGGGTTTCGACGCTCCTCCAGCCTAGGCAGGCGGGGCGGCGCCGTCTGTTCTCCACCGCACGGAAGCCGGCAGGCCGGCGCGTTCGTGCGCCAGCCGCGCAAGCGTATCGCCCTGTGTGTGATAGCGAACAGACCCCCACGGCGTGACCCCGCATCCTCGCTGCGTGAGTACCGCCTTGGCGCGGCCACTTCTTCATCGCTCTGGTGGAGCACCAAAAATATGAACATCGTTGGCACATCAGCATTGATCCCATGGGACAGGGCCACGGGCTCCGAGGAGCCCTGGCCACGGCAAACAATCGCCGGCTTTCCCAGCGGCCGAGAGTTCCTCGCATTGAACGCGGCCTATCGACCCACGGGCGGACTGGCCCGTGGCGACGACCTCGCACGGCTGCTGGAGGACCACCGCTTCGGTGACTTCGTCAGTCTGGCCGGCCTCGTCGAGTCGGGCGAGATCTTCGGCTTCGAATGGCAGCGGAAATTCTGGGTTCCGATGTTCCAGTTCGAACTTCGCGACATGTCGTCCAAGCCGGCGGTGCGACAGGTGCGCGAGGAACTGGCCACGGCATTCGACGGTTGGCCGCTGGCGGCCTGGTTCGCCGATGCCAATGCCTGGTTGAGCGCGCGGCGGCCCGTCGACCTGCTCGACTCGGACCTGCCTGCCGTGATGGATGCGGCGCGCGCCGATCGATTCATTGCCGCGGGTTGAGCGAAAGATCCAGTCAAGCCTGCGGCGCGGCCCCGCTCGTATTCCGTCGACCTTCGGGCAACGACTGCTTCCGATGAACAGCCTGGACAGCTCTCGCTTCATCGCGGCTGCGGCGCGCGTCGACGACGATGCCGCACGTGTCGCTGAAGTACTGGTCTCGGCTTGGCAGCACAGGCTCGCCGCGCTGGCACCCATCGTTGGCCAGCGGGGCGTCGGCGCGCTGTATGGACGCAGCCTGGCCCTGGCCTCCGCGAGTCACCCGTGGCTGGCCGCCGCGCAGCTGGGGGTGAAGTCGGCCGTCGATCTGCCCGCGCTGAGCGCCGCGCTTTCGAGCCAGACTGCCGCCGAGGCTGCTGCCGGAGATCGCGCGCTGGCAAAGGCGTTGAGCGAGCTGCTGGCGAGCCTGATCGGAGCATCACTGACCGAGCGCCTTCTTGGCTCGATGACCGACCCTGTTCCGGGCGCGACTGCACACGAGAGATCTTCATGAGCACGACCATCGACATCAACCGCCTTTCCACGGGCGTACCAGGGCTCGACGATGTACTCGGCGGCGGGGTGCCCGAGTTCTCGTTCAACCTGATCGCGGGGCCGCCGGGCTGCGGCAAGACCACGCTGGCGCACCAGATCATGTTTTCGCTGGCGACGCCGGAGCGCCCTGCGATCTACTTCACGGTGCTGGGCGAGCCGCCATTGAAGATGCTGCGCTACCAGCAGCAGTTCGCGTTCTTCGACAGCGAGGCGATCAACCGCCGCGTGCGCTTCATCAACCTCGCGGACGACAGGCTCGAGGGCGACCTGCAGCAGGTCCTGCGCCGCATCGTCGCCGAGGTCGAGACGCACGCGCCTGCCCTCGTCTTCGTGGATTCGTTCCGCTCGCTCGTCGCCGCCGAGGCCAGCCCGGGCAGCACGCAAGGTGCGCTGCTGCAGCAATTCGTGCACCAGCTCGGCATCTCGATGACGAGCTGGCAGGCCACGACCTTTCTGCTCGGGGAATACGGCAGCGAGAGCGATGCCAACCCGGTGTTCACGGTGGCCGACGGCTTGTTCTGGCTGAGCCAGAACGTGCAGCGCAATTCCATGGTGCGCAAGCTCGAGATCACGAAGATGCGCGGCCAGCCGACGCTGCCGGGACTGCATACCTTTCGCATCAGTGCCGCCGGCATCGAGGTGTTTCCTCCCGCCGGCCATACCGTGGCGGCCAGCGACCGCGGCAACGAGGCGGCGCCGCCGGCGGGGCGCTTGCCGATGGGCGTGCCGAGGCTCGACGACATGCTCGGCGGCGGCTTGCCGCGCGGCTATTCCCTGCTGGTGGCCGGCCCGTCGGGATCGGGCAAGAGCATTCTTGCTGCTGCCTTCCTGGCCGAGGGCGTGCGCTGCGGTGAAACCGGCGTCATCGCGGCCTTCGAGCAGCGCCCGGACCGATCGCGCAACCGCCTGCTCGCCGACCTGATCGCGAACGGCCGCGTCGCCCTGGTCGACAGCCAGGCACCCGATCTCTCGATCGACGAGATCGTGCGGCTGCTGTTGATCGAGATCCACCGACTTGATGCGAGCCGCGTCGTCATCGATTCGCTCTCGGGATTCGAGCTGGCGTTGGCGCCGAGCTTCCGCGAGGACTTTCGCGAATCGATGTCGCGCCTGGTCACCGCTCTGGCGGCCACCGGTGTCACGGTGCTGATGACCTCGGAGCTGGAGGATCGCTACACCGACCTCCGATTCAGCCCTTACGGCACCGCATTCCTGACCGATGCGATCATCGTGCAGCGCTATGTCGAGGTCGACAGCCGTCTGCTGCGCATGATGGCGGTGGTGAAGCTGCGCTCGAGCCCGCACTCGAACGACTTGCGCCTGTTCGAGATCACCGACGACGGCATCCGCATCAGCGACAGGCTGGCCGGCCACGAAGGCCTGCTCGGCGGCAAGCCGACGACCGCGGATGCCGCCGAGCTGCCGAAAACGCCGGCGGGTGCGCGGCATGAATGACCGGACTGCGGACGGGGCGGCGCCCGAGGCCCGGGACAGCCTTTCGGCGCAGTTGCTCGAAGCCAACGAACAGCTCATGCTGGCAATGCTGCGCTCACACGACGAAGCGGAGACGACCGAGCGCGCGCTGAACGATGTGTCGCGATACCAGCGACGCCTCGTCGATCTGTTCGAGTTCTCGCATGACGCGCTGGTGATGGTCGATGGCGAGGGGATCATCCTGCAAGTCAACCGCCAGGCCGAAACCCTGTTCGGCTGGCTGCGCGGCGACCTGCTCGGCCAGGCCGTCGAGGTGCTGATCCCGCCCGATGGCGACGCCGGCCATCGCGGGCTGCGCCAGATTTTCGTGCGGACCGCCGGCCAGAGCACCATGGGCACCGGGCGGCCGAGGCTGCATGGCCGGCGCAAGAACGGCTCGATCTTCCCGGTCGACATCAGCTTGAGCCCGCTGGAGGCCGACGACGACTTCGTGGTGGTTGCCGCCGTGCGCGACAAGACCGAACGCGACCAGCAGGAAGCAGCCTTGCGCGACAGCGCCGCGCTCTATCGCCACACGCTGGACAACATGCTCGAAGGCTGCCAGATCATCGGTGCCGATTGGCGCTACCGCTATGTCAACGCCGCAGCCGCACAGCAGTGGCGCCAGCCGATGGAGGCGCTGCGCGGGCGCACCGTCATGGAAGCCAACGCCGGCATCGAAACCACCGAGCTCTTCAGCCATCTTCAGCGCTGCATGACGGAGGGCATCGCACAGCACAGCGAGACCGAGCACGTCTTTCCCGATGGCACGCACGGCTGGTTCCAGCTGAGCGTCCTGCCGGGGCCGGAGGGTCTCTCCGTCTTCAGCGTCGACATCACCGAGCGCCGCCGGGCCGAGGCAGAGATACGTGCCATCAATGCGGACCTCGAGCGTCGCGTCGCGACGCGAACGGCCGAGCTGGTGCAGGCGCGCGAAGCGGCGGAGATGGCCAATCAGGCGAAGAGCAGCTTCCTGGCCGCGATGAGCCACGAGATCCGCACGCCGATGAACGGCGTCATCGGCATGGTCGAGCTGCTCTTCCACACCCCGCTCGCACCAAAGCAGGCTGCCGCGGTGCGCACCATCAGGACTTCGGCCTTCTCGCTGCTGGGGATCATCGACGACATCCTCGACTTCTCCAAGATCGAAGCCGGCCAACTGGAGCTCGAAAGCGCGCCGGTGCCCTTGTCCGCCCTGGTCGAGAGCGTCTGCGACACGCTGCTGCCGATGGCGATGGACAAGCATGTCGACCTGAATCTCTTCATCTCTCCGCGGGTGCCCGCCACGGTGTGGTCGGATGCGACACGGCTGCGCCAGGTGCTGTTCAATCTCGGAGGCAATGCCATCAAGTTCAGCGCCGGCCGGCCGGCGCTGCGGGGCCGGGTGTCGATCCGGGTCGACATCGTGCCTGGCGAGCCATCGCGGCTGGTCTTGTCCTTCGCCGACAACGGCATCGGCATGACACCCGAGACGCTGAGCCGGCTCTTCTCGCCGTTCATGCAGGCCGAGGTCTCGACCACGCGCCGATACGGCGGGACGGGCCTGGGCCTGACCATCAGCGAGCGCTTGGTGAGCTTGATGAACGGCGTCATCGGCGTGAAGAGCACGCTGGGGGAGGGCTCGACCTTCACCGTCACGCTGCCGGCCGAGGCGGCGGACGATGCCCCGGAAACGAACGACCCGGACCTGAGCCGGATCGACTGCATCATTGTCGGCATGCCACAGGCGGCCGAGGATCTGCGCTCCTACCTGGAGCATGCCGGCGCAAGAGTGCGTCTCGCCGAGACGATCGATGCGGCCGTGCAGCAGGCCACGGGACTCGCGGCGCCGGTGGTGATCCAGCAGGCCACGCGCGAACACACGACGCTCGCGATGCTGCAATCGGCTTTCGGCGCCGCACCCGACACACGTCACGTGCTGATCGCTCCCAGGTGGCGCAGGCGCTCGCGGACGCCCGTGGCGGACGTGATCACGCTGGATGGAAATTGCCTGCGGCGCACCGTGTTCCTCCACGCCGTCGCGGTTGCGGCCGGCAGGACGTCTGCGGTCTTGCCGCAGGAACACCACGCCGGCGAGCGGCCGCTGCGGCGCGCCGAACCGCCCACCGTCGCGCAAGCCCGGGCGCAGGGGCGGCTGATCCTGGTCGCGGAAGACGACGAGGTGAACCAGATCGTGATCCTGCGGCTCATCGAAGTCCTCGGCTACGCGGCCGAGGTGGCCGACAACGGCCTCGAGGCCTTTCGCATGTGGTCGGCGGGGAACTATGCATTGCTGATCACCGACCTGAACATGCCCGACATGGACGGCTACGCGCTGGCCGAGGCCATCCGCCAGCAAGAGGCGTTGCGCGGGCCCGGCGAACTTCGGCGCATGCCGATCCTCGCGCTCACCGCCAATGCCTTGCGGGGAGAGGCGAGCCGTGCCCTCGCCGCAGGCATGGATCAGTACCTGACCAAGCCGCTGCAACTTCACCTGCTGGACGAAGCGATCGCCAAATGGCTTCCGCCGCAGATCCTGGGATCCGTTCCGGAAGCGATCGCTTGAGCGGCGATCGATGACGCATCACGCGACCAGTCGCAGGATGCTGGGCATCGACAATTCGGTGCCGACGACCACTCTCGCATAGAAGTAGTTGAGTCGGCCTTTGGCACTGAGCCGGTCGATATCGACCTGGCCCGCCTCGTTGCAGGGAAAGGCATAGCCCCGCCCCGAATTGAAGAGTCCCATGTACCGCAACTCGTAGTGGCGTTCGTCAGCCGACGGCAGCAGTGGCTGGGTCATGATCGATCTCCGATAAGCGCCGGACGGGCAGGATGGCTGAATCGACTTCGATTGAGAGCAGCCCGCACGCGGTGCGCAATGTCGATTCACGGGCACAGCATGCACGCGGACTCTCGCGTCTGTCTGTGCGCTGGCGAACGATGGCCCCGGCAATGCCTTGTCGCCTGCGCATCGGCTCGCTACGGGCGCTGGCGCACAGAGGGAAAGCGATGTGGGCGTCATGATCCAAGTTCATGTCCGCATTGCCTACATGTCCGTTCGCCATGCCTTACCGCATATTTCGAGACAGCCCTTCGGGGCGACCATCGACTGAGGCCGTTCACCTGGCCATGCGCGACGCGCTTCTGCGTCACAGCGGACTGAACGGATTGCCGAGCAAGCCCTGCGACCCGCTGACGATGACACGATGCCTCGAGCGGTGGTGCGCCGGCCTCTTGGCCGAGTGCAGCCACCGGGTCGTCCGAGGCTGCACGATCCGCTGAGGCGGCTCAGCGCGGAATCAGATGACCGTCGTCGTCCGACAGAATGATCTCGACGCGGCGATTCAATTGACGCCCGCCCTGGCTGTCATTGCTCGAGACCGGATAAGCCTCGCCGTAGCCATTGGTGGCCAGACGTTCCCGGCCGATGCCGTGATCGACCAGTGCCGTGCGCACCGCGGCAGCGCGCCGGTCTGACAAAGCCTGGTTGCTGCTCTCGCTGCCGACGTTGTCGGTGAAGCCCTCGATCAGCGCCTTGCGCTTGGGGTACTGCTCGAGGAAGCCGGCCAGCTTCTCGACGCTGTGCACGCCCCCCGCCTTCAATCGCGACTGGTTGGTGTCGAACAACACATCGCCGAGAGTGATCACCATGCCGCGATCGGTCTTCTTCGCGTTCAGGTCCGCGAGCTGCGCTTCGAGCTCGCCGTTGCGCACCTGCGCACTGTTGGCGGCCTGGCGCAGTGATTCAGATTGCCGCAAGGCGGCTTCCGAGTCGCGCTGCGAGGCCTCTGCCTTGCGCTGCGCCGCCTGCGCCTGCTGTTGCGCCGCATCCGCCTCGTTCGTTCGAAGCGCGAGACGAAGCTTGTCGCGCGACGCCGCGGCGTTCGCGACGCCCTGGTCGGCCGTCTTCTGCTGCACCGTTTCCCTGGCGATCGCCACCCGTTGTCGGGCCAGGTAGGCCAGGTGGTCAACCTCGGAGGGTTCCTCGCGACGGGTCCAGGCGTCGTTCGCCTTGGCCAGGGCCTCACCCGCCTGCTTCATTTCGCCGCCGGCCAGCGTCGCGGCTCGAGCATCGTTTTGCGCTGCCTGGTAGTCGCTGCGCGCCTGGTCGAGCTGGGCATTGGTCGGCGGCAAGGTGCTGCAGCCCGCCAGCAGGAGCGCGGCGACGAGTGTCGGGGGAATGATTCGATAGGTGGTCATGATCAAGTCCTCGGTGCCGGTGCCGGCTTGTTCTTGCGGTCTGTTTCTTCGCGCAGCACGCGATCGTCTTCCTGCAATTGCTCCACCGCCTTCTGGGACTGCATCGAATGGGTCTTGGCCTCCGCGAGCTGTGCGTCGGCCTGCGCTTCCTCTGCCAGCGAGCGAGCGCGGTTGTAGTCCTTGCCCGCCATCGCGGTGTTGGCGCGCGCCAGCTTGTCCTGCGCCGACCTCATTTCCGCCGGCGCCGACTGGCCTCCCCCTGCGTTGGCGGCATGCGCCACTGCCGCCGTCGAGACCGCCATTTGTTCGGTCGGCGGCGGAAAGCTCGCGCAGGCGGCGAGGAAGATCGAAGCACCGGCCAGCGCCATCGCGACGGCGGGTCGCGTGGGCGAGTGGGTGTTGAATTGGAATGTCATTGGTCTTTCGTCCGTTGATGCCGGGACTCGCCCGAAACGGCACAGACTGCACCAGAACGACGCCGCCGTCGGTGCGCTGGCACACGCAGGCGCGGCCTCTCGGCCGGCTCGATCCGGCCGGCGCCTGCAATCCGCCGATCCTCCAGCAGCAATTCGCTCATCGCGCCGACCGGCAGCGGGCGACTGAAGTAGTAGCCCTGCACGCTGTCGCACTCGTGTTCGGCCATGAAGCGCAGCTGCTGCTCGGTCTCGACGCCTTCGGCGACGGTTTTCATGTCCAGCGACCGGGCCATCGCGATGATGGCGCGCGTGATCGATGCCGCCTCGGTGCTGCTGGTCACGTCGAAGGTGAAGGACTGGTCGATCTTGATCACGTCGATCGGGAAGCGCCGCAGGTGACTCAGGCTGGAATAGCCGGTGCCGAAGTCGTCCAGCGCCAGCACCACGCCGGTTGCCTTCAGGTCGCGCAGCGTGCGCAGCACGACGTCGGTATCCAGCGCCAGCGCGCTCTCGGTCAGTTCGAGTTCCAGGAACTCGCCCGCCAGACCGCAGTCGGCGAGGACGCCACGCACCATCTGCGCGACATCATGCCCCTGGAACTGGCGCGGCGAGAGGTTCACCGCGATGCACAAGCCCGCATGCCCCTCCGCATGCCAGGCCTTCAACTGCGTGCACGCCGTCCGCAGGACCCACTCGCCGATTGCCACGATCAGCCCGGTCTCCTCGGCCAAGGGAATGAAGCGCGCCGGCGAGACGAGTCCGAGTTCGGGATGATGCCAGCGGATCAGCGCTTCCATCGCATTCATCCGGCCGGTTCGCAGGCCGACTTGCGGCTGGTAGTAGAGCTCGAACTGCTGTTCGTCGAGAGCCTGCTGCAATGCGGTCTGCAGCTCCAGCCGATGGCGGGCCTGCAGGCCCATGTCCTCGGTGTAGCACCGGTAGGCGTTGCCGCCCTGCTGCTTGACGCGGTACATCGCGACGTCCGCGTGATGGAGCAACATGTCGCCGCTGGTGCCGTCGCCGGGGTAGACGCTGATGCCGATGCTCACGCGCGCCTGCAGGCTGCGATCGCCGACGCGCAAGGGCGGTGCCAGCGCGGTGCAGATCTTTTGCGCGGCCTTGACGGCATCTTCCGCACGTTCCAGGTCGAGCAGCATCATGACGAATTCGTCGCCTCCCAGCCGCGCCACGGTATCGCCCTCGCGCACCACCGCCGAGAGGCGCGCCGCCACCGCGATCAGAAACGCATCGCCCACCGGGTGGCCGAAGCTGTCGTTGACGAACTTGAATCCGTCCAGATCCAGGAACAGGAGCGCCATCGCACGGCCGGTTCGGTGCGATCGAGCCAGGGCCTGCGCCATCCGGTCGGTCAGCAATGCCCGGTTCGGCAATCCGGTCAGCTCGTCGTGGTGGGCCATGTGGCCGATGCGCTCCTCCGAGCGCCTGCGTTCGATCGCGATGCCGGCCACCCGGGTCGCCAGGTCGATCATCCGCATGTCGTTCGGCGTCGGAGCGCGCACCGAGCCCGAGTACATCGCGAAGGTGCCGAGCACCGCTCCTTCGTGGGTCAGGATCGGCGCCGACCAGCAGGAGCGCAGCCCGTGCAGGACGGCCAGCTCCCGGTAGTCCGCCCACAGAGGATCGGCCTGAATGTCCGATACGACGACGGGTTCCCGCCGATGGACTGCCGTGCCGCAAGAGCCCGCTCCCGGGCCGATCCGCACGCCGTCGATCGCCTGCAGGTAGGGCGGAGGCAGGTTCGGCCCGGCGCCGTGCCGCAGGTGCTGTCCGTCTTCGTCGAGCAGCAGGACGGAACCCTGGATGCCGACCAGCTGGGATTCGATCAGCAGGGTGAGGCGCTCGAGAATCTCGGCCAGCGGCGCGCTGATGGCGATCAGCTCCAGCACGCGCCCCTGTTCGACGAGATGCTCCTTGGCGAGGCTCAATTCGGCCGTTCTGAGCTGGAGTTGCGAACGGTCGGCCATAAAACGGTCGACGGCGCGCGCCATGTCGCCGATCTCGTCGCGCCCCTGCGAGAGCACGTCGAGCGGCACGGCCGCGGTGCCCTGCTGTTGCAGATGGTGGCTGAGGTGCTGCAGCCTGCGCAGCACACGGCGGCCCAGGAATACGTCTGCCACCAGCCACGCAAACAACAGGCTGCTGGCCAACAGCAGCAGTACCCACTGCTGATGGCGGCCCGATGTCTCGACCAGCTGCCGCAAAGCCGCGCGATAGTCACCGTCGAAGTAGGCAGATTGCAGGCGCGCGGCGGCCACCATGGCGTCCGCCTGGTGCTCGAGCAGCTCGTGAAACTGAGTCAGACCTTGGTGCTCGTTGCGATTCTCCGGACCGCTTCTCAATGCGCTTTCGCGCAGCTGCGCCACCACGTTGGCGGTATTGCGGAGCAGCTGGTTCGCCTGGTGCAGATCGAGCACCGCGGTCGCGTCGCCGCTATCCGCCAGCCCGGCGACCAGCCGGTCCAGCACGGTTGTCTGCCTGACGATGACGGCATAGCTGGCCTGTACCGTTGGCAGCGACCGGGTCGTCAGCCGGTCGGTCTCGCGTTCGATCAGCAGGGCGAGCCGCACCATGTCCTGCGCCTCCTGCATGCGCACCAGCCGCTCCCGGGCCAGTTGCTGGATCGCGTTGCTCGACGTTCGAAGGGCGTAGAGCGCGGCCACCCCGCAGGCCAGGATCAGGAGCGACAGGATCGTCAGCGCGAGCGTGAACTGCCCGCGCAGCGAGCGCGGCAGTCGTGCCGATGGCGAGAACGTCGCCAGTTTGGGCAGTCGCAAAGGGTGCGGGGGCAACGACATGGGGCTCGGCTTCAGCGCTGCCAGATGCGCCGGTAGATCGCGCGGTAGCCGTTGTCCGGGTCGTACTGCAGGCGCGGGCCGCCGTCAAACGCGATGTTGTCGCTCGTGACCAGATGGGCCGGCGCGACGAAGCCGCTCACCGGCTGGCGCGCGAACAGGCGGTTCAGTTCATCCAGCAGCTGCCAGCCTTGCTGGTTCAGCGGGTCGGCCACCGTGCCGGTCTGGAAGGTCTTCGCGCGGATGCGCAGGAAGGCCGACGTGCTGCCGTCTCCGGCCGACAGCAGGCTCACCGCGTCACTGGGGAGGCCGGCCGCGACGAGGGTGGGAATGGCATAGTCGAACACGATGTCGTTGATGGCCAGCGCATAGGTCCAGCGCGTGCCGTGACGCTGCAGCAATTCGCGAGTAATGCCCGGCATGGTCGCATCGCTGTTCGATAGCGCGACATCGCGCACCTCCAGCACCGAGCAGCCTTCGCAGGCGCGGACGATGGCCGCCATCGCATCGGCCTTGGCCACCGCGATGCGGTAGCGGGAGTCGGTGAAGATGACGACGTTGGCGCGTCCGTTGGACTTCAGCACTGCCGCCGTTGCGGTCGCACGGGCGACTTGCAGCGGATCGGTCGTGACGTTCATCGCCACCGGCGTGCCCGGGATCGGACCCGGCATCGGACCGACGTGCCAGCCGACGACCGGCACGCCCTGGCGGGCGAACTGTGCCAGTCCGGCGCTGTTCTGCAGCGCGTCCGATCCGCACAGCACCAGGCCATCGGGCGCCATGGCCAGCGCAGCGGCGAGCGCCCTGGCTCGGCCGGCTGCGGACCCACCGGCATCGACGATCTTGATCGTCCAGCCGAGCACGCGCGCCGCTTCCCGCGCGCCTTGCGCAACGCCGATGATGCCGCCGTTGCGCAGGTCTTCCGCCACGAAGGCGATGGTCATGCCGGGCCGGGCTGCCGGCCCGGACTGCGGGCCCTGCCAGCGTTGGCCGTCTCGAGCCGTGGCGGCGATGGGCTGCCGGGCCGTGCCGAGCGACGGCGGAGCCGTCTCGGCTGAGATGGCCAGCGCAGGTAGGCAGCTTGCAGCCGCGAGCAGGGCGCTTGCCAAGCTGCGGCAGGCCGCATTGCCACGCGGGCGACGGCCGTGGATGGACATGTCAGAACGATTGCCACTCGGGGGTTCGGGCGCCGGCTGCTGCCGGTTTCGTCTTTGCCGGCTCGGCCCGTGTCGTGGGCCTGGGCATCGCGCGCACCGGCTTCTTGGCACGGTCGGGCTCGCGCCGATCGTTCGCGACAAGCAGAGGGGCCTTGACGATAGGCGCAGGCAAGCCGACGGCGGACGGGCCGATCTTGCCCTGTGCGAGCTGGAACACCGCCACCACCTGCACCAATTGCCGCGCCTGCTGCGTCAGGCTCTCGGCCGCGGCCGCGCTTTGCTCTACCAGCGCGGCATTCTGTTGCGTGACCCGATCCATCTGGCTGACCGCCTCGCCCACCTGCGCGACACCGGCACTCTGCTCGACGCTCGCGGCGCTGATTTCGCCCATGAGATCCGTCATGCGCTTGATCGAGCTGACCACCTCCGTCATCGTGACGCCGGCCTGATCGACAAGAACAGTCCCTTGCTCGACGCGCTGCACGCTGGCGCCGATCAAGCCCCTGATCTCCTTGGCGGCATCCGCCGAACGACCGGCCAGGCTGCGCACCTCGCTCGCCACCACCGCGAATCCGCGGCCCTGTTCGCCGGCACGTGCCGCTTCGACCGCGGCGTTCAGCGCGAGGATGTTGGTCTGGAATGCGATGCCATCGATCACGCTGATGATGTCGGCAATCTTCCGCGAGCTGTCGTTGATGCCCTTCATCGTGGCGACGACCTGGCCGACCACGTCCCCGCCCTTGATCGCGACCGCGCTGGCGCTCAGCGCGAGTTGGTTGGCCTGCATCGCGCTGTCGGCATTTTGCTTGACGGTCGCGCTGAGCTGCTCCATCGACGCGGCGGTTTCTTCGAGAGCCGCGGCCTGCTGCTCGGTGCGTTGGCTCAGATCGTTGTTGCCCTGGGCGATCTGGGCCGACGCGATCGCGACGGACTCCGAGTTCTGCCGCACCTTGCTCACCACCTCGAACAAGCTGGCTTGCATCTTCCCGAGCTGCGCCATCAAGCTGGTGGCATCTCCTTGCCGGAGGTCGATCGGCCGGCTCAGATCGCCTGCTGCGACGCTGCATGCCAGCTCGGCCGCTTCACCGGGCTCGGCGCCGAGCTGGCGGGTGATCGATCGCGCCAGGACCAGACCGAAGACTCCAGCGAACAGCAGGCCGACGGCGATCGCCGCCGCGCAGACCGCCCGAATCGTGGCGTAGCGCGCGACCGCGGCGTCGTACTCCTTGCGGGCTTCGTCGATCTGCAGCTTGATCAAGGCCTCGACGCCGTGTTCCATCGGGGTGAAGAGCGACCGGATCTTCTCCGCCACGACGCGCTGCGCCTCTGCCGGGTCGTTGGCGCGCAGAGCGGCCAAGGCCGGCATCAGCCCCTCCCGCACGAACTTGCCACGGGCCTCGACGAAGGCCTTGGCGAGCTTCTCTTCCTCGGGTGTCATCAAGCTCCCCGCGTAGGCGTTCCAGAGTTTGCTCACCCTGGGAACGTTGGCCTCGACCTGCGCAACGCGCTCCGCGAAGTTCTGGGGCGTCGGCGTGACCAGCGCGATGTTGAGAGCCAGCCGGCTGTCCAATTGCAGGGCCCTGATCTCGCCGAGCTGCGCAGTCGGCACTGTGCGGTCTTCGTAGACCGACTTCAGTGCGCCGTTGGATTGGCTGATGCCGAACAGGCCGAGGCCGCCGATGGCGACCAAGAGCGCAGAGAGGACGCCGATCAGCATCATCAGGCGAGTGGAGATCTTGAGATTGTTCACTGGGAACTTCCTTCGAAGGGTGAAGCGGGGCGCCGGGCTGCAAGGTTCGAGAGGCCAGCCTCGTGGCTGTGCCGGATGCGGGTGATTCGATGTCGATCGGGATCGGCGTGCGAGCCCTGTGATCGGATACCCTGGATGCGTCTGCGCAATGGTTCGACGCCGGAGATGAAGGCCTGGGAGGGCGAGCCGGCGAAGGCGATGGCCGAACTTGGGCACATGGGAAGTCCGTTTCAAAACGCTCTGGTTTCGGCACGGACCACCCGCGGGAGGATTCCCTCGAGTGCAATGACGCTGACGGGTTGTCGGAAGACGGGGCCGCACTCTTGAGCAGCTACGGGTCTCAGGCCCTCAAATCGACGCGGAGCGGCAGCAATTGGCAGGCGTCGACCCGCCGGACTACCGTACGGCGTACAGGCGTGCGAGCCGCCGCGCCATAGCACCCGGCGAGTCAGGACTTATTGTCTTGGATTCGCCGGAAGACTGGTTTGCTGGAGCGACCACTGCGCGGGCTTCGCCAGCCGCTCGCGACTCGGGACAGTCATGCAGACGAAAAAAAACCGCGGCGTCCGCGGTCTTCCCGGCAATCGAATGAACTCAGACTACTCGGATGTTCGAAGCCTGCGGGCCCTTCTGACCTTGAGTGACTTCGAATTCGACTCGCTGCCCCTCACTCAGGCTCTTGAAACCCTCGCTTCTGATTTCCTTGAAATGCGCGAAGAGATCCTTGCCGCCTTGTTCAGGCGTGATGAAGCCGAAGCCCTTGCCGTCATCGAACCATTTCACGGTTCCGGTCTGTGTCGTATTGATGGACATGATGTTTCTCGAAAAGAGGCGCGCGCAGCAATTGCCGACGCGCGGCAGCGACACGCAAGAAATCACCAAGGGGGATATCCATACTGAGCCCGTCACGAAATCGGGCGGGATGACAGAGCTGACCTTACAACGACGGTCTTGTGCATAACTAGTGCCTGACCGAAATCCCAAAAGTCCTATACAAATCAATGACTTGAGATATAATTTCAAGTCCGAAGATTTTGGACTCAGCACCTGGGGTCGATG
>Ga0105238_10002476_pt1 | contig 18479 bp, 20 predicted proteins | sample KBSC34metaG_FD_81526 | JGI IMG/M metagenome (GOLD analysis project Ga0105238, IMG submission 81526) | Corn rhizosphere microbial communities from Kellogg Biological Station, Michigan, USA - KBS C3-4 metaG | ecosystem: Host-associated > Plants > Roots > Rhizosphere > Soil | place: Michigan, USA... | reverse complement strand
TGACCTCGTTGCCCCGTGCAATCGCCGCGCTGACCGGCCCGATCGCGGCCCGGCAGGCTGCGGCCTGCGTCGGATACGGACCAATGACATCATCTGCATGGGCGATCAGCCAAGCGCCGTCGCTCGGTACGATTCGATAAGCCATCGTTCGCACGGCACTCTCCTCGCGTTGTCGGCAGGCAAGTGCCGCCGACTTCCGTTTGTTCCAACTGGCCTTACGAGCCGATCCGGGGATGTGGGCTAATGCTACTGCGTCAGAATTGAGCCGTCGCTTCCATCGCGAGTGCGGCGCGCATTGATGCGCCCTCGCCCCGCTTGAGAGATGAACGGACCCCTCAGCGCGTTAAAGCGCGCGTTTCAGGGCCGACGAGCGTCCCTGGCGCGAGCGGCGGGCTTTCAGGAGCGACAGCGCTGCCGGCGCCATCGCCGTTCGGTGACGTCTGCGCGGAGCCGGACGCCGGGGCAGTGACATCGACCGACTGACCGTGTTTCACGAGAAACGATATCGCCAGAGCGACGATCAGCAATACCAACCCATACTTTGCATATCGGGTCCAAGCGTTTGCGGTCGCCGGTTGGTCATGCGTGGTGCTTCCATCGGGAAGAAGCCGGACCAGTTGAGCCGCGATGCCATCAACCTCGGCGCCGCTCCAATAGCCCCCGGGAATACGATTGAGCATCGACGCCAGCGCGCTCTTGGCGTTGGCTCGCTGCATTGCTCCAAGACGCGCCGCCTCATCCCATGGATCGAGATCCATTCGCGCAAGGACCGAGAGAACGGTGAGCGGTGCGCCGTTGAATTCCTTGCAGACCGGGGCGAACAGAAAGGAATCGTATCTGCGAGGAAGACGGAAGAACGAGCTATCCATGTGGGACGCCTCTTGTTGAGTCTCGCAGATCACAATCGCTCCGCGTTCCGAAACATGCGAAGGGCGCAGCTTTCGTCGAAAAGGAGAAGAAAAAAGATCCCGGCCGGGCGCCGAGCAAGCGGGGGGCATGGGACGCCTGGCATTGAAGGATGGGCGGCACGCTCCGCCGCCTCTGAGCAAAATCGCACATCCGTATCGATCGAGGCGGCACTCAGGACCGCGCCTCGACCCGCCGCGGATCAGCGGAGGCGCTTACTTGCTGGACGGCTGCTTCCCGAAAGCCGCATCCACGTCCCTCTTCGTGATGCGCGCCGCCGGATCGCCTTTTTGACCCAGATTCTGCTCCTCGGTGCCATCGCCCATCATGCCGGGATGATCGGTTTGCTTCTTGGTGTCCGAGGTGGCGGGTTTGCTGGCCATGCCAAATACTCCGTGCGCGGCGCCCTTGGCTTCAATCCGGAGCCGATGGCTCGGTTCCGGAAAGCAGTGTCACGCGTTCACGGGCAGGAATGGCGCAGGCCATCGGTACCGAGAAAAGTGCGCGAGCCCGGATCGTAGGACCTGTACCGCTGCATGCAGTAGGCGACGCCGCCACCGGCCACGGGAGCTTGGACGAAGCCCTCGTCATAGCCGGGATCGTAGCCATAGCCGTACGGCTGATAGCCGTAGCCGTATGGCTGCGCCAGAAGCGTTCCGCCGATCACCGCACCCGCGATGCCGAGGCCAAGAGCCGGGCCACCGAACCCACGGCCACGATAGCCGCCGCGGAAGCCGCCACCTCGACCGCCACGAAAGCCTGCAACGCGGCCGCCACGAAAGCCGCCGACCCGGGCGCCACGGGCACCGCGGAATTGCACGGTCTCGGCCGCGGGCGCGACGGCGTGCCGCAGCACGAGCGGCGAGGATATCGGCGCTGCGGTGGCGGACAGGACCAGCAACGGCGCGGCTGCTGTCATCAGCGCGACGGCAAGAACCTTCGACACGATCGTCATGACGAATTCTCCATCTCTTGTTCAGCAAGGCTTCCGCGCACAGAGTCGCGGCGCTTGCCCGGATCTGTCGCTCTCAGGGATCTCGAGCGGCCCTCCGTCTCTTGGTAGCAAGTCGGAGGCGGCCGATCTGATCAAAATCGCTCAGTCGCAATTTCGATCGCGGACAGGCTGTGCTAGGAAGCTGATGCGCATTTCACATCTTCCCAATCTGGAAGGGCCGCCTTGGCAACGAAACCCCGGCCTTCATTCGACGCGAAGTCCTTTCTGGCCAAGGTCGGCGAGGGCCGCCAGATCGCCAGGCACGGCGACGGCGAGACCATCTTCTCGCAAGGCGATCCCGCGGACGCGGTGTTCTATGTCCAGAAAGGCAAGGTGAAAGTCACCGTCATCTCGGAGCAAGGCAAGGAAGCCGTGGTCGCGATCCTTGGACCGGACCAGTTCTTCGGTGAAGGCTGCCTTGCCGGGCAAACGCAGCGCATCGCCACCGTCACTGCGATGACCGACTCCGTCATCATGCGCCTGGAAAGAGCCGCCATCGTCGAGGTCATTCACAAGCAACCGGCATTCTCCGAGCTGTTTATTGCGTATCTGCTGAGTCGGACGATCCGCGTTGAAGCGGATCTCGTCGATCAGCTGTTCAATTCAAGTGAGAAACGCCTCGCGCGCTTGCTCCTGCTGCTGGCAAACTTCGGCAAGGAAGGTCAACCGATGCCGATGATCGCGAAGATCAGCCAAGAGACGCTCGCCGAAATGGTCGGAACGACACGCTCGCGCGTGAGCTTCTTCATGAACAAGTTTCGCAAGCTGGGTTTCATCGACTACAATGGGGGCATTCACGTGCACAGCTCTTTGCTGAACGTCGTTCTGCACGATCAGCCAGAGATCAAGATCTGAAATCACGCGGGCCTCGCGGCTTGTTCGCCGATTTGCCGCAACCTTTCATTGCCCCGCAGGATCCCGATAGCCATGTAGGCGGTTCGCACGAAACCGCAGACGCGACCCGCAAAACATCGTCGGCGGCCGATCGAGAGGCTCGGTCCGCGTCCTGGGCGACGCGTCCGGAGTTCCTCCAAGACGAAGCGCCCCAAGGATGAATGCCATGAGCAATACCAACACAACCGGCGGAACGACATCCACCGAGACGCAGGCCCCGCAGATCGCCCGTGACGTGGCGGAAAAAGGCATGGCGCAAGCCAAAGCGTCGTACGAGAGCATGAGCGCGGCCACCGGCGAAGCATCCAAGGCAATGCTGCAGGCCCATTCGATGGCCGTTCACGGCGCCGTCGCGTCGAGCGCCAAGATCGTCGAGCTCACGCGCATCAACAGCAACGCGGCCTTCGACTACGCGGCCCAGCTGCTTGCCGCGAAGTCGCCCTCGGAGCTCATTGAACTGTCGAACAACCACGCACGCGAGCAGTTCAAGGTCCTCTCCGAGCAAGCCAAGGAGCTGACGGCACTCGGCCAGAAGACGATGCTCGAAGCGGCGGAGCCGCTCAAGGCTGGCGCCGCCAGGATGTTCCAATCTCACACTTCGTGACTTGAAGCTGCGGCGCGCATTGCCACCGTCGCAAGAGCCCGGGCCCGCCCGGGTTTTTTCTTGCGCGCGCCCGCATCCGCGATGAGCAATTTTGCACAGCTTTCACGGCGGCAAAGGCGTAGCCATGGGCGCCAGGTGAACGGCCATGTCCGGTGAAAGTCTTCTGATCATCCTGCTAGTCGGCCTGATTGCCGGATGGCTCGCCGGCCAGATCGTGCGCGGCACCGGATTCGGGATCGTGGGCGATCTCCTCATTGGGATCGTCGGCGCCCTCATCGGTAGCTGGCTGCTTCCGCAACTCGGCATCCATCTCGGCGCCGGTCTCGTCGCAGCGATCATCAACGCAACGATCGGCGCGCTTCTCCTGCTGCTGGTCATCAGGCTCATTCGCGGCCGAGGTCGGTGGGGTGGAGGCTGGGGTTGGGGCAGGCGCTGGTAGTCAGTTCTGTCGCGCAGAAGCGTCACGCCGAAGAATTAGTGCCCCGGCCGTTGGGAGATAGTCATGCCGACGCCGAACCGGCTGGAGCATCCGTTCACCGCTCACGTGTCGGCGGAGCTCAATCGTCATCTGTTCGATGACGTCGACGACGGGCCGGCGCTTGCCCGGGCGATCGTGGACACCATTCGCGAGCCTCTTCTCGTCCTCGACAAGGAACTACGCGTCGTTACCGCGAGCCGCTCCTTTTACCTGATGTTCGGGTTGAGACCCGAGGATGTCTACTCTCGCCCGTTCTACGCGCTGGGCGACGGCCAGTGGAACATCCCAGAGCTGCGTTCGCTCCTGGAAAACATCGCGCCGCAACATGGCGTGCTGGAAGCCTACGAGGTCGAACGCCATTTTTCCGGCATAGGGCGGCGCACCATGCTGCTTAACGCCCGCAAGGTGTTCTACGAGGGGAATTCACACGCCACGATCCTGCTCGCGATCGAGGACATTACCGAGCGACGCGCGGCCGATCGCGCGCAAACGCCCGACACCGCTTTGGCAATTGCCTTGCGGGCTGCGTGCGCGCGGGAGGAAGCGCTGCTGCAGGAGCTGCGCGAACGGACGCTGCAGCAGACTCTGTCCGCCCAGGAGTTCGATCACAGGCTCACCAATGGCCTGCAATTGATTTCCAGCATGCTGTCATTGCAGAGCCGAATCGCAACACCGAAAGCCTCCGCCCAGTTGACGGTTGCCTCCCGTCGCATCGTGGCGTTCGGACAGGTGCATCGCCGCCTCCATCTTCTCGACCATCAAGACAATGTGGAGTTCGGGGGATATCTTCTCGCACTGTGCACCGACCTTTCGGGCCTGCTGTTCGAGCAAGCGACCGGCCGCGCGATCCTCGTCGAGAGCATGGCGGCCGAGATACCGACTGCGCGCGCGATTCCGCTTGGATTTATCCTCAACGAGCTGGTCACCAATTCGGCGAAATATGGTGACGCCAACATCACAGTCCGATTTGCGATGCAGCCGTCCGGCGGCTATTCGCTCTCGGTTCTGGATGGGGGAAAAGGGTTGCCGATGGGCTTTCGACCCACTGCGAGCAAAGGTCTCGGTATGAAGATCGTGCTCGCGCTGGCGCGGCAGATTGGCGGCGAGTTGCACCTTTGGCCGGCTGAGGATGGCCGTCGTCATTTCCTCAGCGTGACATTCGCTGCGGGGCCGTGACTCAAGCCGCCGCATTGGAGCTTCGGCGACGTGTGCAATTGGGCTCAGATTTGGCCAGCGCCCGTCCTTAGGATCAGCTTGCCACGCATCGCCCGATTGCCTCGGCGTCCGGTCCGGGACCCCGGCCGGTCGATCCGGCCGGGCGCCCTCGTCCTGGCGCTGCATATGAGGTTCAATACTGGAGGCAGATCATGTCGCTCGGCCTTATCCTGATCATCGTCCTTGTGATCGCCCTGCTGGGCGGCTTCAGCGGGCGCTTCGGCGGCTATGGCTATGGCTACGGCCATAGCGGCATCGGCATCATCGGACTCGTCGTGATCGTTCTCGTCGTTCTGCTGCTGATGGGCCGCATCTGATCGCGCCGGAATCGAGCCGATGACCCGCCCCTCTCCGCCGAATTGCGAAAAGTGCACGACTTCGATGCGCGAGCTTGCCTACATTCCGCCGATCAGCCCGGGCGCCAGAGAGGTGAGCGTGTTCAGGTGCGATCCCTGTAATTCGACAAAATGGATTGAGCCCCTCGCCGCTCCGCCGCCCTGACTCATCACGGTTGAAATTGGGCGGCCTGGTTCGATGTCGGCGGGGCGATCCTTTGCGTCAGTCGCAGCGGCGCGCTCTGCGCACAGTCCCGTCATCGCGCCGGATGGTCACAGTCCGGCAATTCTGGCCGCTGCGCACCTGGCGCTCGCGGAATTCACGATCCTCGCGGCGACGGTCACGGTAACGCGGACGATCCGGGTCGCCGATGCGCACACCAACGCCCGGCACATCGAGTCCGACGCCCTGAGCGCTGGAGGGCGTCGAGGCGCAAAAGGTTATCGTCGCCGCAGCACTCAATAATATGAACAGATGCTTCATGGTATCTCCATATTTTCCTGTCGACCGAACAGGTCGACGGAAACAAAGGTTCCACAGAAGCACTCTATTTATCCGCACTGGCCCGCAAGAATGGTGGCCGAGCGTTCAAGCCGCGGCGCACCCCGCCCGCAAATTGTGGGATCGGCTACGCCAAGGCGCGCCCCGGCTGCATTGCTAGCAGCGCAGCGCGGGGGCCGTCTCCCGCGACTTGCAATTCGGGCACTGGTACGTATCCGCCTCCTGCCCGTAACCAGGTTCGGCGGGTACGATCACCATGGGGGCCGTGCATCTCGAGCAAATTGCTCGCCAATAGGACGCGAACGATGAATCGAACATGGGAGCTTCGGTCATTTGCTTTCGCCGGTGTGAGGGAGGTCGGTGATGCCGACCTCCTCCAGCTTACTTCTTCGCTGTGCTTTTGCCGTGCGCAGTCTCGGTAAGCTCATGCGCGGACTTGGAGTGCCTCTGAGCCTCAGAGGAGCGCTCGTTGCCCTTCACATGGTCGTTCTTGCCGTGATGCTCGGCGGCAGCCTTGTGGGATTTCGCCGCGTTCTCGTGGTGCTCGGCCGCCTTGAGGTGCGCTTGCTGCATCATTTTATCTTTCTGTTGGCCGGGAAATGCCGACCTATGGAGAGGTGGCGTCAATAATGTCCCTAATCAAGGTTCAATCGTGTCTGCGACAAGCCACCTCCGACGAAGTATCGTGAAACCCGAATTCTCCCGAGCGTCATCAAACCTGGCGCGATGGCACGAAGGACACCATCAATCGTGTGCCGCCCGAGTGGCCTCGTTTGGGGTCAAAAAGCACCCTTTTGATCTGCGCGAATAGATCGTGCATTCGCCCCGGCATCGGCGTATACTGCATATTGCTACCGAACACGTGAAAGCCCTGTCACGGCCGGCACCCGCCGCGCCGGAGGAGCGCAATCGTTTCGGCCAAAATAGCCCAGAATAGCTTCGACAAAATGACCATCGCATCCTCGCTCGTCGCGAGGCGATGACGCTTGTCGTGCGGCGAGCTCCAGGTTCGCATGCACCAGAACAGCGCGTCGTCGCTGAACGTTCGATCCGACTGGATGCGCTGCCTAAGCAGAATTCGTGTGGCGGAACCCGCCTCCCTCGCGCTTTGGAAGAGCGAGCGTCAGCATGCAGTCGTGTCTGCTGGTATTCGCTCGAATTATGAATGGTCTTGGCGCGGCATCGCCGACGGAACTCGTTGCGGCGCGAAATAAAGATACTGAGTCGACCGGCGCGCCATCGCAAGTGTTCCCATCGCACTCCATATACAGAGAGCGCGATCTTCTTCACGAGACCATCGTGGGAGACTGACAATGCCTTTGCTTCAAATTGCTTACGGATCGGTACGCCACGTTCCAGATAGCTCGTACTTTCCAGCTGAACGTCGACTCGGCGTGTTGCGCGATGCAACCGCTCAGATGTTTTACTTCACCACCATCGCGGCAGTGCTCGCCTTTGTCTGGATCCTGACGTTCGGCGCTCATTCCTGAAAGCGCGCCCGGCCGTCAGTGCGCGGCTGCGCCCGAGCAGGCCGACGACAGAGAAGATGCTGCCGCCAAGGAGAGACCGATGAAATTCCGCCCGCTGCACGACCGTATTGTGGTCAAACGCGTTGAAGCCGAGGCCAAGAGCGCCGGAGGCATCATCATTCCCGATACCGTCAAGGAAAAGCCGAGCCAGGGCGAAGTTGTCGCCGTCGGTCCTGGCGGACGCGATGAGAGCGGCGAGCTCGTTCCGATCGACCTCAAGTCCGGCGACCGTGTGCTGTTCGGCAAGTGGTCCGGCACCGAGGTGAGGATCGATGACCACGACTACCTGATCATGAAGGAAAGCGACGTCATGGGGGTTCTGGTCGAGGCCGAGGCCCGTCGAAAGGCCGCGTGACGATATTTCCCGGCGTTGCGGCCTTCGCGTCGCCTTGCCGGAAGATGAACACGAATACCAATTTTTTCCTTTTTCATTTCTTTTGAGGAGTTACCGGAATGTCCGCCAAGGAAGTCAGATTTTCCGTCGACGCGCGCGACCGCATGCTGCGCGGCGTTGACACTCTGGCGCACGCGGTCCGCGTGACGCTTGGCCCGAAGGGCCGCAACGTCGTGCTCGACAAGTCCTACGGCGCGCCGCGCATCACCAAGGATGGTGTGACGGTCGCAAAGGAGATCGAGCTCGAGGACAAGTTCGAGAACATGGGCGCACAGATGGTGCGCGAGGTCGCCTCCAGGACCTCCGATACCGCCGGCGACGGCACGACCACCGCCACGGTGTTGGCGCACGCCATCGTCCGCGAGGGCGCGAAGGCTGTAGCCGCCGGCATGAATCCCATGGACCTCAAGCGCGGCGTCGACCTCGCCGTCGAGGCGGTCGTCGCGGACCTGCAGAAGAATTCCAAGAAAGTCACCTCGAACGAGGAGATCGCCCAGGTCGGTACGATTTCGGCCAACGGCGATGCCGAGATCGGGCGCTTCCTTGCCGACGCCATGAAGAAGGTCGGCAATGAGGGCGTGATCACGATCGAGGAGGCGAAGTCGCTCGAGACCGAATTGGAAGTGGTCGAAGGCATGCAGTTCGACCGTGGCTACATCTCCCCCTATTTCATCACCAATGCGGAGAAGATGCGGGTCGAAATGGATGACCCGTATATTCTGATCTACGAGAAGAAGCTGTCCGGACTGCAGGAGGTCCTGCCCCTGCTCGAGGCGGTGGCGCAGTCGTCAAAGCCCCTGATCATCATTGCCGAGGAGATCGAGGGCGAGGCGCTCGCCACGTTGGTGGTCAACAAGCTGCGCGGCGGCCTCAAGGTCGCGGCCGTCAAGGCTCCGGGCTTCGGCGATCGGCGCAAGGCCATGCTGCAGGACATCGCGGTCCTGACCGGCGGCCAGGCGATCTCGGAAGATCTTGGCATCAAGCTCGAGAACGTGACGCTCGCGATGCTCGGGCGCGCCAAGAAGGTGACGATCGAGAAGGAGAACACGGTCATCGTCAGCGGCGCCGGCAAGAAGGCCGACATCGAGGCCCGCATCCAGCAGATCAGGGCACAGATCGAGGAGACCACCTCGGACTACGACCGCGAGAAGCTGCAGGAACGGCTCGCCAAGCTTGCGGGCGGCGTGGCGGTTCTGCGCGTCGGTGGTGCGACCGAGATCGAGGTCAAGGAGCGCAAGGATCGCGTCGATGACGCGATGCATGCGACCCGCGCCGCGGTCGAGGAAGGCATCCTGCCGGGCGGCGGCGTTGCGCTGCTGCGCGCTGGCGAAGGACTTCGGAAGCTGCGTACGCACAACGACGACCAGAAGACCGGCGTCGAGATCGTCCGCAAAGCCCTGTCATGGCCGGCGCGCCAGATCGCGCTCAATGCCGGCGAGGACGGCTCGATCGTGGTCGGCAAGATCCTCGAGAAGGATCAATACGCCTTCGGCTTCGACGCGCAGTCCGGCGAGTACGTCAACATGATGTCGAAAGGCATTATTGATCCGACCAAGGTCGTGCGTGCGGCGCTGCAGGGCGCAGCATCGATCGCCGGGCTGCTCATCACCACCGAGGCGATGGTGGCCGAGGCTCCGAACAAGCAGGCTCACGCGCCTGCGATGCCGTCCGGCGGAGGGATGGATTTCTGATGCGGCGATGCGGGGCGATCTTCAGTCCCCTTCGATAAAGCCACAAGGAGGCATTCATGGAAACGCGGCGATTTGGAAGAAAGATCAAGCTTCCCTCCACGATCGCGATCAAACATCAGATCATGCGATCGATGCTTGAAGACGCCATCAAGGCAGAAGCGGCAGAGCGAGCCGAAGCGATGCCCCTGCAACCAGAGCAGCCCGCGCCTGAGCTGCTGACGTGACAATCGAGCATGCCTCGACGCGGATTGTGAGCAAGCCCTGGGGGAGCACCGACCTTCTGCCTTGGAGCGAAATTCAGTCGGACGGCGTCGCGATCGGCGAGCTCTGGTTTCAACGTCCTGGCGCCGACGCGCCCGCCTCTCATCTCCTGCTCAAGCTGCTGTTCACCAAAGAGCCCCTGTCCATCCAGGTTCATCCGGACGATGCGTTCGCGCATTCGATCGGCCTCCTGAATGGCAAGACCGAGGCCTGGTACATCCTGTCTGCCACACCCGAGGCCGAAGTGGCCGTGGGGCTGAAGCGTCAACTCACACCGGCGCAACTGCGCAGCGCAATCGAAGACGGCTCCATCGTGGATCTCGTTGAACGGCGTCGGGTGCGCAAGGACGATGTCATCTTCGTCCCGGGCGGCACGATCCACGCGATCGGCCCGGGACTCGTCCTGGCCGAAATCCAGCAGCGCAGCGATACGACATTTCGCCTTTTCGATCACGGTCGGGAACGCGAAATCCACGCGGCCAAGTCGGTTGCAGCAGCAACCGCAGGGCCGGCGGAATGCCAGTCAGCTCCGCGCCATCTCAGCGACGAGAGAGCGGTGCTTGTAGCCAGCCCGCATTTCGTTCTCGAGCGGATCGACCTGCCGGCGAATTCGAATTGGGAGCTGCACGCCGAGCACGAGACCTGGGTCCTGGTGCTCGACGGCTATGCGCGGATTGGGTTGATGAATGCGTTCGTCGGTGAAGCCATCTTTGTCGAAGCCGATGACGCGAGCCTCAGAGCCGGGGCCGGCGGTCTCACGGCGCTGCTTGCCTATCTGGGACCAGACATCGATCCCCGTCTGCTGACGAAGCGCGACGAGCAGGCCGCTACGTCGGCACTCCACAGCCACTCACGATCCCCCACTCTTCACAAGACAGCAGCGGGTTTGCCGGTCCGCGCGACGGAGGTACGACTTTGACTGAGCTGAGCCGACTGGCTTTCATTGGCAATTCGCTCCCGCGCCGCTGTGGGATCGCAACATTCACGACCGATCTGCAGCAGGCGATCGCGACGTCATCGACGCGAGTCGAGACATCAATCGTGGCGATGACCGATCACGGCCGTGCCTACGACTATCCGCCCGCGGTTCGCTTCCAGATCAACGACGACAGAATAGTGGACTACGTGCGGGCGGCGAATTTCCTGAATGCAGGTCAGTTCGACGCCGTCTCGCTGCAACACGAATTCGGCATCTTCGGCGGCGAAGCGGGCGGCGACATCATGGCGTTGCTCTCACGGCTGACCGTGCCGGTCGTGACGACACTGCATACGGTTCTGTCCGAGCCGACCGCCACGCAACGCGCTGTTCTCGATCGGATCATCGACGTTTCGTCGCGGGTCGTCGTCATGGCGGAGAAAGGTCGCGAGCTCCTGCGTACCGTCTATCGGGTGCCCGGCGAAAAGATCGAGGTCATCGCGCATGGAACGCCCGACTTTCCGTTCGTCGAGCCCGCGCAAGCAAAGGCGAAGCTGGGCTTCAGCAACAAGACCGTCATTCTGACGTTCGGATTGCTCTCTCCGAGCAAAGGCATCGAGTTCATGATCGACGCCATGCCTTCGATCCTGGAGAGCTCTCCCGATGCGGTCTACGTCGTTCTCGGCGCCACGCACCCCAATCTCGTGCGCGAGCAGGGCGAAGCCTATCGCGAAAGCCTCGTGGCGCGCGCGCAGAAACGGGGGGTCGAATACAATGTCGTATTTCTTGATCAATTCGTCGATCAGGCGACATTGCTCGATTTCATCGCGATGTGCGACGTCTACGTCACGCCCTATCTCAACGCGTCGCAGATGACGTCGGGGACGCTTGCCTACAGCTTCGCGCTCGGAAAGGCGATCGTTTCAACGCCCTATTGGCACGCACGGGAATTGCTTGCCGATGAACGCGGCATTCTGGTCCCGTTTTCCGACTCCGCCGCCATCGGCCGCGAGATCGCCGGACTGCTTACCGACCACCCGCGGCGGCAGGCGATGCGCAAGCGCGCATATGCGAGCGGCCGGTCGACGACCTGGGAACGCACCGCGGAGCGCTACCTGACGGCGTTCGAAAGCGCGCGGCGCGGGCATCGCCTCAAGGTGATCGCGGGGCTCGACCAGAATGTTTCCGTGCGCGACAGTCAGGCCGCGCCCGAGATGCGGACTCAGCATCTTGTTTCGATGTGCGACGACACCGGCCTGTTCCAGCACGCCGTTCATTCCGTGCCCGACCGGACGCACGGTTATTGCGTCGACGACAATGCGAGAGCGCTGCTGCTGGCATGCGCACTCAACACCCCTGGCGAGCGGCGTCTTCCCGAAGCCTTGACCGGCCGATTCGCGGCCTTTGTCCAGCATGCCTGGAACCCGGACACCATGCGATTTCGCAACTTCATGAGCTTCGATCGGCGCTGGCTCGAGGATCGCGGCTCCGAGGACAGTCACGGGCGAACGCTCTGGGCTTTGGGCGAATGTGCGCGCACCGACGCGAATGCCTCGCGGCGGCGCTGGGCGACCGCGCTGTTCGCCGATGCGCTGCCGGCTGCCGAGAGCTTCAGCTCGCCGCGCGCCTGGGCCTTCACGCTGCTGGGATTGCACGCCTATTGCACCATTGCCCCCGAGGATCCCCTCGCCCGGCGTGTCCGGCATCTCCTGGCCGAGAAACTGCTGATCATCCTGTCGACGGTCGAGACGAAGGATTGGGTGTGGTTCGAGAATGGGCTGGCCTACGACAACGCGCGTCTATCCCAGGCTCTGATCGTGACCGGCCATGCGACCGGAACCTCGACCTACACCGAGGCCGGACTGAGGTCCTTGCGCTGGCTCATGACATTGCAGACGACTCCAACGGGCTTCTTCAGACCGGTGGGCACTCAGGGGTTCGGCGACCAACGCCAGGCGCCGCAGGCATTCGATCAGCAGCCCGTGGAAGCCTGCGCGACGGTCTCCGCGTGCCTGGCGGCATGGTGCGCCGACGGCGATGTCGCCTGGAAAGCCGATGCGGAACGCGCCTTCGCCTGGTTCCTCGGCAGCAATGATCTGACGCAGCCCTTGGTGGACGTTGAGACGGGCAGCTGTCGTGATGGGCTCCATCGCGACCGCGCGAACGAGAACCGGGGTGGCGAGTCGGCCATCTCCTATCTTCTGGGCCTCGCGGACATGCGCCGGCTCGCCCGCGCGGGCGACGACAGCGCGCAACGCGCGCCGCTTCGCGCCGTGCGTGCTTGAGTTCTCCTAAAAATTCGATCCGAGCGAGGGCCACTTGTCACACGTTACGTTCCTGAACCGGCAGGCTCTCCATCTGCGCCCTGATCCCGGGCGCGTGGTGGTGCGCCCGTTCAAACCCACCACCGAGCCGCGCGACCTCAATCCCACCGACAAGACGCGAGCGAACCATATCGTTGAGCGGGTCCTGGCGCTCGGCCCCGAGGCGGCGGGCCACCAGCTGGCCGATGTGCTGGAGAATTTTCAGGGCCGCCATCGCGACCTGCTGGCGACCTTCGAGGCGCGCGCCGACGAAATGGAAATCGCCTTTTCACCCCACGCGGGCTTCACCAAGGTCCAGCGCCAACTGGTCGGGGCGTATTTTCTGCACGAATATTCGTTCGAGGCATCCGCGCTGTTCAACCCGAGCATTGTCTCCCATCCCGATCAGTCCGGCGCGGCGCAAGGCGGTCGCCGCTTCATCCTCAGCCTTCGAGCGGTCGGGGAAGGACACGTGTCGTCGCTGACGTTTCGATCCGGATCCCTCGCCGCGGACGGCAGCGTGTCGGTCGATCCGACGGCTCGCCTCGCGACAATTCCAAGGGTGCAGAATCGGATACCGGGCGTGGACGGAGACGAAGTCGAAGTGATCTTCGGGCCGGACGAAGACATCAGCGAGCGGGTTATTTTTCCCATCACCCTTTCCCAATCGAACGGCATCGAGGACGCCCGCTTCGTGGAGTTCGACGATGACGGGAGAAAGACCTTTTACGCGACATACACCGCCTACAGCGGCACCGCGATACGATCCGAGCTGATCGAGACCAACGATTTCCGCTCCTTTCGCCTGTCGCCATTGCGGGGCTCGGCGGCAAAGAACAAAGGCATGGCCTTGTTTCCGCGCAAGATCGGCGGCAAGTACGCGATGATCGGCCGGCAGGACAACGAGAACCTCTACCTTATCTATTCTGGCGACCTGCATTGCTGGGATGGCGGCGTGGCAATCCTGAAGCCGCAATTCCCCTGGGAGTTCGTGCAGATCGGCAATTGCGGCTCGCCGATCGAGCTCGACGAGGGCTGGCTGCTGCTCACCCACGGCGTCGGCCCGGTTCGAAAATATTCGATCGGCGCAGCTCTCCTCGACAAGAGGGACCCTTCCAAGGTCCTCGCCCGATCATCCGAGCCGCTGGTTCGACCCGAGCCTTCCGAACGCGCGGGATACGTTCCCAACGTCGTCTACACGTGCGGCGCAATGCGACACAACGATCTGATCGTCCTGCCGTATGCGGTCTCCGACACGTTCTCCAAGTTCGCGACAATCAAGATTGCCGCGCTCATGCAGAGCTTCGGATCGTGAAGCCATCTGCGGCGGCCAGACCGCATGGAACAAGCATACAAGTGTCGTACAACTGTCCGCAAAAGTGGGCCAACGGAATTGCGGGCGGCAGGAACGAGATGTGACTGGCTTGGCAATCAAGCCGGCTTTGTGGCCCTCTTGAGGGAATGGCGCGGCCGGTTTGTTAACGGATCGAAGCGCAGGATCCGGCAATGGAGAATATCCAATGTCGAACGATTCCATAGTCACGCGTTACCAGACTTTCTTCGCTGTCGACTTCATGCCGCTGATCCGTCAAGACCAAGCACAAGGCGCGCCTGAACGCGTTGCCTACGCCGCAGAATTCGCGGCCTTCCAGCTCGGCCAGATCGACAAGAAGCTGGGTCGTCTTGTTGACTTGATGGAAAGGCAAGCGCCGCATCCGAGCTGACGAGCAAGGGAGGCCGGCGCGCTCGCTGTCCTTGCATGGAGCTGGCATTTGGATCCCGATGCGTGCAATTTGCGCAGCATGAACTTGCTCTTTGACCGGACCGACTTTTCCGTCGTCGTAAAGAACCGGGCGCCGCCTCCCAAAGCATGGAGATGGGAAATTTACCGCGCGGGCCGAGCGAGTCCGATCGAAACCTCGTTGATCTTTTTTGAGACTATTACAGCCGCCAACAAGGCGGGGAAAGACGCTCTCAGACTGTTGCTGAGCGAATTTCCCGATTGAACGGGCACAACAATTCGACGCGCCTGAGATCCTTGGTGCCCAGGGGCGGAATCGCGTTGAGCAGACAGGATTCTTGGTGGGACCAAGGATCCTCTACCCAACTCCCTACCCACGCGCGTGCGAGTTGCCACGCGCTGCTATACGCACGTATGTGCTAGGAGCGGTATCATCTCCGTCTCAGCGCCAGCTCAGCGCGGGTGCCGCAGGGCTCGGCTGATCGTCTACGCCCGCGCGTGCCGGAGGCTTACTCCCGTCGTCGTTGCGCACACGCCATAAGCAGCCTCTGGCACGTGCGACAGATCGTTCTGGCCGGAACCGGAACGCGGCCGGAACGCGTGGCCGGAACGGTCGTTTCCTCCATGAGGACTGACGGTGGGCCCATGTTTGAATGGAGAGTGACGATGAAGTTCGACTGGCTCACTACCACCGCGGTCGTCGCCGTGCTCGGCTCGGGCGTCGCCCTGGCGCAGGCGCAGGAACCGCAGAAGCAGCGCGAGCACGCGCTACCACGCGCGGAACAAGGTGCGACCAAGCAGCCGAATGCTCAGCCGGGCCGGCAAGGCGAGCAACGCGCGGAGCAGCAGCGACCACCGGAGCCGTCCAGGCAGCCGGCGCAGCAGGCCCAGCAGCGCGATCAGGAGCACAAGCAGAACCAGGCGCAGGAACGCACCCAGCAGCGGGAGCAGAAGGCAACGCAACAGGCGCAGGACCGTGCCAAGCTTGAGGAGCGCGGCAAGGCGATGAGCCAGCGGCCGTCAAGTCTGACCTCGGAGCAGCAGCGGACCGGCAAGAACGACAAGAACGGCGAGCAGAAGGGCTCGCGCCGGGTCAACGAGGAGCGCACCACGCAGCACAACCAGGCCACGCAGAACGGCAAGCAGGAGCGGTCGCCACAAAACGCGGCGCAGAACCAGAACAAGCAGGATCGAAAGAATACGCCGAACGGGACCAACGCGCAGAATGCTCCGGCGAACCGGAACGCCAATCAGGCGAAGGAGAACCAGACGCCCGCGAACCAGGCGCAGCAAGGCAAGCAGGACCAGCAGCGGGCCGCGCAGGGAACCAATCAAGGCACTGGAACGACCCAGACGACCAGCCAAAACACGAACCAGCGCAACACGGCGTCGGCCAAGCTCAGCCAGAACGATCGCAGCAAGGTCATTTCCACGCTGCGGAGCGACACGCGCGGTTCGCGTGAGAACGTGAACGTCAGCCTGAGCATCGGTGAGCGGCTGCCCCCGCGGATCCATGCCCGCCCGCTACCGCGCACGATCGTCGACATCATGCCGGAATATCGCGGCTATGATTACCTGATGGTGCAAGACCGCGTCGACATCGTCGATCCGCGCACCCACGAGGTCGTGGACATCATCGAGGAAGGCGGCCCGGCCGTTGCGCAGGGCGGCACCTTCGAGAGCCGCACGTTCCAGAGTGGGCGAGTCCGCCTCACCGCCGAGCAGCGGCAGATGCTGTTCCGTGATGCGCGACCGATGACCTCATCGCAGGTCTCGAGTAGCGGCGGAACCTGTCTCACCGAGCAGCCGGTTCCCGACGCGCTCGCGAGCCAGAATCAGGACCTGAAGGGCTACAACTTCCTGAAGGTCGGCAACGACATCGTGCTGATCGATCCGAAGGATCAGAAAGTCATCGATGTGATCCAGCAATAGTCGGGCCCATCGACGGCTCTCGCGTCACGCTGGCGGGTCGGGCCCGGCGCCCGGCCCGCCATTGCGCATTTACGATTGCTGTGCCCGATGGCCGAGAACCTCTGGCATTGGCGCTGGAGCCGACAGCACTCGGCCACGTTGGCGTAGCGTTTCTTGGTTTTGCTTTCACTATGTTGACTGCCACGGTCGCCCTCTTTGCCATCACAGCCGTGCTGACGGCCGGTACGCCCTAAAGGCGGGATGTGTTGTCAGATGAGAGTCTCCTCCCAGAGCGTTTTTCAGCGAGGGCTTGCACCGCATCAGATGCGGCTTCGATCCACGTTCTGCGAGGCTCTTGGATTTGTGCTGCACTGGCCTCAGGCCGCGTGTTGGGATGGGCTCGCAGCGGAATCGCGAGGCTGAAGAATTATCGAGAATTGAGGAATTTTCGAATTTGGTAATCGAACACGGGCACGACATCCTTGCAGCCGTCCGGACCGGAGACTTCTCAACAATCGACAGCGCATCAACGAACTTCAAATCCCTGTTGCGCTCTTGAGAGACGCGCGAAGGCTTAGCGCATATCCCGGAAAAGTGGGCACCGGTTTTCCGAAAAGGATATGCGCCAACACAAGAATCGAGAGCACATCCCGATTCCTTAATCAGGATGTGCTCTGGACCGAAGATATAACAACCGCCCAGGGTCTGTGCTGCTGGGCCCCGCTCCAGGCGCGATCTCGCCCGCGAGAAAGGCCGCGGAAGAGTTTCAGCCATCATTCTCATGAGCGATTTGAGGCCTTTGCCAGCGCCGCATCGCGCCCCCTCAGCGCCCGGCCATCGCTGATATTCTTTCCGAGCGCGAGATCGTAGGCCACGATCGCCTCGCGATACCGCTGCTCCAAGACCAGGATATCGCCGCGCTCGACATAGGTGAGTGAAAAATCGGGTTCGACGGCGGCCGCCCAATCGAGATTTGCGAGTGCGTCGAGAACCCTGCCCTGGGCTTTGCGGATCAGTGCGCGGCCGACGTAAGCCGGTGCCCGGGAAGGATCAAGGCCGATTGCAGCGTTGAAGTCATCGAGTGCCTTTGCGGCGTCGCCGATGCGTGAAAAGAAATACCCACGATCAGTATACGCCACATAGGCGACGGCCCGAGCTTCCGACAGCTCGATCGCCCTGGTGTAATGGGCCAGGGCCTCGGCGTTGCGGCCTTGCAGGCCGCGTAGCCGACCATAGAGACGGTATGCAAACGGGAGCCGCGGCGATAGCGACAGGGCGGCGCGGATGTCTTCCTCCGCCCGGTCGAACACGGAAAGATCGAGCGCTGCGCGCGCGCAGCACATAAGCGTACGCGCGATTCGACGAAACCTGGCTCGAATCTTCGATTACGGCGGTGCAAGACCTGAGCGCGGCGTTCGGTTTGGCATCGCGGCAATCGTTGAGCGCCCCGGCATGCCGGACATTTGAAATCGCCGGTCGGTTTGCCGTGGACGCGGGCGGAGTTGAGCTCCCCGCCATACCAGGGCATCGCTTGACGCTCATGGATGCGAGATCGAGCGCATTCAGCCAATACATGTCATGCGACGAAGTCTCCGATAGCTTTCTCTGAATCGCGGCCGGGACGCGATAGCGGCTTGCATATTCGAGCAACGACGCGTTGTCGCCTTCCCGCCCCGACTTCACATCGCGCGAGCTGTGGACACCGATTCGTGCATCCGCGCAGGCCCATTTGTGAGAGCCGGCTGCAAACAGGATAAAGCAGATACTCGCGCAGGATTCTTTGACCTGTGTCGCCAGGCGTCGGG
>Ga0105238_10002475_pt1 | contig 18487 bp, 18 predicted proteins | sample KBSC34metaG_FD_81526 | JGI IMG/M metagenome (GOLD analysis project Ga0105238, IMG submission 81526) | Corn rhizosphere microbial communities from Kellogg Biological Station, Michigan, USA - KBS C3-4 metaG | ecosystem: Host-associated > Plants > Roots > Rhizosphere > Soil | place: Michigan, USA... | reverse complement strand
TGACACCTCCCGCGCCTACGTTCGCGGGAGAAATAGGGCCGTTGCGCCCCGCGTTGTTCTGGAGGGTTGCGGCATGGGATCACTGAGCATTTGGCACTGGATCGTGGTGATCGCGGTCGTCCTTCTGCTGTTTGGCCGCGGCAAGATTTCGGATCTCATGGGCGACGTGGCCCAGGGCATCAAAGCGTTCAAAAAAGGCATGCAGGACGACGATCAAACCGCTCAGAAATCCGAGCCGGTGAAATCCATCGATCATGCCTCGACGCCGCCCGCTTCCACGCGCTCGGATGTCGGCAGCAAAGTGGTATGATCGGCAAGGCCCGCGCCACCAGCGTGCGGGAAGCGGACAATACCTCCGTCTTACAGCCGGAATGCCGTGCCTGGGGCGCCCTCGGCAGGGCTGGACGATGACCGCGGAGCCACAGCGGGTTTCCAATGTTTGATATCGGGTGGAGTGAGTTCGTCGTTATCGCCGTCGTGGCGCTGATCGCGATTGGCCCCAAGGAATTGCCCGGCGTGCTCCGCATGGTGGGACAGTGGGTCGGCAAGGCGCGCCGTATGGCCAGTGAATTCCAGGGCCAGTTTCAGGAAGCGATGCGCGAGGCCGAGATGGCCGACCTGAGAAAATCCTTCGATGAGGTCAAGGAAGCCGCCTCCGGCCTGTCTAGCGGCGACCTCATGACACCTCTGCAGACCGATGTCGCCAAGGCGCTCCAGATCGAGAACCTCGATCCGCCCGCTTCACCTGACCACACAGCATCTGGCGTCGCCGGTTTGGAAGCGCAGGTCGCAGAAACCAATGTCAGCCATGCTCAGTCGCCGGCATCTGAACCGCTGGCGATCGTCGAAGCGGTCCAGCCAAAGCCGGATCCGCAGGCCAATCCGCCAATCGTCGAGGCTCCGCTGAAGGACGCCAGGGCATCATGAGCGCCGAGGATATCGAGGCCAGCAAGGCGCCCTTGATGGAGCATCTGATCGAGCTGCGCTCGCGGTTGATCAAGGCACTTCTCGGTTTTGGCGTGGCCTTCATCTTCTGCTTTTTCTTTGCCAAGCAGATTTACAACGTCCTGGTCTGGCCATTCGTCTGGGTGGCAGGGCCCGAAAATTCGAAATTCATTTACACCGCACTGCTGGAATATTTTCTCACCCAGCTGAAACTTGCGCTGTTCGGTGCTGGCTTTATCTCGTTTCCCATCGTGGCGACGCAGATCTACAAATTCGTGGCCCCCGGTCTCTATAAGCACGAGCGCAACGCGTTTCTGCCCTATCTGATCGCGACGCCGTTCTTCTTCGTGCTGGGCTCGCTCCTCGTTTATTTTGTTGTGTTACCGATGCTGGTGCGGTTTTCACTCGGCATGCAGCAGATGGGTGGTGCCGAGACCGCGCAGATCCAGCTATTGCCCAAGGTCGGCGAATATCTCTCGCTGATGATGTCGTTGATCTTCGCCTTCGGCATTGCCTTCCAGTTGCCGGTGATCCTGACCCTGCTCGGGCGGATCGGCATCATCACGGCCAAACAGTTGCGTGAAAAGCGCCGCTACTTCATCGTCATCGCCTTTATCATTGCCGCCGTGCTCACGCCGCCCGACGTGATCAGTCAGGCCTCGCTGGCGCTGCCTTTGCTGGCCCTCTATGAGGGCTCGATCATCGCGGTCGGAATCGTGGAAAAGAAGGCGGCGGCTTCGAAGGTGACGTCCAGCGGCACGCCATCCGCTGCTAATCCCGCGGAATAGCGGTTATCGGTCCTGCCCGGGCTTGTCGCAGGCATCCGTGTCTTTTAGAGACCTTTGCACGGAACATGTGGATGGCCGGAGTCCCGCCCGCCACGACGAGGAATGCTGGTCATGCACGACATCAAAGCCATTCGCGACAACCCGAAAGCTTTCGACGCCGCGCTCGGGCGGCGCGGACTCAAGCCGTTGTCAGCCTCGCTACTGGACATTGATGAAAAGCGGCGGACCGCGATCCTGGCATCCGAACAGGCGCAGGCGCGACGCAATGCGGCCTCCAAAGAAATCGGCGAGGCCAAGAAGGCCAAGGACGAGGCGCGCGCTGGCGCCTTGATGGCCGAGGTTGCTGAGCTCAAGACCAAAATGCCCGAGCTTGAGGCGACGGCCAGGAACGCCGACGAAGAGCTGGCGCGGGCGCTATCGGCTATTCCAAACATGCCACTCGTTGAAGTGCCGGACGGGCTCGATGAACATGGCAACGTGATCCATCATCATTTCGGTGACCAGCGAAGCTACGCGTTTTCTCCCAAGCCGCATTTCGATCTTGGCGAGGCCATGGGCCTGATGGATTTCGAGGCGGCGGCGAAATTGTCCGGCGCGCGCTTTGTGGTCCTTAAAAAAGGCCTTGCGCGTCTTGAGCGGGCGATCGGCCAATTCATGCTTGATCTGCACACCGGAGAGCACGGCTACACCGAAGTAAATCCGCCGCTTTTGGTGCGCGATACAGCGATGTTCGGGACGGGGCAGCTGCCAAAATTTCGCGAGGACCAGTTCGCCGCCGGCGATGGCTACTGGCTCATTCCCACCGCTGAGGTGCCGCTGACCAATCTCGTGCGGGAATCCATTCTCGACGAGAAGCAACTGCCGATGCGGCTGACGGCGCTGACGCCGTGTTTCCGCGCCGAAGCCGGCGCTGCCGGCCGCGACACGCGCGGCATGATCCGCCAGCATCAGTTTTCCAAGGTGGAACTGGTCTCGATCACCACGCCAGAGGCCAGCAAGGACGAACACGAGCGGATGCTGGCATGCGCCGAAGAGGTGTTGCGGCAGCTCGATTTGCATTACCGGGTGATGACGCTGTGCGCGGGCGACATGGGGTTTTCCTCGCAGAAGACTTACGACATCGAGGTGTGGATGCCGGGGCAGGGCGAGGGCGGAGCCTATCGCGAAATCTCAAGCTGCTCGGTCTGCGGCGACTTTCAGGCCCGCCGCATGGAGGCGCGTTATCGCGCCGCCGATGGCAAGCCGCGTTTTGTCCATACGTTGAACGGCTCGGGAACGGCGGTCGGCCGCGCGCTGATCGCGGTGATGGAGACCTATCAACAGGAGGAGGGTTCCATCGCGATCCCTGACGTGCTGCAGCCCTATATGGGCGGCACCAAGGTGCTGCAGGCGGAGCGCTAGGGCGATTCGTCTAACTGGTTCGGGCTTCGTGGTTTGCGGAGGGTCGTCCGTGGCGCGTTCGATTTCGGCGGAAGAACGAGCCTTGAACTGGACACCGGCGTTTGCCTGACCGGCCGAGGCGCGTTAAAGACCCGCTCAAAGGCTCGCCGGACGGAATCGCCCCGGTATGGGTCCTCAGATAAGGGCGTTTTCCTTCATGCGCATTCTCTGCACCAATGACGATGGCATTCACGGCCCCGGCCTGAAAATCGTGGAGGAAATCGCGCGCGTCCTATCCGAGGACGTCTGGGTGATCGCACCCGAACTGGACCAGTCCGGCGTTTCGCACTCATTGTCGCTCAATGATCCTCTGCGGCTTCGCGAGGTCGGCCCTCGCCACTTCGCCGTGCGCGGCACTCCGACCGATTGCGTGATCATGGGCGCCCGCCACATCATGGGCGGAAGCATGCCCGATCTGGTTCTGTCAGGCGTCAACAAGGGCCGCAACGTCGCGGAAGATGTCGTCTATTCCGGCACTATCGCGGGCGCCCTGGAAGGGACCATTCTCGGCCTTCCGTCCTTTGCGCTATCCCAGGAGTTCAACCTGGAAACAGTCAATTCGCCGCCCTGGGGGACGGCCTTGAAATTTGCTCCCGATATCATCCGCAAGGTGCTCACTGCCGGCGTTCCCAAGAACACCGTAATCAACGTCAATTTTCCGGCGTGCCAGCCGGAAGCTGTGGCCGGCATCAAGATCACGCGCCAAGGCAAACGCAATCTCGGTTTCCTGAAAGTGGACTCGCGCCGGGATGGCCGCGGCAATCCCTATTTCTGGATCGGCTTCGAGCGCACCGCCGCGATGGAAACGCCCGCCGAAGGCACCGACCTGGCGGCGCTGGCTGCACGCTATGTTTCAGTCACACCGCTTCGGCTGGATCGTACCGATGACGAATTTTCGCAGGTCCTGACCAACGTTCTTTAAGAGGCCGTTCCCAGCGCGGTGTTGATCGCCTGCGCCAGGGCCTCAAGCTGGAACGGCTTCTGGAGCGCCACGCGGTCGCGATATTCATCAGGCAGCCCCGACGATCCATAGCCTGTCGCGAAGATAAAGGGCCGGTTGCGCGCTTTGATCAGCTCGGCGACCGGCGAGATCACCTTCCCATTGACGTTGACATCGAGAATGGCGACGTCGAACTCGGCCGACAAAGCGAGCTTCATGGCCTCGCTGATTTCACCTGCCTCAGCGGCGACCCGATGGCCCAGCTCTTCGAGCATGTCGCAGACCATCATCCTGATCATCGCCTCATCTTCCACGAGGAAAACGGAAGCACCCGGTCGCTTAGCGGTCATTGGTGAAGCCCTTGCCCTCCGCAAAATATAAATTGCAAATTACTACAAACGGCGCAATGCCCGTCAGTCTTTTCCGGTTCCAGCAACGGAACCCGAATGCAGGAAGATGTTCCAAATTATGTCCTGCGACAAGTGCTACAAAATGAGGGCAGGCAGACAATAGTAGGGGACGATGCCCACAGCCGAACAACCGCCGGAAAAAATGATGTTTCAGCTTGGCTTGCGGCGGCGCGGCATCAGCGACCAGGCCGTGCTGCGAGCCATGGAGGAAATCCCCCGCGAAATCTTCGTCGAACCTGCGGACCGCTCGGAAGCCTATCGGGATAGCGCGCTCGGTATCGCCTGCGGCCAGACCATCAGCCAGCCCTTCGTCGTCGCCTATATGACCGAGCAACTCCAGGTACGAAGGCAGCACAGGGTGCTCGAGATCGGCGCCGGGTCAGGCTATCAGGCGGCGGTCTTGTCCAGGCTTTGCCGCGAAGTGCTGACGATCGAGCGTTACCGGACGCTAGCCGACACCGCTCGGCTGAGGCTGCAAAAACTCCGCTGCGGTAACGTCGAGGTGTTGCTCGGGGACGGCTTCGCTCTTCCCGAGAAGGTCGGAATCTTCGATCGAATCCTCGTCACTGCGGCGATGGAGCGGATACCGAACTCCCTGCAGGAGCACCTCGCGCCCGACGGCATCCTGATTGCCCCTGTTGGGCCTCATCAGGGGACCCAGACACTTACTCGACTTGTCCGCACCGCCGCCGGCTTCGAAAGCAAGGAGTTGCTCGACGTTCGATTCGTACCGGCCCTCCCAGGGATCGCCCGCGAACTTTAGTGGTTAGGGGGGCAATAACATCGCGATCCGCGGGCGGGGCTGAGGTACGCATCACCTGAGACTGGCGTTTGGGGCAAAAAACCGGGTTCCCGAAGCTTGGCAGCTTGTTAGCGGCAAGGTTAAGCCGTTGTTTACTGCCGGGGTGTTTACTCAAATCAGTTATTTTGTTGCGTTGAGTGAGTAACCATGTCCCGTGCCCTCGAGTTTCTGAGCTCGTGCCGCGTTCCCCACGCTGCGGTTTTGGCGCTCATGTCCATCGGCTTTGCCGGTTGCAGCGCAGATATGTCGACCCGCCTCTCGCAGGACTCCTTCACCAACCCGTTCAGCTCGCAACCGGAGGCCACCGGCTCGGTGCCAGCCCCGGCGGTTGAGCGGCGCGAGCTTCCGCAATACGCGCGGCCCCAATCCTCCTATCAGTCGTCGGCATTGCCCCCGATTGAGGCCCCGCAATCCTCTCCGGCGGTCGGCGTTTCCGGCGGTGGACGCGGCATGGCATCCTATTCGCCTCCTGCCCATGGTCCGATTGAAACGACCGGGACGGTAGCGCCGCGTTCTGTCGCCGCCGCGCACAAGGAGCAGGGCGGTACGACGATCATCGTGGGCACCAGCGATACGCTTGAGGCCCTGGCTCGCCGCTACAACGTTTCTACGGCTGCTATCCTGCAGGCCAATGGTTACAAGGGCCCGCGGGCGCTCTCGCCTGGCCAGCAACTGATCATTCCGCGTGCCACCGCTGCCGCGCCCGCGCTGACGACGCCTGCCAGCAAGCCTGTGACCGTCGCCGCATCAAGCGTGCACGTCGTCAACCACGGCGATACCCTGGCCAGCATCGCCCGGCGTAACCACATTTCAACGGCTGAACTCGCAAAAGCCAACGGTCTCGATAGTTCGGCGAAGCTCAAGCTCGGGACCAAGCTGACGGTGCCGGGCAGCAAGAATGCTGCCGCCGCCGTTGCTCCGGCCTCCTCGACAGCTGCCGCAACAGCCACCAAGGTTGCCGAAACGGCAGCTCCAACCCAAAGCGCCCGGCTGGCAGTCGCCACGTCGCCCATGGAAGAAGCCACACAAGCTCCCGTACAGGCCAAACCCGCCGAGGCAACCGGCGCGCTCCCGACGTTCCGCTGGCCCGCGCGGGGCAAGGTCATTACCGCTTACGGCTCAAAGGCCAACGGCAAGGCCAATGACGGCATCAATCTCGCCGTCCCCGAGGGCACGCCGATAAAGGCTGCCGAGGATGGCGTGGTCGCCTATTCCGGCAACGAACTGAAGGGCTACGGCAATCTGGTCCTGATCCGGCACTCCAACGGCTATGTCACCGCCTATGCCCACGCCAGCGAATTGATGGTGAAGCGCGGTGATACGATCAAGCGCGGTCAGGTGATCGCCAAGTCGGGGCAGTCGGGTGAGGTGAGTTCACCTCAGCTGCACTTCGAGATCCGCAAGGGATCGAGCCCGGTTGATCCGTTGCAATTCCTCAACGGCGCCTGAACCTGATCTCTCTGGGTAGCCGAAATGTAAGCGGCGTAATAACACCAACCGAGAAAATTCGCGTCATTCCGGCAGCGCCGAAGCACGATCCTGAAATCGCGCGCGGCTGACGGTTAAATCTGACGCGGGCTGAGCCGAACGCCTAGGCGTCCGGCCAATTCCTGGGTGAACTGCCAGGCGACGCGCCCGGAGCGCGCCCCCCGCGTGGTTGCCCATTCCAGGGCTTCCCGCTCAATAGCCTCTTCAGCAAGGCCAATGCCGAAATGACTACAATAGCCCTTCACCATCGCCAGATATTCGTCCTGGCTGCAGCGGTGAAAACCGAGCCATAACCCAAACCGATCAGACAGTGATACTTTCTCCTCAACGGCCTCGCCGGGATTGATCGCCGTCGAACGCTCGTTCTCGATCATGTCGCGTGCGAGCAGATGGCGACGATTGGAGGTGGCATAAAGGATAACATTGTCCGGACGCCCCTCGATACCTCCTTCAAGCGCCGCCTTCAGCGATTTGTAGGAAGCGTCATTGCCATCGAACGACAGGTCGTCGCAAAACACGATAAAGCGAAATTCCGAGTTGCGCAGGAGGTCCATCAGCCTCGGCAGGCTTTCGATATCCTCCCGGTGTATTTCAATCAGCTTTAGGCGATCCGCCGATTTGCGATCGCGATTGATGCTGGCGTGCGTCGCCTTGACCAACGAAGATTTGCCCATGCCTCGGGCGCCCCAGAGGAGGGCGTTGTTGGCGGGCAATCCCTGGGCAAAACGCTCGGTATTTTCGATCAGAATATCGCGCATCCGGTCGATGCCCTTGAGCAACCCAAGATCCACTCGGCTGACTTGCGGCACGGCCGACAGGCGCCCGTCCGGATGCCAGACGAACGCGTCCGTTTTGTCGAAAGACTCCCCGATCGTTTCAGCGGTCGCGGAGGCCGTCAGATGCGCAGCGATGGTCTCAAGCGCATGAGCGATTCGGCGCGCCGTATCGTCGGGGGCAGGGCGTTTTGACGCGGGCCCCCGGGATTTTCGCGAAGACGCGGGGGAAGCCGATCGGGAGGTGGTTTTGCTCGATTTCGTGGGCATTTCGATTTCCTGAAAGGGCAGCCATATCGGGGTCATGGCCTCGCGGCAAGCTTCCGGTCAGGACCTTGCCGGCATGACCGGACACATGACGAAAAATCAAGGAGATAGCGACGTTGCAATTGGGACGGTGGCCGCTATAGTCCGCGCGAATTTCCAGGGTCGGGCCTGACGCGGAGGCGCCACTGGACCCTTTTTTTACGAGGACCATTTCTGATGCTGATTACTCCTGCCTTTGCCCAGGCCGCGGGGGCCGGCGACACCAACAGCATGTTGATGTCGTTGCTGCCGTTCGCGCTGATCTTCGTGATCATGTATTTCCTGATTCTGCGCCCCCAGCAGAAGAAGGTCAAAGACCACGCCGAACTGGTGAAGAACATCCGTCGCGGCGATATGGTGGTGACCTCCGGCGGCCTTGTCGGAAAGGTGACCAAGGTAGTCGACGAGGAGCAGATCGAGTTCGAGATTTCCGATGGCGTGCGCGTACGCCAGATGCGTTCGATGATTTCAGGCGTTCGCAGCAAGGGCGAGCCAGCCAAGGAAAAGGCCGACGCCAAGGACGAATCGTCCGCCAGCTAACCTCGCGTGCTTCCTCCCGAACCTGACGGATCGAGTTGATGTTGTATTTCACGCGGTGGAAGGCGCTGGCAATCATCCTGACGGCGCTGGTCGTCTGCCTCTGTGCCGTTCCCAATTTCTTTCCGGAATCCAAGGTCAAGGACTGGCCGCTCTGGGCGCAGCGCCGCCTGGTTCTCGGCCTCGACCTGCAGGGCGGTTCACATCTGGTCTTCGAGGTCGATTCGGAAGCCGTCAAAAAAGACAAGCTCGACCAGGTCCGTGACGACGTTCGCAGGACGTTGCGCGATGCGCGCCTCGCCTATACCGGCCTCGTGACCCGGCCCGATGCCGTCGAGGTACGTATCTCCAAGGACACTGATGTTCCGAGCGCTCTGTCGAAGCTGCGCGAGTTGTCGCAGCCGCTGGGCGGCCTGTTGGGTTCCAACGGCCAGCGCAGCCTCGAGGTGACGGATGCCGGCGGAGGCCTTATTCGATTGACGGTGCCGCCGGCCGCCATCACCGAACGCATTCGACAAGCCATCGAACAGTCGATCCAGATCGTCGAACGCCGCGTCAATCAGCTTGGTACGGTCGAGCCCTCGATTCAACGCCAGGGCCTTGACCGGATCCTGGTGCAGGTACCGGGATTGCAGGATCCCCAGCATCTGATCGACATCATCGGGCAAACCGCCAAGATGGATTTCCGGATGGTCGATACGACCGTGCCGATCGATCAGGCTATGGCGGGCAGGGTCCCGTCCGACTCCGAAATATTGCCGAGCACGGAAGGCTCCAAGACGCCTTACGTCGTCAAGAAGCAGGTGCTGGTTTCGGGTGGCGACCTGACCGACGCGCAGCCGGGTTTTGATCAGCGTTCCGGAGAACCGATCGTCAGCTTCAAGTTCAACACGTCCGGCGCGCGCAAATTCGCGCAAGCCACATCAGAAAATGTCGGTCAGCCATTCGCCATCATTCTCGATAGCAAGGTGATTTCGGCTCCGGTTATCCGAGAGCCCATCACCGGCGGGTCCGGCCAGATTTCCGGCAATTTCACGGTGCAGCAGGCCAACGACCTCGCCATTCTGCTGCGGGCCGGTGCGCTCCCCGCCAAACTCACGGTAATCGAGCAACGCACGGTCGGTCCGGGACTTGGTCAGGACTCCATTGAGAAGGGTGAACTCGCGGCGTATGTCGGCTCAATCCTGGTCGTGGTGTTCATGCTGGTGACATATCGGCTGTTTGGCGTGTTCGCCAACATCGCGGTTGCCATCAACGTGGCGATGATCTTCGGTCTGCTCTCGCTCTTGAACGCGACGCTGACGCTACCGGGTATCGCCGGTATCGTGCTCACCGTCGGCATCGCCGTGGACTCCAACGTTCTGATCTATGAACGCATCCGGGAAGAACTGCGCGGCGGTCGTAATGCCATTTCCTCCATCGACGCCGGGTTCAAGCGCGCGCTATCGACGATTCTTGACTCCAACATCACAACTTTCATCGCTGCCGCGGTTCTGTTCTTTATCGGCACCGGCCCGGTGCGCGGCTTCGCCGTGACACTTGGGATTGGCATCGTCACCACGGTTTTCACCGCCTTCACGCTGACCCGGCTGATTGTCGCGAGCTGGGTGCGATGGAAGCGGCCGCAAAGCGTGCCGATCTGATCATGCGGGGCCAACTTTGACACATCTGGTTCTCATCGGATTAGGCATTCTCATTGCAGCACTGACGGTCGTGAGCTGCTTTGGCTGGCTGCCGTCGCTGCGGATCGTTCCCGACAACACCAAATTCGATTTCACTCGATTTCGCCGGATCAGTTTTCCGATTTCCGCGATGTTGTCGATCGTGGCTATCACACTGTTCTTCACCCACGGGCTGAATTTCGGCATCGACTTCAAGGGCGGCACTCTGATGGAGGTGCAGGCCAAGTCCGGCGCCGCCGATATTGCGGCAATGCGCTCGACCCTGGGGGGACTCGGCCTTGGTGACGTCCAGTTGCAGCAATTTGGCGGGCCTGGCGACGTACTGATCCGGGTGGCCGAGCAGCCGGGTGGCGATGCTGCCCAGCGAGCGGCTGTGCAAAAGGTCCAGGGAGCCCTTGGCGACAGCGTTGATTATCGAAGGGTCGAAGTGGTCGGTCCGCGTGTCTCAGGCGAACTGCTCGCCTATGGCATGCTCGGCCTGATGCTCGCGATCGTGGCGATCCTGATCTATCTCTGGTTCCGCTTTGAATGGCAGTTTGCGTTGGGCGCCATGATCGCCAACGTCCACGATATCGTGCTGACGATCGGATTCATGTCGATTACGCAGGTGGACTTCGATCTCACCAGCATCGCCGCGCTCTTGACCATCCTCGGCTATTCGCTGAACGACACCGTCGTGATCTATGATCGTATTCGCGAGATGTTGCGGCGCTATAAGAAAATGCCGATGCCGGAACTTCTCAACGAGTCCATCAATTCGACGCTGTCACGTTCGATCATCACCCACGTGACGGTCACCCTTGCCCTGCTGGCGCTGCTCTTGTTTGGCGGCAATGCCATTCATAGCTTTACGGCCGTCATGATGTTCGGCGTGGTGCTGGTCGGAACCTATACCTCGATCTTCATTGCCGCTCCGATCCTGATCTATCTGGGGGTCGGTACCAACCGGATCGACGCGCCGGAGAAGCCCTCAAAGCCGTAGCCGCGGGGCAGGTGAGGCGTTGACCGGTCATGCCCGCCAAGCCCTGGATTGCCGCCATGTCCTCTTTGCCGGACGCTCCCCACCTTCCCCGGTCGGCGCCCATCGACGCCTATGGCAAGGGCGGCTTTGTCTTCGCCGACATGTCGCATCGCGGTTCGCTGCTGTGCTTGCCGAATTCGATGTGGGCCTGGCAGGTCACGGTCGCCGGTGAGATCGATGAGCTTTCGCTATCTCGGGTTATCGCCGCAGCTAATCAGATCGATACGCTGATCATCGGCACAGGAACGAGGGTGTGGCAGCCACAGCCCCGGTTGCGGGAGACCTTTCGTGTCAATCGGGTGGTCATCGATGCCATGCAGACCGGCCCGGCCGTGCGCACCTATAACGTCATGATGGGTGAGCGGCGGCGCGTGGCAGCAGCATTGATCGCGGTGCCATGAGCGAATTGCCCACCTCAGGCGATAGCGATCGCTACTGTGCGGAACTGGTCAAAAACCGCGATTTCGTGCGCTACGTCTCCACGCTGTTTGAGCCGCCGCCCGAGCGACGCGCGCTGCTCGCGCTTTATGCGTTCAATTCCGAGATCACCCGCGTGCGGATGCAAGTGAGACAGCCCTTGCCCGGTGAGGTCCGGTTGCAATGGTGGACCGATGTGCTCAAAGGCGTGGGCCATGGCGATGCCGAGAGCAATCCCGTTGCCAGGGAATTGTTGCAGGCGATCCGAACCTGGAAGCTTCCGATTGAGCCGTTGACGCATTTGATCGACGAACATCAGTTCGACCTTTATAACGATCCGATGCCGACCAAGGCGGCGCTGGAAGGCTACGTCACGGCGACCTCGTCAGCGCTGTTTTCGCTTGCCGCCGGGATCACGGGCCATGCATCCGAGGAGGTTGAGCATCTCTCAAGCCATGCGGGGCTTGCGCTTGGCTTCACGCAGGTGATGGTCTCCATTCCGTTCGACGCGTCACGACAGCAATTGTTCATGCCGCTGCAACTTCTGGAAAGCCATGGCGTGACAACCGGGGAGGTCTTTGCCGGCCAGCAAACGCCCGGGATCAAGGCGGCACTGGATGATCTGATTGAGGAGGCCCTGCGCCACTTGCAGACGTCATTCTCGCTGCTAGCGGGCGTCCCGCCGGAGACGCGGGCGGTGTTTCTTCCGCTTGTTCAGGCGAAGCACGACCTCAGACGATTGGCGCGAGCCGATTGCGATCCGTTCGCGCCGCACGGCACCTCGCGGTTGCGGGTGTTGTGGTCGCTGTGGCGGGCCCGGCGATCACGCCCGTTCAGGGCGTGAAAAATATTACGAGTTCAGCTCGGCGACCTCAAAGTTGAAACGATCCCTGAGATTTTTTCGGTAATCCAGAATGTCTCTGAGAAACGCACGATCGGCCTCGCTGCGTATCAAGGGCTCGATCAGGTCGAGCTGGTTCATGGCGACAAGCTGTAGCACCTCGGTGCGGGGGTTGCCGGCCTGGTCGCGGGGCAGGGCCTTCACCACCTGGATATGTTCGGGCGGCTTCGGCCCCTTGGCCGCGACGAGAGCCCCCCTCAACTCCTGCTCGAGTGCGCGATCAGCGGCTTCGACAAAGGCGTAGAGGCCGACCCCGTTGCGGCGGTCGGCAAAGGCCACGATTGCCACGTCACGTACCCCGGGCGCCTTCCGGATGTTCTCGACCAGGACAGGGGCGTCGTTGACGAGCCGCCGCCCACCCCCTTCGCGGTCGGTGAAGTTGAAGAGTCCCCGCGTAATACCTCGATACACCTTCTTTCCGGTCATCAGCCAAAGGCGCGCCACCAGCGATTTTCGGGCGAGGATGTTGCGCTCTTTCGGTGTCAGCGCATCCGGCGCATAGCTTCGTTTGTGCTTGAGCAGGTGACGCAAATCCTCGTAAGCCGCAATGCGAAACAACCGCGTGCGCCGGGTGAAGCAGGCGGCGAGCTGGAAGTCAGTCAGATAAGCCTGTCCATTGCTGGCGCGCAGCCAGTTCTGTTCCTTCGCGAGGTCATTGTGACAAATGCCGGCCCGATGCAACCGGCGGAGCGCGCGCTTGGCCGATTTGAAATAGGCGACATCGCCTACGGGCTTTGCCAGATGTAGCGCGACGCCGTCGATAAATCCCCGCACCAGGGCGCGACGACCCGCCCATAACAGATCAGGGCCCGCATCAAGGCCTCGGGCAAGGGTCAGCGCGCGGCATTCGCGTTTAAAGAGATGGCGCGCCAGCAAATAGGACCACCAGGGCACCTGATCAAGCCGACGCAACACCGCATCGACGGCGCCATCACGGCTTTGAAACCGACCGCGCTCCACGGTGGAAAAGACATCGCGCTTCAACAACACGCCGTCCGTCCAGCGTGCCGACAACAGAGCGGCATCTTCCTTGGGCAGTGCTATGGGACTACTCACGCCGCCGCCGCAACCTGCAGGTTCTCGGCAACCCAGCGATCAAGATCTGAAAGTGCCCGCGCGCTCAAAGCTTGTTTCTTCGCGACGGTTTTCTCGTTGCCGCGCAGACGCGCGCCATCGGCGGTTTTGGTCGGCAGCTGCGCCAACGGCGGAAACAATCCAAAATTGATGTTCATCGGCTGAAACGACCGCTCGCCGGATTCAATGGTTTCCAGATGCCCGCCGGTGATGTGGCCAAGCAGCGACCCGATCGCGGTAGTGGCCGGCGGTGAGGCCAACGTTTGCGCCCGCGCATCGCCGGCCGCAAACAATCCGGCGATCAGCCCGATGCTCGCGGATTCCACGTAGCCTTCACAGCCCGTCATCTGGCCGGCAAACCGCAGACGCGGCTCCGCCTTCAACCGCAATTGAGCGTCCAGAAGTTTAGGTGAATTGAGGAAGGTATTGCGATGCAGGCCGCCAAGTCGGGCGAATTCGGCATTCCTAAGTCCGGGAATGGTCCGGAAGATACTTTGTTGTGCGCCGTATTTGAGTTTGGTCTGAAAACCAACGATGTTGTAGAGGGTGCCGAGTTTATTGTCCTGGCGCAGCTGCACGATCGCGTATGGTTTGACCGTCGGGTTGTGCGGGTTGGTGAGACCGACCGGCTTCATCGGTCCATGCCGTAGCGTCTCGCGTCCGCGTTCCGCCATCACTTCAATCGGAAGGCAGCCGTTGAAGTAGGGCGTATCGAGCTCCCAATCCCGGAACTCGGTCTTTTCACCGGCCAGCAGCGCATCGACGAACCCGTCATATTGCTCCCGGGTCATGGGACAGTTGATGTAATCGGCCCCGGTGCCGCCGGGTCCCGCCTTGTCGTAGCGCGACTGGAACCAGGCGACCGACATGTCGATGGAATCCTTGTGAACGATCGGGGCAATGGCGTCGAAAAAGGCTAGCGCGTCCTCGTCCGTCAGCTGTCGTATCGCGGAGGCAAGCGGTTGGGAGGTTAGCGGACCGGTCGCTACGATCACATTGCTCCAGTCGCGCGGCGGAAGCCCGGCGATCTCGCCGCGCTGAATCTCGATCAGTGGATGGTCCTGTAGAGCCTTTGTGATCGCAGCCGAAAATCCCTCCCGGTCGACCGCGAGCGCGCCTCCTGCCGGCACCTGATGGGCATCGGCGGCACGCATGATCAGCGAGCCCAGCCGTCGCATCTCCGCATGAAGGAGGCCCACGGCATTATTGGCCGCGTCATCCGAACGAAACGAATTGGAGCAGACGAGTTCGGCGAGGCTATCGGTCCGATGCGCTTCCGTCATCCGGTGCGGCCGCATCTCATGGAGGATGACGGGAACACCGGCCTGCGCCACCTGCCAGGCGGCCTCGGATCCGGCCAGGCCGGCACCGATGATGTGCACGGGTTTATGCAAGGATTTGGATGGGGCTGTCATGGCGCACAGGTAGCGCTTTTTAGCCTGCAGTGGAATGCGGAACCGCTCCGATCCGAAGCGTTTTGGTCGTCCCAACGACAACGCCCGCGAAACGCGGGCGCTATCCGTACCTCTAGACAATCAAGTTGGATCAGCCGTTATAGGTACCGGCGGCAACGCGCGGAATATCCGAGCGGTCGAGACCGATATCGGCCAGTTCACGATCGCTGAGCTGAGAGAGCTCGTTTAGATTGCGATGATAGTCCCGCAACGATCGGATGAGTCGGATAAGGGACAGCACCATAGTTCTTCTCCTCAAAAAGACGATTCAGTTCTTCAGGAACTGCTTCGTTCGAACAGGAATATAGTAGGGCTTGCTGCATTGCAGGAGCGTCAATGCTGCGATGCAGCTTTGCCAAATATGCATGGCTTAAGTAAGAAATGATTAACCACAGCGAACTTGGCTTTACGTGAGGGAGTTGGTGGAAACTGCACTTTCCAGACGGACTTCTAGCTCAATTTGAAATAATCGCGTAATTATCCGCCGAGCTTTGTGCGATCGATCCCAAGACAGGCGGGTTACCGGTAATATTATTCCCTCAAGCGCATGTTCGAATCGCATAGGTCATGTCATATGCGAATATAGATTCATATCATCGTGCGCGCGGGCGGGGCGGGATTCAGGGCAGGTGCGTGAGCTGGCTGGCGAAAGACGCGATGGTGCGGGCATAGACTTCGCTTTTGTTCCACTGCCCGATGACCGCGAAATTCGGACTGCCGGGTTCCCAGCCCTTGGCCCGCTGCCAGCCGAGACTCGCAAGATAATTGGCTGTGGAAGCGAGGACGTCGGGCACGCTGTGCAATAGGTCCTTGCGGCCGTCGCCATCGAAATCGACGGCATATTTGACATAGGAGGAGGGCATGAACTGGGTCTGTCCGATTTCCCCGGCCCAGGCTCCCCGCATCTCTGAGGGCGCGAGATCGCCCCCCGCGACGATGCGCAACGCGTCAGTCAGTTCGTTACGAAATGTCTCGGCGCGGCGGCAGTCATAAGCCAAGGTGGCCAGTGAACGCAGCGTGGAAAACTTCCCCGTATTGGTGCCGAAATCCGTTTCAAGCCCCCAGATCGCAACCAGTACTTCTCCGGGAACGCCGTAGCTGCTCTCGATCCGCGACAGCACTGACCCATATTGCTTCAAAAGGTTACTCGCACGCTGCAGTCTGGGCGGCACCATGCGGCCGGAGAACTCCTCAAAGCTCTGGTTGAAGACGTGCTGCGAATGATCCCGGGACAACACCGCAGGGTCCAGCGTAACGCCGGCAAGACCCGAATTGATGGCGCTTTCCGAAATGCCCCGCGTGCGTGCTTCCTTCTTAAATTCGGTGAGCCATGCGTCGAATGAAGCAGTACCACAGGTGACGGCTTGCGCGGACGCTCGGACGATCAAGAGTGAAGCAATCAGGATGACCGCAACAAGGATTCGGGCCAGGGCGTGACGCATCATCTGTTGAGTCTTTCTTGGCGGCATGCCTGCCGCGCCGGCAAGGAGGGCAGGGAAATAGCAAAGCAAGCCTCCCCAACAACCGCGGCCGAAACGTGGCTCGATGCCAGTGCTAACGCGATCGGAGGCTATCGAGATCCTGAAATGCTGCGACGAAAGCTTCGCCGTCCTTCACGCCAAGCTCATAGGCCCCGCGGATGCGCTCCGGACTCGTAATGTCAAATTGGCTGACATCAACGGGCCTGGAAGGCTGCGCGTAGGTGCGTCCCTCGACCACAGGAACATTTCGATAGCGCCTGGTGAGCAACACCAAGGTCCGGCCGCCGGAGCGTTCGATCGGATCGAGCGGGGCTACCGGAACATTATCGACCAGGCCGCCGTCGAACGCCGCAGCGCCGCCCACCCGAATGACCGGCATGAAAGGCGGCACGCCGCTACTTGCCAGAAGAACGTCATGGAACTCAGCGGCGCTCTTGATCGCGCGGGCCGAAACAAATTCAGGACGAAAACCAAGCCGGCGTCCGAAGCGCGGATGAACCGGATGAAACAGATGCTTCTCCAACTGATAGGCAGCGATACCGAAGGTCGCGCCTGCAAGCGGCGGCATTCCCCGCGGCAGGCGCGTCACCGCGATCCGGAGATCGGTTGCCGCATTGAGTCGCTCCAAGGCGCTATCGTCGATCGTCTGACGAAGTAGCTCGTGATAGAGCGGACCAACGGGACACAGCGGCTCGCCTCGGCGCCAGGCCGCAAAATCGAAATTCTTCAGATGCGGTCCGCAGCCAGCGAACACCCGCTCGCGAGTCTCGGGTCCGACGCCAAGCAGCGAATAGGCGGCGGCGAATGCGCCGGCGCTCGCGCCAATGACCACTTGGGGCACAAGCCCAAGCCGTGGCGCGACTGTTTCATAGAAGCCGCCTTGCCAGTAGCAGCGGTTTCCCCCGCCCGCGAATACCACCGCGTCAAACATCAGCGCCGTCTTGCATCCCGATCATCGATCACGATTGGCGCCTGCATGCCAAACCGCCGGTAAGCAATCAACCGGCGGTTTGGCGTTCATTAATGGGATTTCAGTCCTTGCGCCGACGCCAGGCAAACAGGGCTACCGGGAATTCGGCGGCGGACTGGCGCTCCCAGCGCACAGGCGGGCGCGGCCTCTGGCCATAATCCGGCATGATCACCTTGCGATAGAGATGCCAGGTGGCATGGCCGAGCAGCGGGACGACCACTGCAAGCCCAAGGAAGAAGGGCAACGATCCCACCAGCAGCAGGAGCGCAACGATCAAGCCCCAAGCGGCCATCGGCCCTGGGTTACGGCCGACGACGCGCATCGACGTGACCATTGCCTCCAGCGCGCCGGCATGGCGATCCAGCATCAACGGGAAGGAGATCACACTGATGCAGAGCGCGACCAACGCGAACAGAAATCCGACGCCGCAACCGACGACGATGAGCCACCAGCCTTGTGGAGTCGTCAGCACCCGACGGGCGAAATCGGGGATCTCGGCCGCCGCTTCATAGCCGAAGGCTGCGACATAGATCGCCTGCGCCGTTGCGACCCAGGTTACGAACAAAGCGAGCAGCAAAGTGCCAAGACCGAGCATCGAGCCGAACGACGGCGACCACACCACGCCCAACGCGTCCCATGCGGAGGCGGACTCACCGATTTCCCGCCGGCGACTCAATTCATAGAGACCAAGCGCGGCGAAGGGACCAAGCAGGGCAAAGCCCGCGGCGAGTGGAAACAGCAGCGGCAGAACCGAATAGCCCATCACGGCCCGCGCCAGCACCAAACCCACAACAGGATAGACCACGCAGAGGATGATGGCGTGGCTGGGAACCGCCTTGAAATCCTCCCATCCTCTTTTCAACGCATCGTGCAGATCGGATAGCAGGATGGTCCGGAGGACCGGCGGCGCCGCTTCCTGTGCAACCGGCGAGAGCGGGCTGGCATTGCCGGGTTGAGAATTTCCGGGGTAAGTGACCATGGTCGTAGTCTCCCTTGGGAGCGACATCCCGACACGTCCGAGAGGCACGCGCGCATGCCGCTTCAAAACGATCGCGATC
>Ga0105238_10002464_pt1 | contig 18544 bp, 15 predicted proteins | sample KBSC34metaG_FD_81526 | JGI IMG/M metagenome (GOLD analysis project Ga0105238, IMG submission 81526) | Corn rhizosphere microbial communities from Kellogg Biological Station, Michigan, USA - KBS C3-4 metaG | ecosystem: Host-associated > Plants > Roots > Rhizosphere > Soil | place: Michigan, USA... | reverse complement strand
GCGTGTGACGACCCCCGAGGTGCGATTGGTTGCCGTTTCGGTGGCGGCCCATGCTCGAACGATTATCCGGGCCACGCGGCTGGGAGCAGTAGACTTCCTGGTCAAACCTTTGAAGGACGAGGATTTGGAGGAGGTACTCCTGGGCTTACCCGGGATGGAGCGCGGTAGTCCAGTGCTTCGCGATGAAGTCGCAAACCACCAGAACTCGGACACTCCCCCGCGAACAACGGGCGCCTGCTTCGGTTACTCATCGGATCCCCGGCTGATGCACATTGCTGAGATAGCCGCGCGTGTAGCCGACGCCGACGTGCCCGTGCTGATTTCAGGTGAATCGGGCGCGGGGAAAGGGGTCCTCGCACAATTTATCCACAACGCCTCGTCGCGGCGAGATCAGTCGTTCGTGAAAGTGAATTGTGCTGCGCTCCCGTTGGATCTACTGGAGTCCGAGCTGTTCGGTTACGAACGTGGGGCCTTCACCGGCGCGATGGATAGAAAGCCGGGAAAGTTTGAACTGGCCAACGGAGGCTCGATTCTGCTGGACGAGATTGGAGAGATCGCTCCGCCCTTGCAAGCGAAGCTCCTCCACGTGTTGCAAGATCAAGAATTCTCGCGGCTGGGAGCGACCCATGCCACTCGAGTCAATTCGCGGATCTTGGCCACAACCAACAAGCGGCTGGAGATCGCCGTTTCACGGGGCGAATTCCGCGAGGATCTCTTTTACCGGCTGAATGTGGTTCGTCTGGAGGTGCCGCCTCTGCGCGAGCACATACAGGACGTGCCCGCATTGTGCAGCTACTTCATGGGCAAATACGCGAGCCGGTATGGCGCGAGCGAGAAAACACTTTCGACGCGCCTGCGGGATGCGTTTTGTTCCTATCCCTGGCCGGGCAACGTTCGCCAACTGGAGAACGCCATCCGACAGTTCTTGATCTTGCAGGAAGAGGAGTTAGTGCTGCGCAGCCTGCTGGAGTCCGCGATGATGTCCGACCGCGAGCCGTTGTCGGAGTCGCCTCGGGCTTCCAGGGAAGAAGTCCATTCGGTGACGGCGGAGATGCATTCGTTGAAAGACATTGCCATACTGGCCGCCGAACGGGCGGAGATGGAAATCGTCCTCCGGACCTTGAACGAGAAGCAATGGAATCGAAAACAGGTCGCGCGCGAGCTGGGAATCTCCTACAAGACGCTCCTGACCAAGCTCCATCGCTGGGATGATCATAAGGGCAGAGTGTCAGGAATCCTGTGTGTACTCATGGGCAGTGCTTCCAGCTGCCACCAAATTTCAGCCTGCCTTTAAGACTACGCCTCGATTAGCCGCTGGCGGATCGCAAAGCGGATGAGCCCGGCCCGACTCTGGATATTGAGTTTTCGCATCAGGTTGTATTTATGGGTGTCGACGGTCTTGACGCTAAGGTTGAGACGTGCGCCGATCTCTTTGTAGCTGAAGCCCTCCGCCAGAAAGAGAAGAATCTCTCGCTGCCGCGGGCTGAGAACATTCCACGCCAGTTCCTCCTCCTTGGAAACGTTGGAGTTGAGCGGAAGATAGTCCAGTTTTTTGAGCGAGGCGGGGGTGAGGAATTGCTCCGAATTCCTGACGTGCCGGACCGCCAGCAGCAGCTGTGGCGCAGAGGCGTCCTTCAGCAAATAACCCGAGACCCCGGCTTCGCGACACCGAAGCGCAGTGTCCTCATCATCGTACATACCGAAGACCAGGATGCGGACGTTTCCGTCTTTGGTCTGGATGTGGCGGGCCGCATCCAAGCCCCGCATGCCCGGAAGGGAAAGATTCAACAACATCACATCCGGTCTCAGTAGGGTTACCAGATTCGCCGCTTCTGTACCATCGCTGGCTTCGCCGACAACCTTGAGATCGGGTTCCCTACTCAGGATGCTTTTCACGCCCTCGCGGTATATCGAGTGGTCCTCGCAGATCAGGACGGAAATCCGATCCACCGACCCCGAGTCCGAATCGTTCTTGTGAAATGCCCGCGATTCGGGACGCGCGTGTCTGGCCCAGGGATCGTTCGGGAGCATCGCGTTCAGAAAGAAAACGCTTGGTCCCGAGTGGACACGTACCGAGTAACGCGAACCGCGAAACGATTGGTGCATCGCACCAATAAGTCCCGCACTTTGTGCGGCAAACCGTCCGCGCAAACAGGACTCTACTGGAGTCGGAAAAGTTTTCCGGCCTTGGTTGGGAATTTCTTTCACTTCCACGCGCCTAGAGCCAGTGTTAGCAACATCGTAGCGCCATGGGCGGAGGTGTTCGCAAGTGAAGCACCAAACGGCCCTCGACGCGATCAAACGGATTAGCGGGCGCGACCCGTGCAAAGTCGATCCTCCTTGTGGCGCCTCGCCTACCGGATCTTTAGTTCATCTCAATTCTTAGTTCACCTTTGGATAGGCACTCGATGTCGACCGAGGGGCCGCCGCAGCCTTGGGCGGCATTCTGGCTTTTCCGAACGGACCCGAAACGGTCCTCCCCAGACCTCGCAGAGGGACCAAGAGTTCGATTCTGGTGCCGACATCGCGGGAGGTGCGATGGAGAACCGCGCCAAGAAGCTCCGCGCGTTCGTGCAGGACAGCCCAGGACTCCTCCGCCAATTTCCGTACCGTTTCCGCGGGCGCGTCATCCTCTTCGGCAACCAGTACGATCACGTCCTTCCGGCCCTTGAACGATATCCGTACATTTTGCGCCCGGCTGCGCTGACAGAAGTCGAGGACCTGTTGCGACAGCCGATAGAGAGCCACTTGAACCAGGAGGGGAAGCCCGTCGGGTAAGTCCTCGGCTTCCAGCGTGACGTCGATCCAAGAGCGGCCCGAAAACTGGCGGGCATACATTCGCACTGCCGGGATAAGGCCAACTTCCTTCACTACTGCCGGGCCCAGATCCAAAACCATTCGGCGGACAGAGCGAACGGCTTCGTCTACCAGTGCAACCGACTCCTCCAGTTCACTGGAACCGTCCGCCGTTCTACCTTCCTTGAGCGCCCGCTTGAGTGCATCCAGCCGCAGCTTCAAGCCCACCAGATAGTGACCAAGCTTTTCGTGCAGTTGCCGGGAAATCTGGTAGCGTTCCCGCTCATAGACTCGGGCCAGAAGAGAAGAGGTGCGGTGCAGACTCTCGTCGGCTCCCTGGCGACGGGAAGCCAATAACCGCCGCTCCTCTTCGAGTTGGCGCGAATAACCGGCCGCCAAGATGCGCGCGGCGAGGAAACATAGCCGCGCCACCGCCAACGCCAGCTCCGTTCGATGAGGCTGACTCTCGAGGCGTTTGCGTGGGCCGCTCGCGCGTAAGGATGATAAGTAATCTTCCGATAAGGACTCGATCAGGGCGATGCCGTCGTCGATGTCGACCTTTTGGCGGGCGAGGTTCTCACCAAGGTTGAGGAGCTCCTTCTGAAACGACCGGAAGTCCATGGTTTGCAGGTTCTTTGAGAGCGATGCGAGATCAGGCACGGCAAGTCTCGCTCGTTCCCGCTTGGGAAGTCCCAGATCCCGGAGTAATTCGCCCCAGTGCCGCACCAGATGTTTCGAAAGCGGCTCCGGAAAGCGGAGGCGGAGCGCCTCGAGGGAAGCCTTCTTCGCCTGCGAGAAGACTCTTGCCGATGTCGGCGCAGAATGAGGCTCTCGTCGTTCGATCACGGAAGCGATGGTGCAATCGCGAGACCGAACAACGTTTTCAGGAATTTGTGCAGAACGGAGATGGAGGTGATCCTTGCTATCACTCCACTTAGCGCGGCTGAGACGCGCTCCAATCCATCGTGTGCGCTGGAGGCGAGCTCGATGCTTGTCTCACAACGGTCTTGGATGACCACAAACATGAAGTTTATTTCACAATAGTGGCATCGGCTTCCCTTCACTTGGATTTCTGCGAGCGGATCGGATCTCGATTTCTCGGACAAGTCCGTGCAAGAGAGAGGCATCGCGTCTCGATGGAGAAAAAACACAGAGTGGCAGACCACTTGCCCTTACAAAGCAGACGGGGTAATTCACGGACCGTACGTCAGCTTGCGGTAGCACTGCCTATATGGACTCCAACAGCAACATCGACTTTGACAGATCCGCATTATCGGCACCTTCCTTCCTCGGTAGACTTCAACTGGCGCCCAGTGATAGCGGTCCCAGCGCATGCAGCGGTTCCGGGGAGCTGGACTGGTTTGCGCTCGCGGTAAAGCCTCGACACGAAAAGAAGGTGGCGTACGTCCTCGATACCAAAGGCTACGAGACATTCGTGCCCTTATATAAGCACCGGCATCGACGCGTGGCGGGAGTGAGAGACTTCGATCTGCCGCTTTTCCCAGGCTATGTTTTCTCACGCTTCGATTTGCACAAGCGCCTACCCGTAGTGGTTACACCCGGGGTGAACCGCATCTTGGGCTTCGGGCCCAATCCTACGCCAGTGGATCCGAGTGAGATTGCATCTTTGCGGACCGTCCTCAAAAAGGCTCTGTCGGCGAAAACCATTCCGTTTTTTCGGGCCGGCCACCATGTTCGAATTTGTGGAGGCCCCTTGCAGGGAGTGGAGGGCGTGGTCGTACTGGTCCGCGGTACGCTGCGGATCGTCGTGTCGGTGACGCTGCTGCAGCGGTCGGTTCTCGTGGAAGTGGATTCCAATTGGCTGGTTCCAGAGAAAGGGCCAGCCGAAGCCATCGCCAGGGTGGTGCAAGAAAAATCCAAGGTCGCCGCGACGTCGTGAGTCGTGGGGGGGGCTTCGGCGCGCGGGGCGACGTGTTCCCCACGCCGCTGGGGCCCACCAACTCTACGTTCGCAGATCCTCCGACTGCAACGTGGATCCCCAGCGGCGTCGGGAAGGCGCTGCCCGGCGCAGTACGTAATCGTATCGAAAGCCGGAAAGCCGAAAAACCGGGGAGAGAGATTCGCTCATGTGTGGGATCGCCGGGATCGTGAGTCCGGATGCCAGAGATTGCAGTTACGGGAACCTCCAGCGGATGATTTTGATGATCGGCCATCGCGGCCCGGATGACGCGGGGAGCTACACCGACGGTCAGGCTGGTTTGGCGCACGCCAGGCTCAGCATCATCGATATCGCCAATGGACGGCAGCCCATGTCGAATGCGGATGGCTCGCTGCTCATCGTTTTCAACGGTGAGATTTTCAACTACCTGGAGCTCCGCGACGAATTGGCGGCGAAAGGCCACCGCTTCGCCACGCGTTCTGACACGGAAGTCATCCTGCATCTATTTGAAGAAATGGGCGAGAGCGCGGTCACGCGACTCAACGGGCAGTGGGCCTTGGCCATCTGGAACCGCAGGGAGAGGCGGCTCTTTCTGTCCCGGGACCGGATGGGTGTGCGTCCCCTCTTTTACACCTTCTCGGGCAAGCGTTTTATTTTCGCGTCTGAAATCAAGGGGCTCTTCGCTTGTCCGGGCGTGAGCCGCAAGCTCGATCTCCGCTCGCTGGATCAGGTGTTCACGTTCTGGCACACCATTTCGCCGCGAACTGTATTTGAGGATGTATTCGAGCTGCCCCCTGGACATTCCGCCATCCTGCAGGACGGAAGACTTACGATCCGGCCGTATTGGGAACTGAACTACCCCGCGGCGCCCTCCGGACCTCCTGCGCACGACGAGCAGGCGTATGCGGAACAGCTGCTCGACCTATTGAAAGACGCGGCCAGGATCCGGCTGCGGGCGGATGTGCCCGTGGGAGCCTATCTGAGCGGAGGGTTGGATTCCACGCTCATTGCCGCGCTAGCGAACCAGTTCGCCGGCTCACGCCTCAAAACGTTTTCGGTCCGTTTCAGCGATCCAGAGCTTGACGAGAGCTCCTTCCAGCGTCAGGCAGTGCAGTATCTGGGAACCGATCACGCAGGACTGCGCTGTTCCGAGCGCGAAATCGGGGAGGCCTTTCCCGAGGTCATCTGGCACACGGAGACGCCCATTCTGCGGACCGGACCCGCGCCCTTATACCTGCTGGCAAAGCTAGTACGTGAGCGCGGGTACAAGGTCGTCCTGACCGGCGAGGGCGCGGACGAGATGTTGGGAGGCTACGACATCTTCAAGGAATTCAAGATCCGGCGGTTTTGGGCGGCCCACGCGGACTCTACCTGGCGTCCGCTACTACTGAAGAGGCTGTATCCCTATCTCAAGAATCTCGGATCCCAGCCGGCCGCGTACCTGAACAGCTTTTTTCAGGTCCACTCGGCAAACGCGGGAGACCCGTTTTTTTCTCACGCTCCGCGCTGGAGGCTGGCAGCGGGGTTGAAGATATTTTATTCCCGCGGCATGCGAGCCGAACTAGACTCGCGGGAGGCGTTCCGGGAACTGGAACAACTGCTGCCGCCAGCTTTCGCCGCATGGGACGGTTTCAGCCGCGCGGAGTATCTGGAAGCCCGCCATCTGCTGCCCGGCTACATCCTGTCGTCCCAAGGGGATCGGGTCGCCATGGCGCATGCCGTGGAAGGCCGCTTTCCGTTTCTCGATTATCGGGTGGTCGAGTTCGCTGCCGGACTTCCACCGACGCTCAAGATGAAGGCGCTCCAGGAGAAATATTTGTTGAAGCGATGCGCGCGCGGGTTGGTGCCGCCGGCTGTGATCGGCCGCCACAAACAACCCTACCGGGCTCCCGAGGCGCAAAGTTTCTTCCCGGATGGCCGGCCGCTTCCCTATGTCGAAGAGCTTCTAGCTCCTCGCCAGATCCGGCAAGACGGGATCTTCGATCCGGACGCGGTGCAAAAGCTCGTCGAGAAAACCCGGAACGGGGACATCATCGGGATTCGCGACAACATGGCGTTGGTAGGGATCATTTCGACGACAGTGCTCATGCGGAGGTTCCTAACGGGTTTTTCCGCGGGAGAGGAACAGGAGGAGTTCCATGGCCGACATCCGGGACGACTTGCGGAAATTTGTCCTTGACAATTTCCTATTTGGACAGCTCAACGGAGGCTTCAGCGATGATGTGTCGTTCATGGAGAGCGGCATCATTGACTCCACGGGAGTTCTGGAACTCATCGGGTTCCTGGAACGCCGTTATGAGATCACCTGTTCCCACGAGGACCTCATTCCCGAAAATCTGGATTCCATCGCCAGCCTGACGCAGTTTGTCACGCGAAAGCTGACGGAACGCGCATTCGTGGGACAGGAATAGGGAGCCACCGGGTGCAGGTAGAACACTTCCTCGAATCCAGCGCGCGGCGTTTCCCGCACAAGACCGCTCTGGTGTGCGGCAGCCGCCGGCTGACGTATCGCGAGCTCGACCGGCGTGCGAACCGTCTGGCCCATCGCCTTCTTGCCGAAGGCGTGAAGCGCGGCGAGCGGGTGGTCATCTATTTGGAAAATTCGGTGGAGGCGGTCATTTCTCTATTCGCCATCCTCAAGGCCGGCGCGGTTTTTGTCGTCGCCAATCCCACCACCAGGGCGGACAAACTGGAGTTGACTCTCAACAACTGCCGGGCAGCGGGTTTGATCACCGACCAGGGGCGAGGAGAAGCCCTGGAGACGCGCAGGGCTTTCCTGCCCCACTTGCGAAAAGTATGGAACACGGGCGCGAGCCAGCGGGTGGCGTCAACGGCACTGTGCTTTGAGGAGGCCACGGAACGGCCCGGATTTGACGATGCTCCGGGGAATCGATGCATCGACGCAGACCTGGCGGCATTGATCTACACGTCGGGCTCCACGGGCAGGCCGAAGGGCGTCATGCTCACGCATTTGAATATGATTTCGGCGGCGACGTCCGTCACCACTTATCTGAAAAACACCGAGCACGACGTCATCGTGAGCGTCCTGCCCCTGTCCTCAAGTTACGGGGTCTATCAGGCGCTGACGGCGTTTCTGATCGGGGGGACGATCGTCCTGGAACGCGGTTTCAGCTACCCGCATGAAATGCTGATGACCCTGATCCGGGAAAAGGTCACGGGCTTTCCGATTGTTCCCACCATTGCGGCGATCCTGTTGCAGCTCGACCTGACGAAGTATCCGTTCCCGGACCTGCGCTACATCACGAATGCCGCCGCAGCGCTGCCGACGCACCACATCCAGCGGTTGCGGAAGTGTTTTCCAAACGTGGCTCTTTATTCGATGTACGGTTTGACGGAATGCAAGCGGGTTTCCTATCTCGCGCCGGAGCAGATCGAAAAACGTCCGAATTCGGTGGGCCGGGGAATGCCCAACCAGGAACTGTATATCGTCGACGAGTCGGGAAGGCGGGTCGGGCCCGGGGTTATTGGGGAACTGGTGGTACGGGGATCGCATGTGATGCAGGGATATTGGGAGATGCCGGAGGAAACGCGGAAAGTGCTGCGCCCGGGTGAGCGCGCGGGGGACTCCGTTCTCTATACAGGTGACCTCTTCAAGATGGACGAAGAAGGCTACCTATATATGGTCGGACGCAAGGACGACATGATTAAGACGCGCGGCGAAAAGGTGAGCCCGAGAGAGATCGAGGAAGTCCTGCACGGCATGGACCAGGTTTCTGAGGCCGCAGTGGTAGGGGTTCCGGACGCCGTGCTCGGGCAGGCCATTAAGGCAGTGATTACATTGCGCCCTGGATGTGAGCTCTCGGTTCAGCAAGTGAAGCAGTATTGCGCGCGACGCCTGGAGGATTTCAGGGTTCCGAAGCAGGTGGAATTCACCGAATCCATGCCCAGGACCGGCAGCGGCAAGATCGCGAAACGAGAACTCGCCGGAGCGGTGAACGAAACCTAAAGTCTGTGGGGTGAAAGCAGTGAGGACTATGCCGGAAGATCGATCTGCTACAAGTTTTGCGGAACGCGCGTTCCAGAGTACTCTCTCGCGAGATGCCCTCCGCATCGATCCGGCGCGGACTGCCGCGGAGATTGAAGACGCGATTCGGGAGATCGTTTTTCACCGGCTTCGGCGGCGCGGTGTGGTACTCGGACTCTCGGGCGGCGTGGATAGCAGCACGGTGGCGGCGCTGTGCGCACGGGCCCTGGGGCCGAACCGCGTGCTCGGCTTGTTCATGCCTGAAGCGGAATGTTCGCCGGACTGCCTCCGTCTGGGACGCTTGGCAGCCGCCGCCTGCGGCATCGAAGCGAAAACGGAAGACATCACGGCTACCCTGGAGGCCGCGGGGTGCTACCGGCGGCGCGACACGACCATTCGGGACCTGCTGCCGGAATACAACCCTTCCTATAAATGCAAGCTGGTTCTCTCCAACGTGGTAGGCGGCGCGGCCTATCCCCTTTTCTCGCTGGTGGTGGAGGCGCCCGATGGCACGGTTCGAAGCCTTCGGCTGACGGCGGAAGCGTACCTGGGAATCGTGGCGGCGATGAACTTCAAGCAGCGTACGCGGAAGATGATGGAGTACTATTACGCGGATCTCCTGCATTCCGCCGTGGCAGGCACGCCCAACCTGCTGGAGTACGATCAGGGCTTCTTCGTAAAGTGCGGGGACGGCGCAGCAGACCTGAAGCCCATCGCGCACCTTTATAAGACGCAGATATATCAGCTGGCCGAGTACCTGGGCGTGCCCGAGGAGATTCGCCGCCGGCCTCCCAGCACCGACACCTATTCGATGGAGCAATCCCAGCAGGAGTTTTTCTTCTCCCTGCCCCACGAAACCATGGACCTGTGCCTGTGGGCGCGAAATCACGACATGCCGCCCTCGGCGCTGGTGACCCTCGGATTGACAGAGGAGCAGGCGACCCGGGCTCTGTGGATGATCGACTCCAAACGTGCGGCCACGCGCTACCTCCACCTGCACCCCTTGCGTGTGACGGACCTGCGAGAGCTATCCGGAAGTGCAACATCCGCTGTGGCGGGCAACTGGCCAGCGGGATTGTCGTAATCGTCAGAGAGGTAATCGAAATGCGTCGTAGAATCGCGATGATCAGCGGCCTGGTTGTGTTCCTCGGCTTGGGCGGAACGATGGCGGCTCAGCAACGAGCCACGGCCCAGCCTTTATCGGGGCAGCCCCAGGCTGCAGCCATCCCGGCGGAGATCGCTCCCGATTCTTATCGGCTGGGGGTAAGCGATTCGATTCAGGTGCAGTGCATCAATGTGGATGAATTCGGCACGACTCCCGTCCGCATCGACACGGATGGGCAGATCAGCCTGCCACTGATCGGGCGGATTCAAGCGGCGGGGCTGACGATCAAGCAACTGGAAGAGGAACTAAAGAAGCGCTTGGCGGCTTACGTCCTGGATCCAGTGGTGGTGGTCCGCCTGGCCGAGCCTCGCAGCCAGCCGGTCTCGGTGATTGGCGCGGTAAACAATCCGGGAGTGCACCAATTAGAAGGAACCAAGACGTTGCTCGAACTTCTCTCGCTCGCCGGCGGTCTGCATCAAGACGCGGGCCACACCGTCAAACTGACCCGACGCAGTGAATGGGGGCCCATCCCGTTGGCGGGAGCGACCGCGGACGAGACCAAGACATTCAGCGTCGCGGAAATCGAACTGAAGCAGCTCATCGAAGCGAAGGCCCCCGCCGAGAACATCGTGATCCGCCCGTATGATGTTATTTCCGTGCCGCGCGCCGAGCTGGTCTACGTGGTGGGGGACGTCCACCGTCCCGGCGGCTTCACCCTCGCCCAACGGGAATCGCTGTCGGTTCTGCACGCTCTGTCATTGGCGGAAGGCCTGCAGCCGACGGCCACGGCGAGCAAGGCCCGAATTCTTCGACAGGACGGCGCAGCCAATCGCACGGAAATCCCGGTGAATCTCGCGAAGGTCCTTTCCGGCAAGGCGCAGGACGTCCCGATGCTGCCGGGCGACATTCTCTTTGTGCCCAACAACAAAGCTAGGAGCGTGGGCTTGAAGACCGTCGATGCGGCGATCTCGATCACCAGCGGAATCTTGATTTACGGGCGCTATTGATACTGCGGCTCGACCGCGATCAGCGCGAGCCAGCGGAGGAAAGCCGATATGAAAGCCAGCGGAAATTCCGGATGGCCCTACGGGATAGAACCTGCAAACGGCAGCAAACTGCCCGCGCGCGTTCGGCCGGCGGGGGCGTCCTCGCCGATCATGCCAGTCTATGCAATGCCGGAATCGGCAGATTACGGTGACGAGCGAGAGCCGCAGAGCCAACGGATGCGGATGCTGCGACGCCGCTGGCTCCTGATCCTCGGCGCTGCGGTCTTGGGCGCCCTGGCCGGTATCGCGGTCGCCGTGACCAGCACGCCCGTCTATCGCGCCGGCACGTCGATGCAACTCGAGGGTTTCGACGACGCGTTCTTTCGCGACCTGCGCCCGCTTCCGCCAATGTTCGCCAACGCTCCGCCGGAGAGCTACGTCCGTAACCAGGTAAAACTGCTGCAGAGCGAGACGCTGGCTTTACGCGTCGCCGACCGCCTGGGAATTCGACCCGATGCCAGCCCACAAGGAGTCGTAGAAGCGGCAGCCCGGCGATGGGGCCTTCTGGGACCCAACCGTCTGTCGGCGGAGCAGCAGCGCATCGCCGCGATCCGGAATGTAGTGAAGGTCCGAACCACGCCCCAATCTCAGGTCATTGAACTGCAGTACGACGCGCCGGATCCAGAACATGCGGCGGCGGGCGCGAACACGGTCGCGGCCGAGTTCGTCGCTCTAAACCAGGAGACCCGTTGGCAGCTGGTGCAGGATACGGCTGAGTGGCTGAGCAAGCAAACCGCGGACTTGAAGATCAAACTGGAGAGCGGCAGCCGCGAGCTTCAGGATTTCGCGCGATCGTCCGGATTGATTTTTGCGGGGAGCCAGAGTACGCTCCTGCAAGACCGGCTGCGGCAACTGCAGGACGCCCTGACCAAAGCCGAGACCGACCGGGCCACCAATCTGGCGCGCTATGAAGCGGCCCAATCGACGGATATCGAGAGTCTGCCGGACCTCCTGGTGACCGGACCCTTGCGCCAATACCAGACCGATCTTCAAGGGTTGCGGCGCGAGCTGGCGGATCTGAAGGCGATCTACACGCCAGCGCACTACAAGGTTGTCCGTGTGGAGGCACAAATCGCCAGCCTCGAATCGGCCATCACGAAAGAGCGCCGGGCGCTCCTGGACAGGCTGCGAACCGAATACGAGGCATCCACCCGGCTGGAACGCTCTCTGGGCGAGAAGAACACACTGGATCTAAAACAAGCTCAGGAGCTGAACGAAAAACAAAACCGCTACAATCTGCTGAAGCGCGAAGTGGAGTCCACGCAGCAGTTGTACGAATCGATGCTGCAAAAAGTGAAGGAGGCCGGTGTGGCCTCCGCACTGCGCGCCACCAATGTTCGGGTGCTCGATCCGGCGCGGCCGCCCGCGCGACCCTACTCGCCGAACCTCCCGCTCAACGCGGCGCTGGGGTTCGCTTTCGGTGGCTTGGGGTGCGTCGGACTGGTGCTCGTCCGTGGCAGGTCGGATCGCGTTATGAGCCCTGGCGAAACAGGACTGTGGAATGTTCCTGAACTGGGAGTGATCCCATCCGCCCGGGACGATCGCGGATTGGCCCGTATCTGGCCCGCCCAAATCGGCCGCAGCAGTCTCAATAACAATCTCGCGCTGGTGACCTGGCAGCAGGAGGGATCGCTGCTCAGCGAGTCTTTCCGAACGACGCTGGCATCGATCCTGTTCGGTTTCCCGGCGGGGCCGCACCGGCAGCCACGAGGGCGCGTCCTGGTGATCACCAGCCGCGAGCCCGGCGAGGGGAAAACCACGGTTCTGACCAACCTCGGCATTGCTCTGGCGGAGACCGATCGCCGCGTGCTGCTCATCGACGCGGATCTGCGCCGGCCAACCCTCCACGAATACTTCGACATTCCCGCCGAGGGGGGGCTTTCAGACCTGGTGCAAACCCCCGATTTGATCGATACGCCCGGTCTTCAGACGATCGCCCGGGAAACCAGAGTGCCGAACCTTTGGGTCTTGCCCAGCGGATCCCTGCTGGGAGGAATCCCGAAGTTGCTCTATTCGGGGAACCTAACGCGACTTCTGCGGCGCGTGCGGTCGGATTTCGATCTGATCCTGATCGATACTCCGCCGGTGGAGCTGTATCCGGAAAGTCGCGTGCTGGGCAGGATCTCAGACGGTGTGGTGATCGTCGTGCGCGCAAACCGGGTCAACCGGAACGATCTGAAGCGGACCTGCTTGCGTTTCGTGCAGGATGGTATCCCAGTCCTCGGGACAATTCTCAATGACTGGAGAATCAACAAGAGCGAGCACTGCGCCTACGGCCAACATTACCGGCACTATTACCGCCCACGCGCACTCTGACGAGACCAGCCGGCGAACTCCATCGAAAGACGTTTGTCATGCTTCCCGCCACCACCTACAGTCGAACTTCACCTGGCAGCCAGGCGGTTCTAGGATCTGTGCCTCGCCAATATGTGTTTCTACTGGCGCTGCTAGTGGTCTATGCAAGTATCGTGGTGCTGGCTTCTTCCCCGGTCTTCGACGGCGGAGACGAAGGCGGTTACGTGGCCTATGCGATGCGCATCGCGGGTGTTCATGAAACATCTCAGGATCTGCGGCTTTGGTGGGGAGCACAGGACCTGCGGTATTGGTGGGGACCGGGGTATCCGCTGATTCTGGCGCCTTTCGCGTTTTTCGGTTGGCCCTGGCTGGCGGCAAAACTTCTCAACGCCCTCTTTCTCGCGGGCGCGATGGCTTATGCGGGCGCCGTTGTCTACCGGTACACCTCAGGGTCGGTGGTGATGCTGAGCATGGGGTTGTACCCACCGATGATGCGATCGTTGCCGTCCCTGAATCCTGAGAGCCTCACGGTCCTGCTGGTGTGCGGCTTTATGTTTCACTTCTGCGCACTCTTTCAGTCAACCCGCCGATTCCGGTTGCACTTGTTGGCCGCTTCGATATGTCTGGCGTACCTGGCTCTGGCCAAGATCTTTTTCGGGTACGTGATCGCCACGATCCTGATATTCCTGCTCGTATTGCGATTGTGGCAACGGACGCCAGCGGTTGGAACCGCGCTAAAGTTATTCCTGCTCGGCTTGCTGTGGTGCGTACCGTATCTTGCCTATATGTACTCGGCGACGGGCAAGGTCTTCTATTGGGGCACGTCCGGCGGGATGTCTCTGTATTGGATGTCCACACCCTATCCCGGCGAGTACGGCAGTTGGTACTCCGGCGATCAGGTAAGAGAGCGCCCCGAACTCGCGCCGCATCGGGAGTTCTTCGCGACTCTGGAGCGTCTGTCGGATGTGCAGCGAGACGACGCCTTCAAACGGAAGGCCCTCGACAACCTTGCGCACCACCCGAAAGAATACGCGCGTAATTGGGCCGCCAATGTGGGCCGCATGCTATTTTCGTATCCCTTCTCGTTCGCCGCGCAGAGTCTGTCGACCTACTTCTATCTGGCGCCAAACATATTTATCGTCGCGCTGTTTCTGGGGAGCCTGATCCCCGCGGTGCTGCGGCCGCAAGCCGTGCCCTTCGAATTGTGGTTTCTGCTCGCCTTTGCCCTGATTGCGCTCGCTGGCTCGACGCTGGTCAGTGGCTACGACCGGCAATTCAGACCGCTGGTGCCGATCCTCTGCGTGTGGGTGACATTCGTTTTTGTTCGCGTATTACGAATCGAGCTGCGCCCCTGGCCACCCGAGGAGAACTCATGATCGGACTGGGCGGACTACCGCATTATTACGCAGGCGCGGTGCTCGCGCTGCTCCTGATCGGATCCGGCCGCGCGCGGTGGGCGCGGAAGGAAGCGCTGCGCCCGGGAGTGATCACGGCCATTGGCTTCCATAAACCGAACCCGCGATTGTTCCTCCGCTGTATCGTGTGGCTGATCGAAAATGGTTACACATTTGTCACCGCGAATGAGGTTATCGAATTTCTGCATCGCGGCAAACCCGTTCCACCAGGAGCGGTGTGGCTGTCTTTCGATGACGGATGGCGAGAGGTCCGAGAGGTGCTGCCGCTGATCCGGAGACTGCGCCTTCCGGTCACCCTTTTTATTCCTTCCGGGGTGGTGCAAGGCGACGGCAGATTTCCATGGTTATGGGATCCGGCGCATCCGAGCTTCTCGGCGCATCTGGCTGCCCAGGCAGCCGCTTCGCGTCCGACGGAGTCGCGGGATGCCTTTACGGTGGAGGAACTAGCGACCATCGCTGCTTATCCTGAAGTAACCATCGGCGCGCATTCCGTCACGCATCCCGTGATGCCCTATTGCAACGAGGAGAATCTTCGTTTTGAGATCGCCGAGTGCAAACGCGCGCTGCAGTCCTGGACTGGACAACCAGTGACGTGCTACGCCTACCCGGAGGGCAAGTTCGATGGTCGCGAAAGACGGTTTCTCATCGAATCCGGGTATGCGCTGGCGGTGACCACCAGAAGTGCGTTCCTTACCCGGGACGCGGATTGTTATCTGGCGCCCCGCTTCATCGCCGGCGACAATGTCTCCTTCCCGCAAGCCATTTGCAGCATGCTGGGGATCTGGAGATCGGCCGCCGACCCGCTGAAGAAGCTGCGGGATAGAATGGCCCGGACGCTGCGGCGCGGCGGACCGGTCGCCGGGGTTAGCGCGCAGGCGCCCGCAGTTCAGGAACGCCGGCTTTCCCAATAGAACTGTTCGCGAGACGGCTAGCGGAGGGCCGGGTCGCCGTGTTGCTTCGAGGAAGACGATCCATGAGCACCCGCACAGACCGGGCCGCCGCCGGATTCCTGACCAGCTTTGTCCAGCTTTCCACCGTCGCGCTGCTCCAGATGGTGCTGGTTCCGGTGGTGGTCCAGAGCGCCGGCCAGGAGACGCTGGGGGCGTACGCCGCGTTCTCGCAAATCCTGGTCTTGCTGAGTCTGATGGATTTCGGGTTCGGTGTGGCGGGGAGTCGGTTTCTGGCGCGAGCCTATGGTTCAGAGGATGGCGGCGCTGCCTTCGCACACGCACTGAGCGCCGCACGGAGGTTTTACGTTTACATCAGCGTGCCGTACGCGCTGGTTGCGGCGCTGCTGGCGCCACAGGCACCGCGGCTTCTGTCGCTGGAGGGCGCTCTGGCGGATCAGGCTCGTCTCGCATTCTTCGCGATCGCGCTTTGGGGCCTCCTGCGCATTCCGCTCATGGTGTATCCCCTGGGATTGATCGGCTGCCAGAGAATGGCCACCTACAACCTGCTGATCACCTTCGGAACCGCCTGCAGAATTGGTGCTTCCATTCTTTTCGCCCTCGCCGGTGGAGGCTTTCTCGGCCTGATCGCGGGGAACATCCTGGGTGAGGCCGCCACGCTGATCCTCCAGCGGAGGGCATACCTGCGCTCCCAGGTGGGCGGCGTCAAACAGTTCCCGGCGCCCGATGCAGGCTTGTTCAGAGAGATGCTGTCATTCTCCGGGCACGCGCTGTTTTTCAATCTCCTGTATTATCTGACGTTCTATTCCGACAGCATTTTCGTGTCGTATCTGTATGGGCCGGTGGTGGCCGCGGCCTACTTCGCGACTGTGGTTCCGGCGCAGCAGGCCTGGGCGATGATCCTGCGTCTGATGAATAACTCGGTCCCTGCTTTGAACGAACTGCTGGCGAGAGGCGATTGGCGTGGAGCCCGTAGTGCGTACTACCGCATCTGCGGATACAGCTTGCTTCTGGCGGCTGCGCTGAGCCTGGGAATCCTGGCTTTTAACCGGGTGCTGGTTGGGATTTGGGTTGGGCCGGAACGGTATGCGGGCGATTCGATCACCGTGTACCTCGCCATTCTCGTGCCGTGGTGCGTTCTGGAGAATGTGCAGATTCAGTTCCTGATGGCGATCGGCCGGGCGAAATTTCTGGCCCGCATCTGTTTTCTCGAGGGCTGCGCAAAACTCATTGGGTCCTTGGTGTTGGGACGCCGGATGGGACCCGAAGGCGTTCTGCTCGGGACGCTAGTTGCCAGCCTGGCCATTGCCCCTTTCACCTGGCGCGAGTGTCTGCGCTCGGTGGAGGCGAGTCCCGTGATGCTGGCCCGGATTTCTTTACTGCCGGTGCTGGTTTGTAGCGTACCGCTCGGAATCATCACAACATTCCTGATCATGATGCCGCCTGTGTCCCTGGGGGCGTGGTTCCTGGCATTGGTCGTTTTCGCCGCGGTGTGGTGCGTAGCCGCCTGGTTCGGAGCTCTTTCGGCACGCGATCGGACCTACCTGCGCGAAGTCGCCTCTCGGTTGAGACTCTCCCGGCTCACGCTACGGGATCAACCTGCCCCGGTCAAGAACTGATCTGGATCGAGTATATGTTCGTCACTCAACAACCTCGCGACCCCAGCGTCGCGCCATGCTACACGGACGGCTCCTATCTGGACAGAACCGGTGGGACCTGGCATGTGGAAGACGCGCCGTTCAAAACGCGGCAAATTCTGAAGATGCTGGAGGACCATCCGGAGATCTCCATCCGAAGCGTGTGCGACATCGGCGCCGGGGCGGGCGCAGTGCTGCATGAGTTGCAAAGTGCGCTTCCCAGTGGCGTCACCCTGGTCGGATACGAAGTGAGCCCGCAGGCGCATGCCTTGAGCCTCTCATTCGCCAACCCAACGTGCGAGTTTGTCCTGGGAGACGCATTCGCGGACCCGCGCCGATTCGATCTCGTACTGGTGATGGACGTGGCCGAGCACGTAGAGGACTGCTTCGCCTTCATGCGGCACGCGAAGGCCAAAGGGCGTTACAAGATTTACCACATACCCTTGGATCTCAGCGTCAATACATTGCTGCGGGGCGTCGATCGATGGGATTCCGTCGGTCACTTGCATCTGTTCACCATCGAGACGGCGATCAAATCGGTGGAGCAGGCGAATCAGAAGGTGCTGGCCTCTTTTCTCACGGCTGGCGCTATGGATCGTCCCGGGAGTTGGAAGTGCCGCGCGGCCAACCTTCTGCGAAGGCCCATCGCAGCCATGAGTCCGATCTTCGCGGCCAGGCTCCTGGGCGGCTACTCCATTTTGATTCTGGCGGAGTGAAACCATGCGATCCTCTTTCGCAAACAGCAGTCAAATGCGGCCGCTCCGCGCGGGCGGCGCGATCTCCTGGGCGACGAGAACACAGCCGCCCCGGCGGCGGCCCGGCAGGCACGGCGTTCTTCTCCTAGCGACGCTGCCCATTCTCGATCCGATTCTGAACCAGATTCATACGGCCTACCCGCTCGCGATAGGTTCCTTGAGCCTTCTCCAGGCCGCGCGCGGCGCCGTGCTCCTTGCGGCTGTGTGGGTGGCCGCGACGCTTGCCGGGCGCGGCGGGCGGATCCGGCGCACCGTGGGCCGCCTCACGATAGCGATCGGCATTTGCGTGGCCGTGCTCGCGATGAACGACATTCTTTCGCGGGGTTTGGAGATAAACAATCTCATCGCTTATGTGCAGATCGCGTACTGGCTGACCATCTGGTATGTGGCGATTGTCTCGGTCACGGATGTATGGAGTGCGCGGACCGTCGCAAAAGGCTTGGTGGCCGGGGCGCTATCACGGCCGCCTCCGTGTATTTCGGCTACGCCACCGGCGTCGAGACCCTCTACAGCCGCGCAGGCGTGGAGGCGTCGTCGGGCTGGTTCGTGAGCCCCAAAGGCATTGCAGGCAGCCTGGTGGCTGGCGCTTTCATCGTCGCTTACCTGGGTTACCGCCGCCATCCTTGGGGATCGGTGCTGATCGCGTTGTTCTGTCTGGGCGGTTCATTTCTAACGTATGCCCGCGCGGGCATGGTGGCGATG
>Ga0105238_10002460_pt1 | contig 18557 bp, 13 predicted proteins | sample KBSC34metaG_FD_81526 | JGI IMG/M metagenome (GOLD analysis project Ga0105238, IMG submission 81526) | Corn rhizosphere microbial communities from Kellogg Biological Station, Michigan, USA - KBS C3-4 metaG | ecosystem: Host-associated > Plants > Roots > Rhizosphere > Soil | place: Michigan, USA... | reverse complement strand
CACGCGATTCATGACGTGAACCACTGCCACTTCATCGGGTGCAAATACTTCCGCCCGAGCCAGCCGCGCCATTCTTCAACTCCGCTTCGGCCACAAGTCTTGAGCAATTCACGATAGCAGCACAATGCGGTTGTTTTCAACCGACTCACAACAAATGCTGTGTCCCCAAGCGTCTTTAGAAGCCTCGGCTTGGCGTGTTGCACCCCACTCCTCACGGGCTCCGCCATAAACGATGGCAAAGACTTGAGCCAGCACTTCACGCTCAATACGCGTCGGCACGAATTGCCGAACCACAGTTGCATTCAAGCCATTCGCCGTTACCTTCGAAACAACATCCATGTCAGTGCTCCTGGATCGAAATTCCAGCATCGGACGCAAACTATGCCTCATCAGCCTGTTGCGGAGAATGACGATCTTTACGCCGCCTCGGACAAAGATCGTCTCTCGGAATCAATCTATCCAAGAATCCGACACTGTGTGCAATATCGTTGCTGGCGTCGAAAGATGGGCGCGGCGACGCTCGTCATGGCGTGTGCGGTCATGGCGCTGTGGATTAGAAGCCTCGGATTTCACGATGAAGCCTGGTACCCCGTCACCAGCACAAAGGTTCTCGGGGCGACGTCCGAGGATGGTTGTTTTTGCATTGGGATTGCGAGTGCAGTCGACCCCAATCTCGTTCCCAAGAATGCCGGATGGCTCCCTCTACCGCGAGGCGTTCAACAACCTGGGATGGAGAGTTTGCAGGTTTCCATCGCTAAACTTCGACGTATTCTCACCATCCGCCATGTCGGCGTTTTTGGTAGATCTGACGATTCACCTTTTCAGTACGCCTACTATCTGGTCCTTCCGTACTGGATCGCAGCACCACTGTTGACCCTGCTGTCCAACTACCTGTTGCTCAGCAAGCCGCGACCGAAACAGAAACAATCGGTGCCCCATGCGTGAATTCTTCAAGCCGTGGCGTAGGAAACTCGGCTCGTTGGGGTTCGTGGTGGCCTGCGTGTTTGCGGCCGGATGGGTGAGGAGTCCGTATGTCACGGATGCTGTGACCTATTCAACCGGAGAAAACTCCGTGGCTTCCTGGTTCTCAGACAATTCGACGCTCGGTTTGATCCAATATCGAGCTGAACTGGATGACGGCTCAGGGAAATATTCCCCTGGAACGGTGAGCATCAAAGGGCCGTCCTACCCTACATGGATTACGGTTCGCCCAGGCGAAAGTGACTTGTCGTTTCTAACATGGCAGTGGCGATGGCTTGGATTTGGCTTTAGCGAGACTGAGAAGTTTGACGGCGTTTGGTTGACATATAGGGTGGCTCCCTACTGGTCCATCACCCTCCCACTCACTCTTCTGTCCGCCTACATGTTGCTCAGCAAGCCGCGATCAAAACCAAATCAACCGGTGAGCCAATGCTGACATTCTTCCACGGCTGGCGACGAAAAATGGGCGTGGCGACGCTGCTGGTGGCGTGCGTGCTGGCGATCGGTTGGCTCAGGTCGATAAAAGAATTCGATGGCATTTATGCCGGTGCAGGTGATTTTGTGTTCGTGGCGTCCATGCATCAATCAATTTGCGTTGGCCGTTGCTATTGGGACGGCGAATACTGGCGCATGCCAGTCGTCGTGTGAGGGCGAACACAAAGCACCCTCATTGAAGAACTCGCTGACGAGGTCGACTGGCAGGTGTATGGATTTGGATTCGACAATGAGTCTACGTATATCGCCGTCATGATCCCCTATTGGTTGATAGTCCTACCGCTGACCCTGCTGTCCGCCTCTCTGTTGCTCAGTAGGCCGCGATCGAAGCCGAATCACGCTGACGACACGAAGAGCCCGCCAAGACAACCTGACCCACGATGAGCGCGACCACGCAAATGACGCGGCCATTCGAAAGGCGGAAGCGTATGGGGCAGATGCGACCATTCGACTGTTCGTGGAGAGCGATGACCACCAGGCGATCGAGATTTTCCGAATTACAGGCAGGCCGGTACTTTCGCTGGCACGAAATGGCCTGGTCATCTGACGGCAAATTCTTGGGATGCCTACAACTCCGAGAGACTTCAGCATCGCTCTGGCGGAAAGCTGGTTTCCGACCACGCGCGGAAGACTCACCTATACTGCTCCCGTCATGCGACGCGCATGAAAGCAGGCTGTGCCTGCCTTCCAAAGGTTTGGAAGATTGGGGATGACGGCTCGGGATGAATTGTTAAAACGTGTAGACGAGGACAAGTTGCGGACATGGGCTTGGGATGCTGAACTCACTCTCGCTGATCTTTCACAATCTGATTGAATGAGCCGCCACGGGACCCGGGCGCGGGTCGGCGGGGTTCGCGATTGAGTTGGGTTCAGTATGGCTGGATCGTTCGCGCGTTGATGGGTTAAGTGTGGCTGGATCGTTCGTGCATTGATGCGGGATGACTAAACGGGGGCTTTCCGATGACGGAAGCGCCCCGGGCACCCTTTTTGAGAAACCCCTTTGAGCGAAGCCAAGTACGTACTCAGCGTGAACTCGTACTTGAGCACGTACGTTGAACACCTATTTGTCTTTTACTGACAACAGGTTATGGCTAGAAACGGCATCGGAATCATGATGCTCAGGCAAATCGTTGAACTGTCGAGAGCTCGGTGGACAGACCCGGCCACGGACCGGCGGGATTCGCGTTTGAGTTGGGTTAAGTGTGGCTGGATCGTTCGTGCATTGATGCGGGATGACTAAACGGGGGCTTTCCGATGACGGAAGCGCCCCGGGGCACCCTTTTTGAGAAACCGCTTTGATGGAGGCCAAGTACGTACTCAGCGTGAACTCGTACTTGAGCACGTACTTTGAACACCTATTTGTCTTTGACTGACAATAGGTTATGGCTAGAAACGGCATCGGAATCATGATGCTCAGGCAAATCGTTGAACCGTCGGATCTCGGTGGACAGACCCGGCCGCGGGCCGGCGGGATTCGCGTTTGAGTTGGGTTCAGAATGGCTGGATCGTTCGCGCGTTGGTGGCGGACGACTGCGACCGTCAAGTACGAGCTCAGGTTGAGCATGCACTTGAGCATCAATATGAACTTCTATTTCTCATTGGCGAGTAATGGTTTGCGGCGATTTCTGAAATTGATGTTCAAAGGAAAGCCCAAAGGCAGGTTTCGCTGCTGAGCACGCATTGATACCGGCTCACATGGTTGCGGATCGGCCTGTCACCGAGTATCTCAGGATTGGCCTTTGAACCGTCTTCTGCAACTCGACGTCCGATGGACGTCGCTTGTTCGACAACTCGTGGTTCTGGATTTCACATGCAGATCGCTCTTTGCCGCGCGTTAATCATTTGCAGTTTTGTCCTTTGCGATTTGGCTTGCTGTCAGTGGCTGTCCGCGGCGGAGTGGGAGGGATATGAAAAACGCGATGTTGTGGTGGATGGTCGCAATGGCTTCTTGATCATTCCCAAACAGTCTGCACATGGCAAACCGTGGATCTGGCGAACGGAATTCTTTGGACATGAGCCTCAAGCGGATTTGGCCCTGCTCGAAAAGGGGTTTCATGCCGTCTACCTGGATGTCCAGAATATGTATGGGTCACCCGTCGCGATGGGTCACATGGACGCCTTCTATCAGACTCTCACGCGTGATTTTGGATTGTCACCCAAAGTCGTTCTGGAAGGATTCAGTCGCGGTGGACTGTTCAGTTTGAATTGGGCCGCGCGAAATCCGGACAAGGTCGCCTGCATTTATAACGATGCGCCCGTCTGTGACTTCAAAAGCTGGCCCGGTAATCAGGGAAAAGGGAAAGGATCGCAGGGCGATTGGGAGCGCCTGAAACAACAGTATGGGTTCAGCAACGATCTGGAGGCACTCGCCTACAAGCTGAATCCGGTTGACAACCTGGCTCCGCTGGCGAAAGCGAAGGTCTCGCTGTTACACGTTTGCGGGGAAACCGACGACGTGGTTCCGATAGGCGAAAACACGCGTTTGATTGAGCAGCGCTACAAGCATTTGGGCGGTCCCATCACGGTCATCTCCAAGCCCAACTGCAATCATCATCCGCACAGCATGAAAGACCCGACACGCATCGTGAACTTTGTGCTGACGCACACCGGTTTTGCCGATCAGGTCCATGAACCGCTGACGCCCTATGGCTATGACTACTTCGCATTGCGAGGCGGCTTGCAGAATTGCCGACAGAGATTCGTTCAAGACAAGACTGGACGAGTCGCGTTCCTGGGTGGTTCGATCACAGCAGCGCCGGGCTGGCGAGACCAGGTCTGTGAAGACTTGCAGCGGCGATTTCCTGAAACGAAATTTGATTTCATCAATGCGGGAATTCCGTCCTTGGGTTCGACCCCCGGCGCCTTTCGGTTTCAACGCGATGTCTTGAAAAATGGTCCCGTCGATCTGCTGTTCGAAGAAGCCGCTGTGAACGATGACACGAACGGCTTTTCGAGCGTCGATCAGGTTCGCGGCGTAGAAGGCATCGTGCGACAGGCGCGGATTGCCAATCCAAAAGTAGACATCGTCCTGTTGCACTTTGTCGATCCCGGCAAGATCCAGCAGATCAATCGCGGTGAAACACCGATCGTCATCGCCAATCACGAAAAAGTGGCCGAACAATATCAGCTTCCGTCGATCAATCTGGCGCGCGAAGTGGCCGAGCGCATTCATGCGGGCGAATTCACGTGGGAGAAGGACTTCATCGACCTGCATCCGTCGCCGTTCGGACACGGGCTGTACGCGAAATCGGTTCGACGCCTGTTTGACGCGACGTGGACGCTGCCTGGTGGACCCTCAGGAGAGATACCGGCTCGTACGCTTCCCGCGCCGTTGGACGTCTATAGTTACTTCCGCGGCAGACTGGTCGGCCCGCAGGCCTTGATTGACAACAAATCGCTGGTCCTGGATCAAGGATGGAAATTGGTCCCGCAGTGGAAGCCCGGCGATGGTGCGGGGACTCGACCGGGATTTGTGGATGTTCCGGTCCTGGCCGCGGACGAAGCGGGTGCGACGCTGAAGCTCAAATTCAACGGTGCCGCAATCGGCCTGTTTGTGGCGTCTGGTCCCGACGCCGGCATGATTGATTTCCGGATCGATGGCGGACCGTGGCACTCGGAAGAGTTGTTCACACAATGGAGCCCGCATCTGCACCTCCCATGGGCCAAGTTGCTGAGTGCTGAATTGCCTGTGGCCGAGCATGACCTGGAATTGAAAGTGTCGTCGCAGGCGGCACCACAGAGCAAAGGTCACGCGGTGAGGATTGTGCATTTCCTGGTGAACTGAGCGGCGTGTCATTGATCGTCGATTGATGAAACACCGGTTGAAAAACTGGGACAACGACATGCAGCGCGCGTGATGCTCCTGATTTTGACGACGCGGCAGGACCCAGTTTCCGTATTTCAACGGGCCGCTGACTAACCGACTCGATCGAACTCAGTTTGCGTTCGTAACCAACGCGCGGCATGATCGTTGCCAGACAGAATGCCTCTTGATCGGGAATCTGGACCATGATCAAGTCTGTTCGCTTGGAACAGGATTGATCCTCTATAACTGAACGGCCCAACAGGTTTAAGGCGAAGATGACAGCACCGCCCTCAACAATGTCGCAGGACCCTTCGAATAGGGTTCCCTACAGAGCGGGATTTGTCGCCCTGGTGCTGTTGCTAGTGGTGCTGGCGACGGGTCTGGAAGCCGTGCTGCTCCTCGTCATCCCACGGGATGCCTGGATCTTTAGCCGACAGGTCTTGCCCGTCACGACGGTCGCTCGCACTTTGGCGGGAAATCTGACGGTGTTACCCGGCAACGCCGCGGTCTGGAACGGCGAAGTCTGGGCGGCACTGGGAACTCAGGTCCAGCCAATGCGAGGTCTTCCGCCCGCCACAAACAACTCCAAATCTCAATTGATTGCGTTTGATCCGAAGACGGGAACCTCGCGGGACACAGGACTGACTGTCCCGTCTCCCGCCGGCATGTTGAATGTCAATGAACAATTGTGGATCGTTTCCACCACGGGCGTGTACCGAGTCGACGGAACACAGGTGATCGAACGGCATCCACGGCGTGGACTGGTCAACACATCATCGCCGTTTCTCTATCAAGGTCAGATGGCCGTCATCGATCGTAACAAAGATGGCGTTTACATGCTGTTGACCTGGAATGACGGCGAATGGGACGAAGTCGCACGCGTCGATCTTCCCGTCGAAGCATCCTACACCTGGTTTACGCCTCAATTGCGCGCGGTGGCGGATGAGCAATCGATTTTTCTGTTTTACTACGATGGGAACACGTTGAAGTTTCGCGAAGGGTTGCCACTGGATTTCGATCAACCTGCATCGGCTCTGGACCCTGCCAATCAAAAGGAACTCAAGTTCATCGATCCGCGACGGCGAGCCGCGGCTCCGATTCCTGCGCTGCCGGGCGACTGGAAAACGCTCCCGCTGGCACTGCCGTGGGGATCGGTGTGGGAGGTGGGGCTGATCGAAGGCGAATTGTGGGCGTTTGGCATTTCCAGCGGTGGTTCATTCGACAGTCTGCAACGTTACAAATACCGCGACAAGAACTGGATTCCGATGTCGCAGCAAGTGCAGGTTGCCTCAACGAGCTTCGCGGTGTGTTCCAGTTCACCTGGATACATCGTGGTTGATGAGAATCGTTTGCTGCGGCTGGATGGAACGTCGCTTCAGCGAGTCACGGCGGCTCCGACGGCCATTAAATACGATCGGAACGAGATCGGCTTTTTAACAGTTGCCGGCGGTTATGTCGCCGTCATGCTACTGTTGTGCCTTGGTCTGTCGGGTTTGATGCAGCGTTATCGCGATCCGCAGTACTGCTATGGGAAACGCCTTGAAATGCAGGCCTCGATCTTGCGCCGCGGGATCGCTCGTGGGATCGATTCGGCTTTGACCGTCCTTCCAGCGGCCTATTGGTTCGCGGTGACGGCTGGTGAGTACGAGTATCGCAATCAGATGTTCAGTCCTGGCGAACGACAGGTCTGGATGTTCTGGTTGTTCTCGGACTTTGGCTTGTGGATCGGTTCAGTCCTGTTTATCAGCGTGCTGCAAGGATTATGGGGCGTCACGCCCGGCAAGTGGGTGTGCGGAATTCGCACGTTGCGAACGACTTTGCGTCCCTGCGGAGTGTTGCGCGCGGTGACACGGGAGTTGGTTGTGTACGCGGACAGCCTGCTGCTGTTCACGTGGGCGCCCGGTGTGATCTCGATCGCCTTCAGCCGTAACTGGCAGCGATTGGGCGATCTGGCGGCTGAGACGATCGTAGTCAGAGTGAAACCAACCTCGGACGAATGATCGGTTCGCGCAACTCGATACAGATCGCGTTTGTTGCGCTCTAACAATCCTGGTCTCTGCTGCTAAAATCCCTCGACGACGTATGTGAATGAGTCTCTGCGAGGAATGAGATGAGGATCCTGGTAGCGAACCCGCGCGGATTTTGCGCTGGTGTCAATATGGCGATCGAATGCCTGGACGAAACGATTCGGATGTTCGGGCCGAACATCTACGTTTATCACGAGATCGTCCACAACAAATATGTCGTGGAAAAATTCACACAACAGGGGGTGACCTTCGTTGACTCAATTGCCGAAGTGCCCGAAGGTTCGATCCTGCTCTATTCGGCCCATGGGGTATCGCCCGAAATCCGCGATCAGTCACGGGCTCGGAAACTGCAGACGATCGACGCGACGTGTCCTTTGGTCACCAAGGTCCATCTGGAAGCGATCAAGTACGCGCGCGATGGATACCATATCATTCTGATTGGACACGAAGGTCACGACGAAGTGATCGGTACGATGGGCGAAGCCCCCGCCAGTATTACGCTGGTTGAGGACCCCGAAGACGTCGTCCGCCTGACTTTTGCCGACGACGCCAGGATTGCCTATCTGACACAAACGACGCTCAGCGTTGAAGAGGCTGGTCGAGTCATTGATGCGTTGAAAGCAAAGTTTCCGCGGATCGAAAGTCCTCCTAAGGAAGACATCTGCTACGCGACGACGAATCGTCAGGACGCGGTCAAGCAACTGGCTCAACAGGCCGACGTGGTCATCGTGCTCGGCAGCCAGAACAGTTCGAACAGTCGTCGTTTGCAGGAAATCGGAGCGTCATTCAACAAGCCGTCATACTTGATTGACGGGGCTCACGAGCTGTGCCGCGACTGGTTTACCGGTCGCGAGACGGTGTTGATCACGGCCGGTGCAAGCGCCCCCGAGATCGTGGTTCAAGACTGCATCCGGTGGCTCCACAATGAGTATGGCGCCACCCTGGAAGAGATCACAACCCGCGAAGAACACGTGTCATTCCCCCTGCCACGCGAACTACGCATGCTCCAATCGGTGAAATCCTAGCTCACCTGCACATCCGGCATTCTGTTCCATGACTTTAGAGTCTGCGACTAAGTTGCGACTTTCTGTCCGTGTACTGCTCCACTGCCTTCAACTCGCTGCCGTCCGCGGCCAGTTTGTCATGACGGGTTGCGAATAGGCGAGTGAAGGGCGTCAAAGATCAGGCGAGAGTGAACGTGGGGGGAACCCATCTCCAACGTGCGATTGACCGACCTATTCTCAACCCGATCAATCGCGAACCCCGCCGACCCGCGGCCGGGTCAGTTTTCGCGGACCAGACGTTTGGCCTTCATTTCGAACCGAGGCAACGTGCCACTCGGAACGATCTGTATCTCTGCCTGGAATTGTAGCCGCTGTTTGATCGTCGCCGCGATCGTGTCTGCAAGGTCGGGAATTATCGATTGTGGATCTGGTTCCAATTCCAACCGTACATGAGGCATTTCGCGATGGCGTGTCACCACGATGCGGAACTCAATGACCTGAGGAAACTCGCGTACGATCGCTTCGATGCTCGATGGAAACACGTTGTTTCCACGGATGATCAGCATGTCGTCGGTGCGACCTTGAATTCCACCCCGCAACCTCAACCAAGTGCGACCCGATGAATGAGGTGTGAGGTCAGATTCGACAAGATCTCCGGTTCGATATCGCAAGACGGGCGATCCAGTTCGTCCCAGATTGGTGATGACGAGTTCACCGCGGCCGTTCTGCGCGGGCAAGCCGGTGTCTGGATCGATAATCTCGGCGATGCAGGCGGATTCATTGACAGTCAGGACGCCCTCATCGTCTTCGCATTCCGTGGCGATCGGACCTAATTCGGTCATGCCCCAGTGATCGAATACCCGGGCTCCCCAAACGGTAGAGATCCTCGCTCGGACTGACGGGATGGAGCCACCTGGTTCACCCGCGACCAGAATCGCACGCACCGAACTGGAGGCGACGTCGATGCCCAGGCCGGCCGCGACCTCCGCCAGTCGCAAAGCATACGTTGGAGTACATCCCAACCAGGTGACCTGGTTGTCGAGAATCAATTTGAGGCGTGCTTCGCTGCTCATTCCGCCTGCGGCGAGACAGAGGTTTCCTTGCCGTGCGGCCCCTTCAAAACCAGCCCAGAATCCCAGAAAGGGTCCGAACGAAAAAGGAAAACACAATCGATCGTCACATCGCAATCCAAGCAGTCGATAGGTCGTTGACCAACAAGCCAGCATCCATTCCCAACTGGCCGGAGTGTCCAGCCACCTGAGCGGCTTTCCTGTCGTTGTCCCCGATGTTTGATGTAACCGTGAATATTCGGTTAGCCGGAAAGTCAGGTTGGTCCCATAGGGTGGATGCGAATGATGGTCTTCGACGAGTTCTGATTTTGTCGTATACGGGATCTGCTGTAGATCGGCGAGCGAAGTCAATCCGGACGGAGCAACCCCCGCGTCGGTCAGTTTTTTTGTCCAGAATGGATTCGCCGGGATGATGCATTTCAGCAGCGCCGACAACTGTTCGAATTGCCATTCCTCCAACTTGCGTCGTGGCCATCGTTCAAGATCTGCGGTGTGTGTCACCCTGAGCCCTTTAGAAGAGCGTTTTCGGGTCGGAATTGCCGGCTGTTGGCGTCGCATCGAATGGCGCCGTCACCGCATCTCCGTTCGCTTTGAAGCTCATCAAGATCTCGATCTTCTGCTCGGCCCGTTCCAAAAACGAGTGGCAACTTCGCAGCAAGCTGATGCCCCGTTCGAATTGGACCAACGAGGCTTCCAGACCCAGCGAATTCTCTTCCAGATCCGCAACGATCTGTTGCAGATCGGTCATCGATTGTTCGAACGAAACCTGGACACTCGACGAATCGGCGGAGGAAGAATTGTTGGACTTGTCTTTGTCTGGCGAATTCGATTTGGGCATGGGGCTTTTCCGGTAGATGAACTATCGCTGTTCACGTTAGAGGTCACCCATGCTCAGTGCAAGTGACAATTTGCGAGATCCAAAACCAACTACACAATTGCATCTGCTTATCCGATTCGCGATCATGAGAGTCCTCCACGAAGCTGAATTCCGAATCAGACTTCACCGCCATGCCGCTCGAGATCCCGCCGATGTTGCTACGGACCTGCTTGATCGTTGCCTGCCTGATTTCGATATTCTCTTTTCTCCCACCTGCTCTAGTCGCCAGTGATTCGTTTCAAGTTGAACCTGGCCAATTGGTGATGAAAGGGAACTTCGCGCAAGCGCAATTGCAGGCGCGAGACGGACGAGATCAATCACCCACGTCTGCCGAAGATTTCACTCGCAAAGCGACTTACGCTTCTTCGAACGAACAGATCGTCACGGTCAATTCGACAGGTCGAGTGTTTGCGAAAGGAGATGGTGCGGCACAGATCTCAGTTCGAGTCGGCGAGATCAGCGTCGAAGTTCCTGTAACCGTTTCCGGCATCGCGATTGAACCTGCGATTGATTATCTCGAACAAGTGCGGCCGGTTCTGTACAAGGCTGGCTGCAACATGGGCGCCTGTCATGCCGCGCAGCATGGTCAGGGTGGATTTAAACTGTCTGTTTTCGGCTTTGATCCCCATGCGGATCGCAGCGCGATGGCGCGCGAAAATGTTGGTCGCCGCATCAATACTATCGATCCCGCTGACAGCCTGTTACTTCGCAAGCCCACGATGCAATTGCCTCACGGTGGCGGTCGTCGCCTGGAGGTCGGTTCGCCCGATTACCAGTTGCTGACAGCGTGGATTCGTGGCGGAGCCCCTGGACCCACCCAGGAACGCGAAATCTCGAAACTGGTGGTGACGCCCAACCAGCGCACGGGTGAGCCAGGACTAAAGCAGCAACTGCGCGTTGAAGCGGTGTATGCGGACGGAACGTCGCGTGATGTCACGGCATGGGCTAAATTCGATTCACTCGATGAGGGCTTGGTGACAGTCACGTCGGATGGCCTCTGTTCGGTCGCGGGACGAGGTCAGGCACCCGTGATGGTGCGGTTTGACGGGCAGGCGCACGTTGCCATGTTCGCGATTCCTTATGGACCACCGGCTCGATTGGAAGGATGGACCAACAACAATTTCATTGATGAACTGGCGGTGACGAAGTTTCGTGAGCTAGGGATCGAACCGTCTCCAATCTGCGATGATGCGACGTTTTTGCGACGCATCTATCTGGACGCCACCGGTTCATTGCCGACACGCGACGAGATTGACGAGTTTCTGACAGCCGCGCGCGCGACGGATTCGATCACAAATCTGCGAACGGAGTGGATCGATCGCGTGTTGGGTCTGCGCGATTCACCGATGAAAGGCGTCTATAACGAGCGGTATGCAGCGTATTGGACACTGAGATGGTCGGACCTGATTCGCAACAACAGCCGCGATCTGCAAGAGACCGGCATGTGGGCGCTTCACAATTGGATCAAGGACGGATTCCGCAAGAACCTGTCGTTCGACAAATTCGTGTCGCAACTGGTGCAGGGAAAGGGATCAAGCTTTTCGAACGGTCCGGCCAACTACTTCATTGTCAATAACACGCCGCAGATCCTGGCCGAATCGACATCACAACTCTTCTTGGGCACGCGGCTGACATGTGCTCAGTGTCACCATCATCCGTTCGAAAAATACAGCCAGGACGACTACTACAGTTTCGCAGCGTTCTTCGCTCGAACGGGAATGAAATCGAGCCAGGAGTTCGGACTGTTCGGTGGCGAGCGCGTGGTCGTCATCCGCACTGGTGGCGAAGTGCATCAACCTCGGACTGGCAGACAGATGCCGCCGAAGCCTCTCGACTCACAAGTGATCGACCATCCGCTGGATCGTCGGATCGCCCTGGCCGATTGGATGACATCGCCGTCCAACGCTGCCTTTGCACGTGCGACCGTCAATCGTTATTTCGGCCATTTTCTAGGACGGGGACTGGTCGAACCGATCGACGATTTGCGCGCGACCAATCCCGCGACCAATCCGGCCTTGTTGCAGGCCCTGGCAGATGATTTCGTCAAACATAATTTCGATCTGAAGCAATTGATCCGCACGATCATGATTTCGCGGCTCTATCAACTCGATTCTCAACCAACGCCCCAGAACGCAGCAGACACTCGGTTCTACAGCCATTTCGAAGTCAAACGCTTGACTGCTGAACCGTTGCTGGACGCGATCGACTTTGCCACCGGCACTCAAACGAAATTCAATAACTTGCCTTTGGGAACTCGGGCTATCGAGATTCCTGATGCCGAATACCCGGACTATTTTCTCAACACGTTTGCCAAGCCACGGCGAATGAGTGTTTGCGAGTGCGAACGCTCGCCCGATGCAAATCTGTCCCAGGCGCTGCATACCTTGAACGGCGACATTCTGGCCACGAAGATCGCGACGGCGACTGGTCGAGTTGAAAAGCTGATCGCCGCCAAGAAGTCACATGCCGAGATCGTGACCGATTTGTATTACGCGACGTTGTGTCGAGCCCCCAGCGCCGCCGAACTGGCTGCCGCGGAACAATTGCTGACAGAGTATTCTTCTCCGAAGGAGTGCTACGAAGACGTTTTGTGGGCACTGATCAATTCCAAAGCGTTCCTGTTTGTCCGATAACTACAGCCGTTCTGCAGAACGAATCCAAACGGCCAAGGGTAAGGACGCACGGACGTGGTGGTCAGATCGAGTCAGCCAATCTGGCTGACAATCGGCATCTTGCTGATTCTTGAATTCTGGGTGATAAAACTGTGTAGCGGTCCGGCATCCAAGCCAGAGACCGCCCCGGATGACGAATTCTCTGCCTCGCGGGCTCGTGGTGTGCACGAACGCATCTTTCCTGCAGCGCAACCACATCCAGTGGGATCTCTGGCCAATCAGGTTGTCCGTGAACGATTGGTGACGATATTGGAAGAGCTGGGGCTGGAGGTCGAGATCCAACTTGCTTCTCATGCGATTCCAAAGTCCGATGAACGAGTGTCCCTTGAAAATGTGTTGGCACATCTGCCGGGACCCGCCGCATCACCAACTTCGCTGACACCTCTGTTACTGGTGAGCCACTACGATTCGTGTCCCGTTGGTCCCGGAGCGAGTGATGCTGGTGCGTGTGTCGCCGCTTTAATCGAAACAGCGCGGGCACTGCGAAACAGTCCTGAATTGAAACGGCCCACCTATTTTCTGTTCACCGACGGTGAAGAGCGTGGACTATGGGGGGCCGACGAGTTCGTCAATCATCATCCGCTCGCGAAGCGGAAACCGTTCGTTGTCAATTTTGACGCTCGCGGTTCGGCTGGGGCCAGCCTGATGTTCGAAACACAGATAGGTAATCGCAATGTAATTAACGCAGTGGTGCCCGACCTGGGTTGGCCGCGACTGACGAATTCTCTATTCGTCACCGTGTATCGCCAGTTACCGAACGGAACCGACTTCACCATTTTTAGGAACGCGGGTTGTCCCGGAATCAACTTTGCCTGCGTGGACGGTGCTCATGTCTACCATCGTCCGATCGACACGCTGGACAATGTCAGCGTGCGTACTTTGCAGCATCATGGCGAACATGCCTTGGGGATGGCAAAAGCAATCGGAATGATGGATCACGAATTCGTATCAACCAATGAGAACGCGATCTTTTTTGATCTGCTCGGCACGTGGGTCATCTCTTATCCTGAGTCGCTGGCAGTCTACTTACAACTGGCCGCCTTTGGCGTGTGCGTGCTGACGAACTGGCGATCTGGTCGGCTGAGGCGACGACTGGGGGGAATCGCGATCGCATCGGTGTTGATTCTTGGGTTCATTCTGGCCGCGGCCATGGGCGGATTTCTGACGAGAATGGCTTTGGTTGTAACAGGAGTGATCGAGCACAATCTGAGCGCTCGGATGAGAATGATTACGACCATCTATTGGCTGGTCACGATCGGAATCTTCGGACTGTGGTGTCGCGTCTTCGTCCGCAGGATCTCGGACGAATCGTGGTGGAATGCGACGTGGTTGGGATGGGGAGGAACCGGAGTAATGCTGACGATCCTGCTGCCTGAAGTGTCGTTTGTTTGTCTGATCCCCACAATCGCTGCCGCTTTGGCGTCGTCTACACGTTGGTCTGCGGCTTGGCGTACTGCGGTCATGGCAATTTGTACCGGCGTGATTCTGTTACCGATGCTGCACTTGTTTCCCATCGCCATGGGAGCCAAAGCTGCAGTCGTAGTTTGTGCGGCGTTCTCGCTGATGTGTCTGACGCTGTTCCCGATGTTTGGCAGAACGAGCGAGCAATCCCTCGCGCCGGCTAGAGCAGATTCCAGCGAATGACTGACTGTCCAGAAATGGAGCTGGCTCACGCCAGGCCGCAGAAACAGCGATCATTGCGCTAGTTTAGATGGTGTTGGGTCCAAGTGTCTCAATAGACACTTGATGTCGACTACTTCGTGGGGAAACGCAATCGCGAGCGGTCGACGTCTTCATCCCACTGGTCGCTCCAGCCCTCCCAATGAACTCGCACCTGGCCATTTTCTTTCAGTGACAGGACTGTCACCTGCTGCCATTTCCCTGCCCAATCACATACCAGCTTGGAACCGATCTCCACGGTTGAATCGGGCTCGACCGATTTTCCTGGAGACTTCACTGGCGGGGGTACGGTTTGCTGCCCCCGCATGCCTGGAATCTTCCGTTCTTCTTTCCATTTGTATGCCAGCTTGATCGGAGTCTTTGTGGTTTTGTTCGGATCGGTTTCGATTAATTGACCTGCGAATGCAGCCTGTTGTGGCAGTCCATTGGTCGTATTGAACTCCAAGTCTCCCTGCAACGACAACTGAATACGAGGAACCTCTCCAACCATTTCATCCGTTTTCAATTCGAAAGTTTTTCGAATCGTTTGGAGATTCTCTTTGCGGTCACCCAACGTGTATTCAACCTGGATGTGACCGGGATACTCTTTCGTCGTTGGCTCGGCCTGCGGGCCGAATCCTCGCGGTCCAAATGGCAGATGTGAACGGAATCGAGGACCAAAGCCGCCGGGACCAAAACGGGCGCCACCCGGAAAGCCTCGCGGAACGTCGTCACCTTCTTGAACTGAAAGCGTGACTGGATGCGAGTACGACCAATTGCGCTGACGCGTTGGTGGCAACATTTCGACAATCAGCCGAGAGGCCTGTCCCAGGAAACTGGGCAAGCTGCCGTTTCCGGATATCGCGTGGACCCGACCCAATGCATCGGTTTCCACTTGATCGCGATTCGGCCCGCTGCCATCTGAAGAAAATACCAATTGACGTTCAGCAGTGGACAAATCGACGGCATCGGCGGGACCAACAGATCGGCGCCACGATTTGGGATTCAACGTCCCATCGCACCGCAAAGAAACTCTTCCATCAGATGATTTGCCCGTGCTGATTGATTTTACCGTGACCAATGCCGTTGCGGCCGACACTTCACGAACTAAGGCAGGACCATCCAGTTTGGTGCCATGGCGGCCTTGAGTGAACGAGATCTGCTTCGAACTGAGCAATGATTTGGCTGCATTCACGGGAGTTGCAAAGCCAACGCCTGTTGCCACGTCTTCCACAAGTTTGGCATAGATGACTCCGATCACTTCTGCTTTCTCATCGACCAGCGGGCCACCGCTATTGCCAGGATTGATGGCGGCGTCAACCTGGAACACTTTGTGTCCTTCGTCTTGATTGATACCCGAGATTGTGCCGCGAGTCGCCTTGATGTTTTCGCCCAGAATGATGGAAAGTGGGAAACCGATCGCCCGCACTTCTTCACCTTGTTGAACGGCATCGGAATCGGCTAGTGACAGGCTGGGCAATCCTGCCGCTTCAATTCGAACGATGGCCAGGTCATGCACCTGATCGCTGATAACCAGCGCGCCTGAATAGTTCTTGTTGCCGAGCGTCACTTCGATATCGGTCGCACCATCTGTCACATGATGACATGTGAGCAGGTAGCCATCCGGGTTCACGACAAATGCCGTCCCTGTACCCCGCTTCTCTTTCCCAGCGTCGCCTGCCGATGACGCTGGTAGTGCCACCGAGTAAGCCAGATCGCCGACAAACGTCAGTACGCGGTCCTGATCCTGGTCGAGATCGACGCTGACATCGTAGATGTTCGCGCGTTCTGGCTGCCATCGATAACGTAACGGCCCGTCGACAATCCGCGGCGGATCAGGTGGAGCGACGCTGGCAATTGAGTTTGACGCATTGTTCACCGTGCTGGCCGTGGGTGTTGTGGAGAGACTGTTCACCAGCCAGGTCAACAGTCCGACGAACGAGATCACTCCTACCAGACTGAACAGACTGATCCAAACAATGGCCTGACGATCGGCGCGTTCCAGCAGTGACGCTTCACGATCTGATTCAGCGGCGGTCAGCGATGAGGCGGTCGAACGTTTATTGGCGACCTGGACCGGTCGAGTCCTGGCCTCGGCGAGCGAATTGATTCCCGTCAGAACTCCGTGGTGAGCCGTCACGACGTCACGTGTTATCGACGGCTTTGCAGGAACAATGGCATTCTTCACGGCAGGTTGCAAACCGGGGACGTTATCCGTTCCAGTGCCCGTCAGGTTGCACAACGCTTTGACGAAATCGATGCACGTATCGAACCGATCGTCTTTCGATTTTGCCAGGCCTCGCAGTAGCGCCGAATTGATTGCAGGGTCAATCCCTTTGATAGGACTTGGTGCATCGTTTAACGCGCACATGCGCAGGACTGCCGGATCGCCTGAATGGAATGGCCGATGGCCGGCGAGCAGTTCGTAGGCGACGACAGCCAGTGCGTACTGGTCGGTCTTGCCATCCAGAATCTCGCCTCGCCACTGTTCGGGCGACATATACGGATAGGTGCCACCGTATTCCACGGAGCTAGAACTGAGGCGACTCAACGTCGAGCGGATCTCGGCCGCCAATCCAAAATCAACCAGTTGTACGGAATGATCTGCACTGTCGATCATGATGTTTTGCGGCTTCACATCGCAGTGAACGACTTTCTGACGGTGCGCATAGTCGAGAGCTTTTGCGACCGGAACCAACACGCGCGCGATTTCGGTCAACGTGAATTGACTGTTCACTTCAATGAAGTGCCGGCGATACAGCGATAGTGTTTGCCCGTCGATGTACTTCATCACGACGTAATAACCGAATCGATCGCTTTGGCCGAGCAGGTAGAGCGGACAGATGTTTTGATGTTGCAGGTTATGCACGCGCTGAAACATCTGCTTGACCGACGCCAGTTCGTCCGGGTGATGAACAAACTCAGGATGCAGTAGTTTGATGACGACGGTGCGTTCGCCAACCAGGTCCTGTGCCTGCCAGACTTCGCCCATTCCACCGCGGCCAAGCCGTTTCTCGATCCGGAAATTGCCCAGCTCGACACCACTTGCCATTAGTGCTGTGGGTTCTGCCAACCGGGGATCACGCGGGTCGGACGTGGCGACGATCACTTCGGGATTGGGATCCGACAATTCACAAATCAAGGATTCCGAGACCACGCTGATGGAACTCAACCCTTCCAATTCCGCCAGCAATGCGTCGTAGGTGGTCTTGTCGATTTGGCCGGACAAGAATTTGTCCAGCAACTGCTGTCGGCGTCGGGAAGTTGAGGTGTCGCTCATGCTGCCGTTGTCTCTACATCACTTCATTACTTCACGCGTTTTGATTTGACGCAACGGAAGCCGACGGCGTCGTCTTCACCCAGGACGGCGAACGAGCGTCGTGCGGAACTGGTCAGCGCTTCAAAGCGATCTTTCCACGATCCACTTCGAATGACGATCGATCGTGGCTTCGTAGTTTCTGTACTGGCAGGTGTCGTTCCGATGGTCGCTTTGTAGTCGTCAGTCCATGTGTCGCTGGTGAATTCCCACAGGTAACCGTGCATATCGTAAAGTCCCCAGGGATTGGGCTTCAATTTCCCAACGGGTGGGTCGTTCCCGGCGGCGTTGCCATGATGCCAGCCATAGTCATTCAAGACCGAAGCAATCGCGCCGACATCGCCCTCACCTTGAGCTTGATTCCCAAAACTATACCTTGTGGTCGTACCGGCACGGCAACAATATTCCCATTCTGCTTCGGTCGGCAGACGAATGATTTCGTCCTCCTTGATCAGTTTTTCGGCTTGCAAGCGTTCGGTGATTTTCTTGCAGAATTGGTTGGCGTCATGCCAGGTCATCATTTCGACCGAGTTACGTGGCCCCTTCCAACGACTCGGATTTTTTCCCATGACAGACTGATACAGATTTTGAGGCACTTCGTATTTGGCCATTTCGAACGGTGTCGACAGACGGACAGTATGACGAGGTCGT
>Ga0105238_10002455_pt1 | contig 18580 bp, 16 predicted proteins | sample KBSC34metaG_FD_81526 | JGI IMG/M metagenome (GOLD analysis project Ga0105238, IMG submission 81526) | Corn rhizosphere microbial communities from Kellogg Biological Station, Michigan, USA - KBS C3-4 metaG | ecosystem: Host-associated > Plants > Roots > Rhizosphere > Soil | place: Michigan, USA... | reverse complement strand
CTTTGGGTGCTCGAAAGCAGCCGCTCGGCGGCGGCCTTGACCGGCAACGTGGCGTCGCCCCAGCGGGCATGCGAGCGGGCATCATCGTCCGGCGCTCGTTTCATCGTTCCGACCTCCCTTCCCCGTCGTCTGCTTCGCGCGCGCGAACCCGCTCGAGGAACAAGCGTCGCGCTCGGTGCAGCCACACGCGAACCGTCGCGATCGGAACATCGAGGAGCTGCGCGATCTCCTCCCCGGACAGCTCCTCGAGCTCGGCCAGAATGAGGATTCGTCGATACTTGTCCGGGACTTGATCCAGGACCTGGTAGGCCGTGCGAACCGCCGCGTGCCGTTCGAGGGCTTCGAGCGGCGTCGCCTCGCCCGAAGCCACCCGCTCTCCGTGACGCGGCGTTAGCTGGGTCATCACGCGGCGCACGGCGCGCCACCGCCGGTGGTTCCGCACCACCCGATCGGTGATGCGGAACAGCCAGGTCGTCATCTTGGCCTCGCCACGAAAGCGAGGAAGTTGCCGGTTGACGACCACGAACACCTCCTGCACCACGTCGTCGACGTCGGTCGAGGGACCGCCGAGGCGCGCCGCCCACCGCCCCACGTCCGCGGCGTGACGCCGATAGATCTCGGCCAGGAGCGGCACCGTCGTCAGCCGCCCGGCCGCCACCTTGCCGGATGCGAGCACCGCGGACACGAGTTGGGTGTCCTGTGTGCCAACCCCTGCTTTCATTTCACTGCCAGACGAAAAAGTCCGTCCCGAGGCCCAGAAAGACCTCGAAGGACGACAGGTCCAGGCTGCCGGGCGCGTCGCGAAGGAACACTTGGTTTCGGCCCGGCCACGCCGAAAACGACAGGTCGAGCCACAGATCGGCAGGTCCGAGCGCCCGAAGGACGCGGCCGCCCAGGGTGCCGCCCGCCGCGTACTGGCGGCTCCGTTCGTCGACCGCGAACCCCTCGCCGGAGATGTCGAGGGCGGCGCCTACGAGATCGGCGTGGGCCAGTCCCCCCCAGGGGCCACGCCGGCCCGTGAACGTGACGCCGACGCCGAGGCTGGACCGGGTCCAGGTGGCGCGTCCCGGCGCGAGCGAAAGGGAATACCTCGAGGAACGAGTGCCGTGGAGACGAAGACCGAGGCCCGTGGGATGCCCAATCGCAATCTCGAGCAGGGCGCTCACCGGGTATTGATTCGCCGAGCGGCCGGCCGAGAAGCCCCCTCCGACCGCCCACCTGAGGGGCTCGGCGGCCGGGGGCGGGCCATCGGGCGGCGGCGGGCCAGGTGCCGGCGCCGATGTCGCAGAGACGGCAGGTATGGGCCGGGCGGGACGGGGAGGTGTCACCGGCCGGGGCGTGGCGGGCAGCGGCGCCTCGGCGGGCAACTCCGCGCCGCCCTGAAATTGCCAGGCCGCCACCAGGAGGGCGGCCGCACGGGCCGCCTCGTCACAGCTAAGCGCCGCCGGGAGCTCGCGTGGCGCGGTGACCTGCCCTGCGCTCGTCCGAACACGCAGCCAGCGCTTTCCCATCTCCGACGTTATCTCGACGCGATCGACCTTTTCGAGGGCGTCGCGGGCCTGGGAGGCATCGTCCACCTTGGCCCCGTCTGGCGCGCTGCCGTCGGCACCGACTTTGGCGCCGGGGGGCAGCAGGGACGTGGCCTCTTTCGCGACCGCCGCCGCGCCGGGACAGCTCGTCGACGACCGAATGATCAAGTCCGGGTCGGCCAGCAAGAACGCCAACCCCAACGTCAACCACATGGATCCCTTGTCTCACGATGTCCACTTCGCTGGCAAGCCTGCGTTCGCGCTCTCGCCTCAATCGGGAAGAGAGACAGCCGCTCAGGTCCGCAGCACGGCCTTCGACATGCGGACCTCGTCCACCGATTCGCCGTCGATCCGGAACTTGTCCGAAAAGCTCCCCGTTACCTGGAAACCGACGCTCGCGTAGAGCGCCCGCGCAGCCTCGTTGCCCGACAGCACGTAGAGGTCGATCCACTCGGCCTGCGTCTCGGTCGCCGCCCAGTCCGACGCGAAGCGAAGCAGTCGCCGGCCCAGCCCGCGGCGCCGATGCTCGCGATGGACCCCCATGCCCAGCAACACCCGATGATCCATGTACGGCTCGGACCAGCCCTGCAAATCCACATGTCCGGCGATAGCGCCCGTGGGAGCCTCGAACGCCAACCAGAAACGCCGCCAACCTGGCTCTCCGATGGGAATCTCGGCGGAGCGCTGGGCCTTCTCCACCTTCTCGGGTGAAGGGGACACCACCCCGCGAGGCTGCGGCTGGAACAAGGGCATGCCGCCCACCCCGTTGTCGCGGTTCAGATCGGTGAAGTAGTCCGCGAGCCTGATCAGGTCGAATCGATCGGCCATCCGGAGTTGGTAGATTTCCGCCCTCGTCTCGCGCTCTGGTTCCAGCGACTCCATCGAGTCGATCTATCCAGTCGGCCCTCGGCGCGCCAGCACCAGCATCGCGTCGCCCAGCTCGTGGGTGGTGAAGTCACGGGATTCGGCGGTGCGCTGGGCGGCCTCGAGGAGCTCGAGCGGCGCGAAGGCGGCGAGGAGAGCGAAGTGCGTCTCGGCGCTGGTGTGGATGCCCGAGAGGATCCCGTCGACGACGCGCCGCCGATGATCGGGACCGATGCGGAGATCGGTCACACCGGCGCCCGCGCGCAGGACGCCGTCGGCCGCCGCCGAGGCGCGGCCTTCCAGCGCGCGGACGACGGTGGTGCCGACCGCGATCACGCGTCCGCCGCCGCGGTGGGCGTCGGCGATGGCCGCCACGGTCGCCTCGGGGATCTCGAAGCGCTCGGGGAGCGGCAGCGCGGCGTCGAGCGCGCCGTCCCCCGTCGAGCTCAAGCCGGCCGCATGCGTGAGCGACGCCCAGCGCACGCCCTGCTCGCGAAGCCCGAGCAGGATCTCCCACGATAGCGGCCGCCCCGCCGACGGCATCTCGAAGGCCCATGGCCTGCCGGCGTACACGGTCTGGACGGCCCAGAGGGGAAGCTCGTGCGCGAGGTACGAGTACTGGACGGCTCGGCCCTCGCGATAGAGCGCGGCCCACAGGGCGTCGGGCCCCGCGGGTTCATTCAGGAACCGCAAGGCGACGAGACGTGACGACAGGGGCGAGAGGGCGACCACCTCGGCGTCGAGCTGGCCGAACCGCAGCCGATCACCGGGCGAGACCGCGGGCGGAGGCGGCCGATCCTCGGTGCGCTGGCGCCAGTCGCCGGCTCCGAACAGGACGGCCCAGAAGTGTCCGGCACCGCGCTCGAGGTCCTCGGCGATCAGCCGAGCCTCCACGGCCTGGCCCGTGGCGGTGCCGCCCTGGAGCGAAGCCGGCACCGTGGCCGCGTCGTTGAGGACCAGCAAATCTCCCCGCGACAGGAGGGCCGGAAGCCGGGTCGTCCGGCTCTCGCGAACGCTCGCCGCCGGCACGTCCACGACCAGCAAGCGGACGTCGTCCCGCCGCGCCGGATAGGTCCGCGCCGCCCTCATCGCGCCCCCCCATCTGTCTCCTCGTCCTCGATCCGCACCGCCACGCGCCCACCCCCCTGTCCCTCCTCCACCAGCCTCGCGATGCGCCTGGCCACCCGCGCCGGATCCGCCAGCGCGCGCACGTCCGCATCGGGAAGCGCGTCGGCGTGCATCCGCGTGTTCATCTCGCCGGGATCGACCGTCAAGACGCGAACGCCGGTGCCTTCCAGCTCGGCGGCCCAGATCCGACCGAGGTGATCGAGCGCGGCCTTCGAGGCGCCGTAGGCCCCCCACCGCGGGTACGCCTCGACCGCCGCGTCGGAGCTGATGTTGACGATCGTGCCCCGGCCGCGCAGGACCATCGGTCCGGCCATGGCCTTGGTCAGGCGAAACGGCCCCACCAGATTCACTTGCAAGGCCCGCTCGAGATCCTCGCAGTCGGTGTCGAGCAGCAAGCGCAAAGGAACGGGGCCGAGCGCGCTCGCGTTGTTGACGAGCAGATCGATGGTCCCGACCAGCGCCGCGGCCCGGCCGACGATGGCGGTCACCGCGTCCTTGTCGGCCACGTCGGCGGCGATGCCGTGCGCCCGACCGCCCCGCGCGCGGATCTCGGCCACCACCTGGTCGAGGGGACCGGCCTCGCGCGCCACCAGCACGACCGGCCAGCCCTGCCCCGCCAGCTCCAGCCCCATCGCTCGCCCGAGCCCCCGGCTGCCGCCCGTCACGAGCGCCGCGGGCCGTGTCTCCGTCTCGTTCATCGTGGTCATCGCTTCGTCCTCCTGCCGAATCAGGATGAACGCCCCGCTCTGGTAAAGGAGCAGTCTTGCCAATCTGTTGTCAGAAGGCCAACCTGGTGGCCATGGCCCACGCAGAGCGCACCGCCCCGCCCGCCCCCGGCCCGCCGACCGCGTCGAGCCCCGCCCCTGCCCGCGGGCCGAGCGCGGCCGTGCACCTGGGACGCAACATCCAGGCGCTGCGCGAGGCGCGCGGGCAGACCCAGCAACAGATCGCCAAGCTGGCCGGCGTGCCGCGGGCGACCTGGGCCAACCTGGAGTCGGGCACCGCCAACCCCACGCTGGCCGTGCTGGTCAAGATCGCCGCCGCGCTGTCCGTGCGCCTCGAAGAGCTGATCGAACCGCCCCGCCGCTTCGGGCGCCTCTACGCGGCCGACAGCCTCACCGTCCGCCGCCGCGGCGCCGTCACCATCCGCAAGCTCCTGCCGGAGAGCATCCCGGGGCTCGAGCTGGAGCGGATGGAGCTGCCCCCGGGCAGCTCGATGGCCGGCGTGCCGCACACGACCGGCACCCGCGAGTACCTGACCTGCGAGCGCGGCGCGATCGAGCTGTCCGTGGCGGGCGCGCTGTTCGCGCTGGGGGCGGGCGACGTGGTGGTCTTCCGCGGGGACCAGAAGCACGGCTACCGGAACCCGGGGACGACCACCACCGTCGCCTACAGCGTCGTCGCCTTCGCGCCGGTCGGCCCCTGAGGCACCACGCCGTCGGCCGACGGCGGGTCCGGTGTCGCGATCAGGAAAGGAGCGAAGCGGCCGGTCACCTGGTAACCGTCGGGGGGTCCCCCGGGACACGTCTCGTCGAGCAACCACGCATCGGGAGGCGTCCGAGGCAACAGTCCCGGCGGCGGCAGGGCGTCCCCGAGGACGCCATCGACTGCGTCCCACGACACCGCCGCCGTCCGGCGGACACCGCCCCGGCAACGGACGATCCCGACGGCGGGCTCGCGCTCCGGCAGCACGCCGTTCCCGAGCGGCGCCAGGGCCCACGTCCCCCCCGTCGCTCCCGGCGGCCGCGCGGCGGGCGCCGCGTGCGCGACGAAGATGGTGAAGGCCAGCTCATTCGAGAGGAGCTGCTCCTCGCGAGGCCGTTCGAGGCGCGGCTGCCACACCAGGTGCGTGACACCCATCGCGCGCAGGCCGCGCGCGATCCGGGCCGGCGTGCGCCAGGCGGCGTAATCGATACCACCCTGGGCGCCCCGCGCGTCGGTGACCACCTGGGTGCCGGTGCCGAGGCGCGGCTCGGACTCGTGCACCAGGACACGCGCCCCCGCCGGGAACAGGGGCGCGAGCGGCTCGAGGTTGCTGGCGGTATCGGTCCGCGCCCGCCAGTCGCGGCGGTGCCCGGTCGACATGAGCTCGACGGCGGCCTGCACGGGCGCACGCCACATCACCGCGTGAGTCGGCAAGAACGGGACGTCGGCGCCCCACACGAGCTGCGCGGCGACGGCCAGCCCCACACAACCGCGGATCAGCCGATCGCGCGTCTCCCAGGCGCGCGCGATCACCGCGGCCACCACCGCCGCCATCCACGGGACCAGCGCCTGCAGGTAACGATCCTGATGGTAGGTCAGGTACCAGATCCAGACGCCGCCGAGCGCGGCCGCCGCCACCGGCCAGGCGCGACGCAAGCCCGGCAAGAGGACCATCGGCAGCAACACCAGCGTGAACAGCGATCCGAACACCGGCATCGCGCCGTGAAATCGCGGCCAATCGTGCGGGGCGAACGAGAACGAGACCAGCACGCCGAGCGAGCGGCCGAGCTCGGTGAGCCACGGCCCCGAAGGCCGCCATGTCTCCCCCGCGAAGCCAGCCAGCGCTCCCGGCTGCCACGGCCGGTCGGCGAAGACCCCGCGCAGGAACGGATAGAGCGGATCGCCGTACCAGACGAGGTTCTTCAGCCAATGCGGCGACCACAGCAGCAGGCTCGCGGCGGCGCTGAGGGCCACCGCGACCGCCACCCGGCGCGGCGGTGCGCTCCGCCGAACCACGACCCTGACCGCCATCACCGCGAACGCCGCCGCCGGGAACGCGAGCACGTCGACGGCCTGGTATTTCGTCGAGGCGGCGGCCGCCGCCATCACCGCGAACAGCAGGCATGCGCGCGGCTCGAAGGATTGCCATGCCCGCCGCGCGGCGATCAGCAACGCGAGCGCCCACAGCGCCAGCACGTGATCCGCCGTGCCGTTCAGGCTCGAATCGTAAAGGAAGATCCCGGGGAAGAGCAGCACCGCCACCCACGCGACCGGGACCCGCCGGCCCCCGAGCATCGCGCGCACGAGCACGGGCACGCCGGCCAGCGTGGCCACGAAGACGGCCAGCTCCACGTGAAGCGACTGCTCGATGCGCGCGAACAAGCCACCGCCACCGGCCGTGTCGGCGGCGAGAAAGGCCCAGCTGTAGAGCCAGCTCGAGAGGTGCGGCCAGGCGCCCCCGAAGAAGCCTTCGGGGAAGCGGATGATCCCGCCGGCCGCGACGTAGTGCTCGGCCAGCGCCAGGTGGTACCAGCGTGCGTCGTAGCCGGCGACGGCGGCGCTCATGATGCCGGCATAGATGAGGATGAGGCCGAGGGCACCGAAGACCAGGATGCCCGCGCCGAGAGCCGTCACCGGTGGTCGTGCCAGACGGCGCGCGTGCCGGCGCAGCCGGCGGGCGAACGACCAGGCCAGCGGCGCCCCCGCGCCACCGCACACGAGCGGCCACGCCCACGCGACGGCCGGCCCGTAGAGGTGCAGGTGCCCCAGGGCGCACAGGCCCCAGGCGAAGATGGCCAGCCCGAGGGCGAAGCTCATGAAGAATCGCTCGCCGAGCGGCGGCGACCTCCGGAGCCCGCGCACCAGCGCGAGATGCCCCACCGATCCGCAGGCCGCGACGAAGAGAGCCGCGACCGCCGCGAACCGCAGGTACGGCCACAGCAACCAGCTCTGGAGCGGATAGTGGTGGTGCGCGACGGCCAGGAAGGCCACCGTGCCTCCCACCAGGCTGGCCCCCACCGCCGCGCGCCGCGCGCCGCCGAAGCGCGGTCGCCTCGCGGAATCGTCTCTCATTTCACGAGCGGATGCAGCGCCGCGAACGCCTCGTCAGCCGTCGCGCGCACGAACAGATCCTCGCCCTGCGGCGCCTCGACCGGATAAGGAATGGCCCGCCCGTCGGGCGCGACGTACGCCTCGGGATCGATGAACATCACCCGCAGCCCGCGCCGGCGCGCGCGCAGCTGCACCAGGCGTCGATCGGCGTGCACGCCGATCACCAGCAGCGACCGCGCCCGAGGATCGTGCTCGATCTGGGGGTAGTAGGGCCCCCAGTCATAACGGCGCAGCGAGATCTCCGGCAGCCCCAGGTCGGCGCACTGACAGTCGAAGTTGTTCGTGATGATCGGTCCGACCAGCGAGCCCCGCTGCCACAGATCGTGCATCCGCCGATAGAACGGCGTTGGCCGCGCGACCAGACACGCGCGGTAGATCTCCGTCATCTCGCGGTACTTGGCCTCGGGATCGCGGAACAGCGTCAGCAGCCCGTCGTCGGCGGCGCGAAAGATGAACCCGTAGTCGGCGTGCGACACGCCGTAGATTCGGTGCAGCGTCGACAGGTGCGGGATCCCGGCCTCGATCGAGGGTCCGCACCCGAGCTCGAGCTGCGCCGGGAGATGCGGGACCAGCTCCTCGACGCCCACGTAGCGTGGCTCCTGGCGCACCAGCTTCTCGCGCAGGCCCACCCGGTAGAACACCTCCCACGGGCGGCGCTCCCACTCCGGCGGCAGCACGAACCCGTCGCTCCGCAGGACGACGTCCAGGCTGGCGTACCCGTCGGGCGCGGGCTTCCCGTGGGCCTCGTCCTCGGGGTGGCGGGCCGCGTGGCGCAGGGTGACCTCGAGCGCGCCGCGCCGCCACCGCTCGCCACCACCCCCGGACGCCGCGCCGGCCCGGGCCCATTCACCTTGGCGCAGCCCCTCCTCGATCGCCGCCCGGTACTCGTCGATGTGCTCGACCGGCAACGTCAGGATCAGGTGCAGGTACGCGTGGCGCAGCACGAAGGTGCGGCCCTCGACCCCGTACTCGTCGTAGAAGTGAATGAGGCGCTTCTTCTGGTCGTCCTCGGATCGCCAGCCCGACAGCCGCGCGTTCGACGGGTGCTGGTGGCGGCGCCAGATCGACTCGGTGAATCGGCGATGCCACCCACTCTCGTCGGAGTCGATGTGCTTCCGATACCTCTCGAGCTGGGCGTCCGTCAGGTCGGACTGGACCACGAAGGGAAAGTTCATTCTGCGCGCCTCCGAGCGACACACCACAGGTCCGGTCCCAGGCCGTCGGCGTAGAGGCGTCGGAGGGCCGACGCCTTCAGGAACGAACGCAAGAGGTGCAGGTTACATCCGCTCTCGAGCCGCACGATCTCGAAGCCGGCGCGCCCGAGGAACGCGTCGAGCGACGCGCGCGAAAACAGGTGAAGGTGGTCGGCGCGCAGCGAGCGATACGACGCCCCGAACACCGTGCGCTCGACCGCCTCCATGCTGGGGACCAGCAGCGCCAGCCAGCCCCCGGGCGCGAGCGCCCGGCGCGCGGACAGCAGCTCCTCGTCGACGGAGGCCACGTGCTCGAGCACGAACTGGTAAAGGACGGCGTCCCACGCGCCGGGCGCCACGCCGGAGCCCGGCGCCGCCGCCAGCGCGGCGGCCAGATCTCCGACGAAGGTGGTCAGCCCGAAGCGACGCCTGGCCTGCGCGCACGCCGCGGGGTTCAAGTCCACCCCGCCCGTCACGAGGCCAGCCCGCCGCGCCGCCTCGCGCGTGAAGCCGAACCCGCTGCCCACCTCGAGGAGCGAGTGAATCCGGCCGCCTCCCGCCGCAGCCGCGCCAGCCAAGGCCGCGACGAGGCGCGCCCCTTTGGCCAAGCGATAGGTCTCCTCCGCGCCGTAGTCGTCGTAGCCGACGCCGCGGGCGTCCCGCTGTTCGTAATACGTCGGATCAGAATAGCGGGCGCCGCCCTCGCCCGGCAACGCGCCCCCGTGCCAGCACACGCCGTGGCCGCACGCCTCGCAGCATCCATAGACGACCGGGCCTGGTCGGCGCGCGACCGTCGCGCGCACGCGGCGGGCCCCACAAGCCGGGCAAAGCGCCGATGGGGGAAGCGGAAGCTGGTCCCCGACTGCCGCGACGACGCCGTTCTCGTCGCCGCCCGCCGGCGCGGGCAGTGGAGCCGCGTGCGGTGAGTGACGCGCATAGACCCGTCTCACGCGCTCGAGAACGTGCTCTTCGAGCGGGCCGGCAGAGCCTCGGCCCGCCTCCGTCGAAACGCCTTGGCCCGCGCCCGCGGCGTCAGCCGTCGCTTCATGCGCGACCTCTGCCCGCACGGCCCGCCATCGCTCGACGTCGATCTGCAGAGTGCGCGCCGCCAGCGCGTCGGCCGCCGCGCCCTCGACCGCCTGGGCGGGGTCAGTGAAGACGCTCGTCCCGTCCGTCACCGGGCTGCCCCGCGGTGCGCGCCGTATTCACGAAGCGCCGTCACCAGATCGAGCGCGACGGCGGCCGCCGGTCCCACGCCCAGCCGCCCGAACGCCGACCGGCCGGTGCGCCGGGGATGAAACGGGGTGGGCAGCGCGTGGATCCGATGCCCGCGACGATGGGCCGCCACCATCACGAAGCACTGCCAATGACGGTAGCTCCCGCGAAAGGCGAGAAGGTCTTCAAGGACCTCGCGCCGGCACAGGAAGAAACCCGACTTGTTGTCGGGCAAGGACATCCCGAAGACCGCGTTCAGCAACACATTCAGCCCGCGCGACAGCACGAAGCGCACGTCGCGCGGCCGTTCGCCGGCGGCGCGCGCCCCCTGCACGATGTCGGCGCCGGTGCGCTGCTGCTCGCGCCAGAGCCGCGGGATCTCTTCGGGCTCATACTGGAGATCCGCGTCCAGAACGCAGACCCAGGTCCCCTCCGCGCGCGCGAGCCCCGTGCGCCAGGCCGCCGGGATCCCTTCGCGGCGCGGGTGGCGTTCGATACGAATCCACGGCTGCTGGGCCTGCAAGAGACCCATCGTCAGCCAGGTCTGGTCGCGCGATCCATCGTCGACCAGCACGAGCTCTCCCTGCACTCCGCCCGGCAGACCTTGGCCGAGCACGCGGCCGACGCGCGCCACCAACTCGGCCAGGCCCGCCGCCTCGTCGAGGCATGGGACGATCACGGACAGGACCGGTGGCGTGACCGCCATGAGGGGGACTCTCAGGGTATCACGGGGCCCGCGAGGCCGACTCGCCTCGAATTCTCCAATCGGGCCTACAGGTCCCGCGAAGGCGGGCCGATGAGGAGGCCGCCGCACGGGCGACCGCCTTGCGCCTCGACCAACCATCTGGCGATTTGCTCGAAATCATTAGCAAATTTAGACACCGTCAACAGGCTGGCCGATACCAAAAAACCGCTGCGCCGACACACTCCCGAAACAGGTCGCGTTGTATTAAAAGGTGCCGCCACCAGGAGGTGGCCGATCGAGACGACCTTAGTTAGCGAACGACTATGGTGGGCGGACGGCGGCGGCGACGAGCACAGAACCTAATTTGAACCAGATTGGAGAGAGAGTTCACGATGAGCGGTAATCGAGGAGCGGGGATCGGGGTGTCGGGAGACGAAGGTGGCGGCGGCGTCGAGGTGGGCGCGATTCCAGAGGCGCCCGCGATCGCCGAGGCGATCTACGTGGGTCGGGCCTCCTTCCACATGGAAGTCGGGCAGGAGACCGGGGAGACGGCGGCCTCCGTCCTGGTCGCGCCGACGCCAGCACCGAGCGTCGACTCGGGAGCGTGGTTCCGTGAGACGCCGGCCCCCGATCACGAAAGGACGGCCATCATCGATTTCTCGAGCCGCCTGCGCGGGGCGTCCGGTCCGAACGGTGTTCCTGGGGCCTACGGCGACGCCGGCTCGGACAGCTTCGGCTCGCGCAAGCTGATCTCGTCCCGCTGGTCGCTCGGGCTCCCTTTGCTCTTCGGCGCCTTCTTCTGCGGACTGCTCCTCTCACCCCTGGCGGCCTCCTCCTTCTCGGGCGTGAAGGGCGCGAAAGGAACGAACGTTCCCGCCGCGTCGCCCAACCCGCCCCCGTCGTCCACGTCCAGCGCGGCTTCCGTCGCGCGCCCGGTCGCGCCGTCCACGCCCGCGGCGCCGGCCGTCCCGGTGATCGCGCCCATCACGCCGATCGCCCCGAGCGATCTGGCTCGCTCGCGTCACTCGAACCTGGTGGCCGGTATCTTTACGAACCGCTCGAGCGGAGCCGGGACCTCTCCCGTGTGGGGGCGCGCCGCCATGAAGAAGACGATCCTTCGCAAGGCCACCCCGGCGCGGCGGCCCGCACACATCGCGACCATGGTGGCAGCCGCGGATTCGGGTTTCGATACGGCGCAAGCGTCGACCCGGGCGGCCTCGCGGACCGCGAAGCACGCCTGGGTCGATCCCTGGGCCGACAACTGAGCTGCTAGGCTTCCGTGCGCTGGGCGGCCGACCCGACGGTGACGCCGCCCAGAGAAGAGGCCGGCGGCACGTCCGAGATCGCGCGCGACAGGACCGCGAAGCTCGGCGGCGGGATGACCGCCGTGGAGGCCGGCCGGCGATCGAACACGCTGAGCGCCCGGCGCACGCCCGAGCCAAAGTTGCCCTGCCACAGCGACAGCCAGCCGACGTAGGCAAAGCCGCACAGGAACAGGCACAGGAACGGCAGCGAAACATAGTGCCCGTTCTGGAATGCGAACAGGACGGCGACCACGAAGTAGGCCGCCAGCCCGAGCTCGATGAACGGCGTGATTGACCGGGCCGCGCGGTACTTCTTGCTCGACCAGGACTCGAGCTTGCCGCGGATGCCGTGCTTGGGCGTCCGCACGAACTCCGTCTCTCGGCCGAGCAGCGCCTCCAGGACGGCGCGGGTCTGGTTGACGCACAGGCCGATCCCGAGCGACATCACCAGCGGCAAGCGTCGCAGCACCGACCACTGGATGCGGCGCCGGCCCGTCGTCATCAGCTCGATCTCGCGCTCCGACTGCAAGTAGAACGACGCGATGCTGAGGGTGGTGCCGAAGAACAACGGCAGGTCGATGATCAGCACCTCGCGGATGCCGTGCTGGGTGCGAAAGGCCAGGTTCGGCAGCAACAGCAGCGACAGCACCAGCAACAGCGGGTACGCGAGGTTGTTCGTGAGATGGAAGAACGCCTCGGTCTTCTGGGCCAGCGTCGCGCCCTTCGAGCGAAGGATGGTCGGCAGCAGCTTGCGCCCGACCTGGATCGATCCCTTGGCCCACCGGAATTGCTGCGCCTTGAACGCCGACATCTCGACCGGGAGCTCGGCTGGCGCGGCGATCTCGGGCAAGTAGACGAACTTCCACCCGCGCAGCTGCGCGCGGTACGACAGGTCCATGTCCTCGGTCAACGTGTCGTGCTGCCAGCCGCCCGCGTCCGCGATGGCCGACCGCCGCCAGATCCCGGCGGTTCCGTTGAAGTTGAAGAACCGCCCCGACCGGTTGCGGCCCGCGTGCTCCATGATGAAGTGCCCGTCGAGCATCAGGGCCTGCACCTCGGTCAGCGCAGAGAAGTCGCGGTTCACGTGGTCCCAGCGGCACTGCACCACCGCCACCTTCGGATCGACGAAGTGGTTCACGGTGCGCTCGAGGACGTCGGGCTGGGGCAAGAAGTCCGCGTCGAAGATCAGCACCAGCTCGCCCTTGGCGGTGCGCAGGCCGTTGTCGAGCGCGCCGGCCTTGAAGCCCGAGCGATCGGTGCGGTGAACGTACTCGACGTCGAGGTCGGGGTGCCGGGTCACCAACTCCGCGAGCTTGCGCCGGCAGATGTCCCGCGTCTCGTCGGTCGAGTCGTCGAGGACCTGGATCTGGAAGCGATCACGGGGATAGCGGATCTGCGCGACGGCGTCGAGAAGACGCTCGACCACGTACATCTCGTTGAAGAGCGGAAGCTGCACCGTCACCGCCGGCAGGTCCGCGAAGACCCCGGGGGCGCGCGGCTTGTTCTCGCGATGACGGTAGTAGAGGTAGACGAGAAACGAGCGGTGAAAGCCGTAGAACGCCAGCACCAGTAAGACGGCCAGGTAAGTCCCGACCAACAATGACGAAAGCTCCATGCCAGCAGCCTAAGCCGCCAATTGTCATTGAATTGTCATTCCTTGTGATTCTTTGTAGGTGCGGCGCCTCCCGGCACCCACGCGGCAAGAGCGTGGAAGCCACGACGGCCGTCGTGATCCGTGGCGGTGCTCCGAACGGGCGTGGCCGTGGCTCGAAGCGGTCCGCTCCTCAGAACGCGGGGATGGCGGCGCCAGTGGCGGCGCCGAGGTCGGGTGAGGTCAAGGTGAGGATCAGGGCCGCCAAGGCTTCCGGCTTGACCCAACCGGACCGATCGGCGCCCGGCATGGCGGCGCGGTTGGCGGGCGTGTCGATGGTGCCCGGCGCGACCGCGTTCACCGCGATGCCCTCGGGGCGCAGCTCCTCGCCGAGCGCCGCGGTCAAGGACACGACGCCCGCCTTCGCGACGCCGTAGGCGATCTTGCCGGCCTCGGGCCGCAGCGCCGTGCGGGCGGCGACGTTCACGATGCGGCCGCCCGCGCCGTCGCCGCGCGCGCGCATGCGCCGCACGGCTTCGCGACAGCACAGAAACGTCGTCACCAGATTCAGATCGAGCTGTCCACGCAGATCGGCGAGCTTGATCTCGGCGATGGGGGACATCGCGAAGCCGCCGGCCAGATGCACCGAGCCCCACAACGGCGCCCCGAGCCCCGCGTAGAACGCTTCGACGGCCGCCTCCTCGGTCAGGTTCACGCCGCCGGTGTACGTGACGGCGGGCTCGCCCGGCTCGGGCGGCTTGCCGTGAACCGGGACGTGCACGACGGCCCCGGCCCGTGCGAACGCCGCCACCACGGCCCCGCCCAGCGCGCCGGCTCCGCCGGTGACGACGACCAACCGGCCCTGCAGGTTCGATCCCGAAGCTGCGCTCACGTGCCCGCATCGTACTCGATCTCGCGCCGCTGGTCGCCCGCCGGCGCGCCGCGCTCGACCGACTGCGCGGCTACACTCATGCGCCATGCCGCGCGAGATTCCCCTCTTCCAAGTGGATGCGTTCACGACCCGCGCCTTCGCCGGCAACCCGGCGGCGGTGTGCCCGCTCGAAGCGTGGCTCCCTGATCCCCTGATGCAGGCCATCGCGGGGGAAAACAACCTCTCGGAGACGGCGTTCTTCGTTCCCGAAGCGGACGGATTCCGGTTGCGATGGTTCACTCCGACCCACGAGGTCGATCTGTGTGGACATGCGACGCTGGCCAGCGCCTTCGTCGTCTTCAACGTGCTCGAACCGGCGCGCGCGCGAATCGCCTTCACCACGCGCAGTGGCGTGCTCACCGTCGAGCGCGCCGGCGAGCACCTCGAGATGGACTTCCCGTCCCTTCCCCCTTCGCCGCTGCCCGCTCCGCCTGCCGCGGTCGCGGCCGCGCTCGGCGCCGTCCCCGTGGCGGCGCTGGAGGCGCGCTCGCTGGTCGCGGTGTTCGAGGACGCGCAGGCCGTGCGGCAGCTGCGCCCTGATCTCGGCGCCCTCGCCGCGCTCGACTGGCCGAGCGTCATGGTCACCGCTCCCGGCGACGGCGTCGACGGTGAAGCCGACTTCGTCTCGCGCTTCTTCGCACCCGGCCTCGGCGTCCCCGAGGATCCCGTCACGGGCTCGGCCCATTGCACGCTGGCGCCCTATTGGGGGCGACGCCTCGGCAAATCCGTGCTGCGCGCGCGCCAGGTCAGCGCACGAGGCGGCGAGCTGATTTGCGAGCTGCGTGGCGAGCGAGTCCGTTTGATTGGCGACGCGGTCCTGGTCCTTCGGGGCACGATTTTGTTGCCGTGATGGATCAGCGGCGACGCGAGTGATCTGATTTTCTGAGTCGCCCCACCGCCTCGCGATCGACGCGGCGGCCGCACCGAGATCGGCACACACGCGCCTGCACGCGCGCATCCGGATCCGTCGGTATCTGGTTCCCGTGCTCGGACCAATTTGCGAGGGCGAGTCCGTCGTCAGTGACGTCGGCTCGTCGCTGGCCACTGACTTCATCGACGCAAAAAAATGTTGGCCCGCTTGCTCACCAGCGCGGCTCCTGGACACGAACGGCCGCGCGCGTCCCCATCCGGTGAAACCCGGAGGCGCGCTCGGCACTGCAACACTCGAGGAGAATTCGGATGTACAGACGATCGACGCATCACACGTTCTTGACCCTGACCATGACAATCGCCGGCGCGCTCGCCGGCTGCGGTGAACAGTCCGAAAGGTGGGACCAGGCGGAGGAACCAGCCGGCACACAGATCGAGGAGATGAGGAGCGCGGTCCGGAGCGCGGGGACGGGCCTTCACGCCGACTATTTCAACAATCAGGATCTGATCGAGCCCGCGGCGCTGAGCCGCAACGACCAGACCGTGAGCTTCGACTGGGCCAGCGGATCGCCGGCGGAAGGCGTGGTCGCATCCGATCACTTCTCGGTCCGATGGACCGGCCGGATCGAGGCGCGCTACACGCAGACGTACACGTTCTACACGCTCACCGACGACGGCGTACGGTTGTGGGTGGACGGACAGCCGATCATCGACAACTGGACGGACCACGGGCGCACTGAAGATCAGGGAACCGTCGCGCTCACCGCGGGCCGCAAGGTCCAGATCCGCATGGAGTTCTACGAGAGCACCGGCAACGCCTTGGCTTCGCTTGCATGGTCCAGCACCAGCCAGGCCAAGGAGATCGTCCCGCAGCGGCAGCTCTACCCTTCGCCAACGACCGGAGGAGTCCCATCGGGTAGCGGCGGCGCGACGGCCACCGGCGGCACCACCGGCTCGGGCGGGGCCACGGCCACCGGCGGCACCACTGGCACGGGCGGCGCCACGGCCACCGGCGGCACCACCGGCTCGGGCGGTTCATCCGATACCGGGCCTGCGCCGAGCATCCCGACCAGCTGCACCAGCCCCGTGCCGGCCGAAGCTCAACCGGCCGATGTCTCGTCGCCCACCACCGTGGTCGGCAACGGAACGGCGGCCAGCTGCACGTTCGCCGCGCTGAACGCCGCGGTCGCCAAGGGCGGCGTCATCACGTTCGCCTGCGGATCGTCCCCGGTGACGATTCCCGTGGCCGCCACCATGAGCTTGCGGACCGACGTGGACACCGTCATCGATGGCGGCAATCGCGTGACGCTGGACGGGCAGAACGCCGTCCGCATCTTCTACTTCTATCACGCGGACTTCATGGTGAACGACACCCGGGTGACGCTGCAGCGACTGAAGATCGTGAACGCCAACTCCACGCCGACGGCCGAGATCCCCCCCGCCCCGGCGCCCTGCTCGCAAGGCTGGAACGACGGCGAGGGCGGAGCGATCTATATGCGCGACGGCAACCTGACGATCGTCGATTGCACGTTCAGCCACAACCAGGGGGCCCAGCTCGGTCCCGACACCGGCGGCGGCGCCGTCTATCTGATCGCCAGCAAGCGGGGTCTCATCGTCAATGGCAGCGTCTTCACCGACAACTCCGCCAGCAACGCCGGCGCGATCGGTGGTCTCTTCGCGACCGAGGTGATCTACAACAGCCTCTTTCAGAACAACCGCGCCAGCGGCAACGGCGCCAACGGCGACGAGGCCTCCATGTGCTCCTACATCAACAACGGCCAGCACGAGGTCGGCTCGGGCGGCAACGGAGGTGCCATCTATCAGGACGGCGGCAAAGGCACGAACGTGTTCATGTGCGGCGTCGCCATCCTCGACAACGCAGCCGGCGGCCAGGCGTTCGGTGGCGGCGTGTTCATGACCAGCAACGACTGGACCGGCGACATGACGATCCGGGACTCGATCATCACCGGAAACACCGGGCGCTACTGGTCGATCGTGCAGGAGGGCACGGAGCCGGGCTTGGGCACCGCGTTCGGCATCAACGTCAAGAGCGCCACGGTCGTCAACTCGACGCTGCAGGGCCGCTGACGAGCAGGCAGGACGCGGAGTCCTGATCAGGCCTCGCCCTGGTCGTCGTCCGCGTCGAACCCCGCGCCCTCGGCGCCGTCGGGATCGATCCAGGCTCGGGCCATACGGTCCGTGTCGAAGGCGAACCCGACGGCGCCCGATCGCGCCACCGCGATCAGGCCCCCGTCACCGCCGTAGCGCGCGACGAGGGCCAGCGCCGCGCGCGCGGCCTCGGCCGGCGCCGCGCCGGCGCGCAGGGCCTCGACGGCCTGCCGAGCGGCCGTGGCCTTGATGAACGCCTCGCCCGCGCCGGTGCACGACACCGCGCCGGCCGCGTCGTCGGCGTACGTTCCGGCCCCGATCACCGCCGAATCCCCGACGCGCCCCCGGTGCTTCAAGAGCGTTCCGCCGGTCGAGGTCGCGGCCGCCACATGCCCGCGCGCGTCGCGCGCCACGCAGCCGACCGTCCCTCCGCCCGATGACGACGGTGAAGTCCGCAGGGTCGCCAGCGCCGCTTGCCAGCGCCGGCGCGCCTGTTCCGTCACCAGCGCGCCCGGCGGCAACCGCGGCACACCGCACGCGGCGCCGAACGCCTCGGCGCCTGGCCCTTCCAGGAAGACGTGCGGGGTCCTCTCCATCACCAGGCGCGCGAGCGCGATCGGGTTCCGCACGTCACGCACACAGCCGACGGCGCCCGCGCGTCCGTCGCCCGTCATGACGGAGGCGTCGCATTCCACGTCCCCGTCGACGTTCAGCGCCGATCCCGTGCCCGCGTTGAACACGGGATCGTCCTCGAGCGCCAAGACGGCGGCGATGGCCGCGTCGAGCGCCTGCCCCCCTGCCCTCAGGATCTCGAACCCGGCTCGGGCGGCGGCTCGACACCCGTCAACCGCCAGCCGCGCCGCCGGGCCGTCGTCATCGCGCGCGAGCGGCCCCGCACCGCCGTGGACGATCAAGCTGGGCCCGCCGGCCCAAAGCGGCGGACGAAAGGGCGATGTCATGGCGCCACACGAGTCATGGGGTCACGGGGTCACGGCGTCCGAGGACCGCCCCCGCGCAAACGCCAGAACGGCTCGGCCGGATCCTTGAGGGCGGCACGCGCCGCCATCACCGCGACGACCAGGATCAGCCCCACCAGCAACCGGATCCAGGGCAGCCGCCGGATCGGCGGCCGCGTCACGGGACCAGCGTCATCCAGCCGTGCTTGTCGGGCGCGCGGCCGTATTGCACGTCGGTGATGGCGGTAAACAGGCGCTGCGCCAGCTGGCCCGGCTGGCCTCCATTGACCACCAGGCGCTCCCCCTTCCAGCCGAGCTCCCCCACCGGCGTGATGACCGCGGCCGTGCCGCAGCCGAACACCTCGCGCAGCGTCCCGTGGCGGTGCGCG
>Ga0105238_10002454_pt1 | contig 18580 bp, 13 predicted proteins | sample KBSC34metaG_FD_81526 | JGI IMG/M metagenome (GOLD analysis project Ga0105238, IMG submission 81526) | Corn rhizosphere microbial communities from Kellogg Biological Station, Michigan, USA - KBS C3-4 metaG | ecosystem: Host-associated > Plants > Roots > Rhizosphere > Soil | place: Michigan, USA... | reverse complement strand
TGACTTCCGTGTCGCGATCCCCGAAGGTGAGACCATCGTCACCATCACGAGTCGTGAGGCTGAAGGTCAGCCGTTAGGAAGACTCACGATCCAACGCAGCGGCAACACGATCACAGGGGTTCCTCAAATCGAACGACGAATCGAGGCACGCGAACGTCTCACGCCTGAAGATATCGCCTATCTACGCCGCGAAATCAGCACACAAGTTTCAGCCTCCGATTCTCCCTGGCAGCGCGCGAATAAAATCCGAATGTGGCTGTTTCAACGCGGCTACCGCCTCGGCATGCCGGGTCTCAGCACTCGTAACCCGCGTGAAGCATACGAGCGAATGAAAGCGGGCGATCCGGTGTTGTGCGGCAACCTTGCGCAAATTTATGTTGCACTCTGCGAGGCGATGGGTCTGACAGCTCGCGCCGTCGGGCTGAGTGTCGCAGTGCAAAACGGACTGTTTGGAGTCGACACGCACGCCGGCGCTGAAGTCTGGATTCCGGATATGGGCGGCTGGATCTACCAGGACCCCACGTTCAACTGTTATTGGAAAGTTGACGGCAAACCCGCTAGCGCGATGTTGCTTCACGATGCATTGATGGAAAGACGCCTCATCGCCTTTGCACCGAACGACAAAGACACAGAGCTCCGCCTACAAAATTACTATCTCGACCCGCGCCTCTACTTCCGCCAGATTTCTTACGAATACAAACCCGGCGGCGCCGTGCTCTATTTTTCAGACCCGCGACTCGAGCCGCTGAACATGCGCGACAAGAACTGGATTCACACTGACAACCGCGTCGACATTCAACGACTCGACACGGGCGGAAATTTTGTGGTCGAGAGACGCTCCGAAGTTTCTCCGGGTGTTTTTGTTCAGCTCGTCGGCAACGATCTGTTTGTCAGAGATCGGCGGGAGCAAAGTCCCGGGATTCGCGTGCGTTCTTCGAGTGGGACAGTCGAAGGCTGCGCTTATCTTCACCAGCGCGCGCAGGATTTAGGCCTCTTCAATGGAACGAATTTGGCACGCAATCCCGCGTTCCGTCTGACATCGGGCTCGAATCAACTGGCTGACGATTGGTCTATTGCCGGACCAGTCGAAGCGATGACGGTTTCCGGCGGCCAGGCCATGGCGTCGCTTGCCGGTGGGCGATTGTGGCAGCGCATTCAGGTGCGTCCTCGTGGCCGGTATTTGATGTACGCCCGCGTGAGCGTATCGCGCGGTTTTGTGAACTGGTCACTCGCCGACAGCGAACGCGGCCCGCGTTCAATGGGCACGATCGAACCGGAACGTATGAGTGAAGTTGTTTCAGACGTGGTTGAGAGTCAGAGCGGCTACATCGATGTGGGTTTCGATCTTCCTTCCGGCGGCGCCTTCCGAGTCATAGACGTGATTGTCACCGAAGCCCCTCGCTTCAACTCAGATCTTCCTTAATCCGCGCCGTTTATCCGTCTAGATCCCTACCCGAAACGTTTCGTTGACATGCGTCATCAAATAGCTTATCAGTAGGATCGAGGTAGGAATGGATTTTACGACTAAAGAATTACTTAAACGGTACGCGAAGCTGGCAATTGGCCAGCCGTTCTCGCCAGTTTTGCTGAACATTCTGGTGACGTCGGTCTGCGACATGCGCTGCACGCACTGTTTCTTTACAGACGAGCTCGACGATCGTCCGCGCAAGAAACTCCAGATGAAGACGCACGAGATCGAGCGTATTTCTCAAACATTGGGCGGAAATCTCGGCGTTCTGATTCTCGCCGGTGGCGAACCGTTCACGCGAAAGGATCTTCCGGAAATCGCGCGCTCTTTCTACACCAACAACAAGCTGGAATCGATCTACATCATGTCCAACGGGCAGATTCAAAAACGAATCATGCCGGATGTGACGAGAGTTCTTCAGGAGTGTCCGAATCTTAACGTTACTGTCGCGCTCGGCATCGATGGTCCGAAGAACGAACACGAAAAGATTCGCCAAAAGCCCGGTTCGTGGGACATCGCGATCGACACCGCGCGCCAGCTACAGGCGATCAAGAAAGAGTACCCGCGTCTGGATGTGCAAACGTGTACGTGTTTCATGAACTCGAACCAGGACACGATCTTCGAGTGGTACGACTTTCTGAAATACGACCTCAAGCCAGACAAAGTTAACTTCAACTACATTCGTCCGCCGTCAGCGGATCCGAAAGAGCTCGACATCGATCATTCGCGTTACGCGAAGCTGGCCCGGATGATCGACGACGATTCGCGTCACGCCGCGATCAAGAACAACTACGGCGGCAAAGCCGGTTACTTCAAAGCCGCGATCGATATCTACATGCATGGCCTGATAGCGAAGACTCAGGAAACGCAGACCGCGCAGATGACTTGTTATGCCGGTACGGCCGGTGGCGTGATTTACGACGAAGGCACGGTCTCATCGTGTGAGAACCTCGAGCCCATCGGAAACCTGCGTGAATTTGACTGGAACTTCCAGAAGCTCTGGCTATCGCCCGCGATGCAAGCACGCCGGAAGAAAGCGCGCGACGGTTGTTTCTGCACACACGAGTCAAACAGTTATTACCCCTCGCTCGCGTTCAATCCGGGCCATCTGATCCAGATCAAGAAGCTCGAGCGCGAGATGAAGAAAGCGCGCAAGGCTGTAGAGAAAGCTGAAGCATTGCCAAATGCCGATTGCGAGTTGCCGATTTGAAAACCAAAGCACCAGGTACAAAGCACTAAGTACAAAATGCCGCAGCAACAACGCATCCCAAAAATCCTGATCATCTCGTCTGACACTGGTGGCGGGCATCGTTCCGCCGCTGCGGCGATCGTCGCAGGTGTGCAGAAGTTTTTCGAAGGCGAGTCGTATGCGATCAGGGTAGTGCGTGCGGTGGAGGAATCGCATCATCTCAGCGCCAAGTTAGTGGCTTTGTACAACTGGATTCTGCGTAACCGGCAGCACTGGATGAAGTATTACTACTGGTTTATCAATTGGTTTCGACCTGAGACGAGCCAGTTCTTCCACAAACGCTGTGTGGGTTACGTCGTTGATATTTTCGAGCGCTGGTGTCCGCATATCGTCGTCAGCGTCCATCCGCTCACGCAGCACATGTTTGCGCGTGTATTGAAGGAGCTGAATCTTGCGGGACGTGTGCCTCTCGTTTCGGTGGTGACTGATCCGTGTTACGGCTTCTGGAAGGGTTGGGCTTGCGAGGACGTGACGCTTTATCTGGTCGCCAGCGAGGACGCCCGCAGGCAGTTGATTGACTATGGAGTCGCGCCGGAACGCATAAAGATTTCGGGTCTGCCGGTGCATCCGAAATTTGCGTATCCGGGCGAAGAAGCGGCGCAGGCCGCGCGCAAGGCGCTTGGTCTCGATCCGGAGAAATTCACCGTCTTTGTGAATGCAGGCTGGATCGGCGGCGGCAATATTCCACAAATCTTCAAGGAACTCGTGCACGGCGAACTCGATGTACAGGCGATTTTCCTCGCCGGAAAGAACGAAGATCTGCGGGTCGCGGCGGAGTCGCTCGCGCTCGAGGCGCCGTTTCCGATCAAAGTGATTGGTTACTCGGATGAGATTGAGAAGTTGATGAGTGCGGCGAATGTGATGATTTCGAAGCTCGGCGGATTGACGACGTTTGAAGCGCTCGCCTGCCGGGTTCCGATCATTGCCGACGTGATCACCGAGCCGATGCCGCAGGAAGCCGGCACCGCAAATCTGATCGCCGAACGTGGCGCCGGTGTAATGCTGCATCGTTCGATTGACGTAGTTCCGGTCGTGCGGCGAATGATGGAAGATGAGGTCCACTACTCGCGTATGCGCGCCGCCACAGTGGGGCTCGCAGTTCCCAACTCAACTCGTCACATCGTCGAAGAGATCGCTGCTCTGATTCCGCAGTCCGAAGCCCCAGTCCTCAGCGAAGTAATCTCCGCCTAACGAACCATCCACAGATTACACAGATTCATTTTAGATAATCTTTGTAATCTGTGGATAAAGAAAGTCTTGACAAGCTGGTCCTAATCAACTAAGAACCACCTATCTCACTGGGAGGACCAATATGCCTGCACGCAAGACTACTAAGAAGGCCGCAAAGAAATCCACCAAGAAAGCACTTCGACCTGACGCGGGACCAGTTCCGCCTTACGGTGATCCTATACGGAAAGCCATCGCACGCGGCGACGCGCGCGAGATGAAGAGCGTTGCAGCCTCTGCGCGCAAATGGATGGCTGACGTACAGGCGGCACTCGATCAACTCGACAGCGCGCTCAAAAAGAAATAGACCTCGCGGCGTTACCTGCAGTTTGCGAAAATTACGTCGATGGCTGCTCCTACGCGTTATCTGTCTTCGCGGGATCGCTCTTCGTATGTACCCGTGCATGCGGTCTGGGAGATCACGCTTGCCTGCGATCTCAAGTGTCACCACTGTGGTTCCCGTGCGGGTAAACGTCGCGCAGACGAGCTAACGACTGAAGAGTGTCTTGACCTAGTTCGGCAGCTCGCGCGCATGGGAACTCGCGAGGTGACGCTGATCGGCGGCGAAGCGTACCTTCGTCGCGACTGGCTGGAGATCATTCGCGAAGTCAGAGAGTGTGGGATGGACTGTACGATGCAGTCTGGCGGCCTCAATCTCACTGAAGATCGTATCCAGGCGGCGGTTGATGCGGGTCTGCAAGGATTAGGCATCTCGATCGACGGTCTAAGAGAAGTTCACGACCGGTTGAGAGGAGTGAAGGGCTCTTTTGACGCCGCCTTCAAGGCGCTCCATGCAATCCAGAAGTGCGGCATCGACTCGAGCGTCAACACGCAAATCACTTCACTCGTGATTCCGCAACTCCGCGAGTTGATGAACCTCTTCATTGAGGCGGGCGCGACGAACTGGCAGGTTCAACTCACGGTGGCGATGGGCCGTGCAGCCGACAATCCTGAACTCCTTTTACAGCCGTATGAACTACTGGAATTGATGCCTCTGCTCGCGGAGTTGTTCGAGGAAGGCGCCGACAGGGGACTCTTACTCCAGCCTGGGAACAATATTGGCTATTTTGGCACGTATGAGTCGGTGTGGCGTGGCAGCGGCGACGATCGAATTCATTGGACGAGCTGTAACGCCGGACAGAATACGCTCGGCATCGAAGCCGACGGCACGATCAAGGGATGCCCGTCATTGGCTACAACTTCCTATGCAGGCGGCAACATCCGCGATCTGGATCTGAAACAGATCTGGTGGGAGACTGACGAGCTAAGTATCAATCGCGGCCGGACCAGCTCCGGGTTGTGGGGGTACTGTGGCAGTTGTTACTACGCCGATGTTTGCAAAGCGGGCTGCACCTGGACCACGGATTCGTTGTTCGGAAAGGCTGGCAACAATCCTTACTGCCATCATCGTGCGCTCGAGTTGTCGAAGCAGGGAATGCGGGAACGGATCGTTCAGGTGGAGAAAGCGCCCGGCACGTCTTTCGACCACGGACGTTTCGACCTAATCCTGGAGACGTTCGATGGCAAAGAAGTCCCTCAGGCCGCCAACAACCTGGTACAGATCAATCGAACTTCCGAACCAGCGGAATTGATCCTCTGCCGCGGCTGCAACCGTCATGTGAAGGCTGGCACGAAGCTTTGTCCTTTCTGCTGCGGAGACATTCCTTCCCTCGCGAAGCAACACGACAGGAAGTTACGCGAAGCAAAGAAGGCTTACCGGCGTCTATTGAAACTCCTCCCCCATTAGACTATCCACAGATTACACAGACTCATAAAACAATCTGCGTATCTGTGGATAGGTGTTCATCGTGAAAGACCAACCCTGGATTCTGGGCATCAGCGCATCGCACAACGGCTCAGCATGTCTGCTCCGTGGCGATGAGATCGTCGTCGCGATTCAGGAAGAGCGCCTCACGCGTCTCAAGCGCCATCGCATCTACGGCGCCGGGCCGTCGCACTCCGTTGCTTACTGCCTCAACTACGCTCGCATCGAACCACGCGATCTGAGTTTGATCGTGCTTTGCGTTCAAGGCCGCGCATCCGAACAGAAGCACGACATCCGTCTCGACCCATTCTTAAATGTTCTAACTCATTCAATCCCGACTATTACGATTCCTCATCACTACGGCCACGCAGTGAGTGTGTTCGCGACTTCCGGCTTCGCCGACTCGGCGGTCCTGATCGTCGACGGCGCCGGCTCCCCGATCGACGACTGCACACCAGACGAGCTCAAAGTCCTCAACGGAAAATCCGACGACTCGTGGGAAACGATCTCGCTGTACCACGCTTCCGGCACGACTGTCGTTCCGCTCGAGAAACACGCAGTCGAACGCGGCGCGTGGTATGTGCCTTATGACGGAGAGATGCCCTCGTTCGGTAGTCTCGGCGGAATGTTTTCTGCCACCGCGCAACAGATATTTGGCGAAGTTACCGAAGCCGGAAAAGTGATGGGGCTCGCTCCTTACGGTGAAAAGCAGTTTCCGACTAGTGACTTCTTCGATATCGACAACGGCCGGTTTTGTTTCAAAGACGCGGTTCCGCTTCAATTTCGACACTCCGATCGGTGGCCCAATCGGAAGTCTGAGTACGAAGCACTTGCGAGTGCGGTCCAATCAGCGCTCGAAGATGCGGTGCTGTATCTCGCTCAGCACGTGCGTGAGTTGTCGGGCAGCAAGAATCTGTGTTACGCGGGCGGCGTTGCTCTCAACAGCGTAGCCAACGAACGCATCATTCGCGAGTCGGGCTTCGAAAACGTCTACATCATGCCTGCGGCGGAAGATAGCGGCACCGCGATCGGCGCTGCGTATCATGGCCTCTGGCAACTGACGCAACACAATTCTCGCAAACAAATACTGCATGATTCGCCCGGACGTTTGTATTCACCGGCCGAGATCTCAGCCGCGACCGATCAATCACCAAACGTCACGGCTGTACTTTCGACCGATGTGATTGCGGATGCAGCGCAGTTGTTGCGCGACGGCAAGATCATCGGCTGGTTTGATGGTGGAGCTGAGCTTGGTCCGCGCGCTCTCGGACAACGAAGCATCCTGTGCGATCCACGACAGCCGGACGCGAAAGACACACTGAACCGGCGCGTCAAAATGCGTGAGTCTTTTCGTCCGTTCGCTCCTGCCGTTCTGCTTGAAGAAGCGGCAAGCTGGTTTGAGTTTGGCGATACTGTGCACGAGAGTCCGTTCATGCTGCGAGTGGTTGACGTTAAGCGCGAGAAGCGAGATCTGGTGCCGGCGATTGTGCATGTCGATGGAACTGGTCGAGTGCAAACGTTGACACGTGAAAACAACGGCCGGTTTTACGAGTTAGTCAAAAAGTTTCACGCGGAAACTGGCGTGCCGATGCTTCTGAACACTTCGTTCAACCGCATGGGTGAGCCGATAATTGAAACACCCGCAGACGCGATTACGTGCCTGTTGAATACCGGCCTTGATTGTTGTGTCTTCGAGGATAGAATTGTTTTCAAAAAGTAGGGTGAAGCGAAATGCCCGAAGCAGTTCCGGCGACTCATTTCAATCTGTTCCTGCTCCGGAATTTTCTGGACGCGGAGGCGTGTGCGCACCTACGTGCTGAGTTGCTCGAGTCGCCGACCACGCAGGCGCCTGTTTACATTCAGGGTACCGAAGGCACCATTCACGAAAACATTCGCAAGACCACCAGCATGCATCCTGCGCAGGAGACGTTCGATCATGTTCACCGGCTATTACTTGAGCAAACATCAGCCTTGTCACAGCACTTTAATGATACGCTGACCGACTGTGAGCCGCCGCAGTTTTTGCGTTATCAGAAAGGCGACTTCTTCGTGCGCCACCAGGACGGCAATCCGAGGCAGGACGACTTCGATCATCTAAAAGTTCGTCGCATTTCAATCGTCGTCTTTCTGAACGGGTTTTCCGCCGAGCCGCAAGCGGATTCTTATACCGGCGGCACGCTCAACTTCTACGATCAGACAAAGGAGTTCGGCCTCGAAGGTGAAACCGGCTTGCTAGTCGCTTTCACCTCCGACACCTTTCATGAAGTCATTCCCGTCACTAGTGGCGAGCGCTTCACGATCATTACCTGGTTCAGATAGGGCCACAAAAAAGCACAAAAGGCACATAACGCAAAAAGTCCACGTATGTTGGGCTTTAAGTTACAGCTTGCATCACCAAATCGCGTCGCGTATGCCGCCGAGCGTAACAGCAACCTTCGCGAGCGATTTGGGCCCGGTGGAGTTAGAAATAAGGACTAAGCAGTAACTTGGCCTCATAATCAATGAGACCCAACCTAACGCGGTCGAGCCAGCCCGTTCTTCCCAAAACGCTTCTCGTGAAATGGTCATCCGCCGCGAAATAGACTGTTGCATCTGAGCGAATACCTAAAACCTCGATCGTGATCGTGTGAGGGTAGGCTTGGAAGGCGCCTGTAACTGTGGCGATGTTTTCCGGAACCGTGCTTTCGATATCAAGCCCGAGAAGTTCTCCGTGAGCGCGTTTGAAGATACAGTGGCTGGAACCGGTGTCCAGTCTCACTTCGCACTCAACTGACTCTTGTCCGTGATGAAGGATTGCCGTGAGGCTGATTCCGGGCTTGAGTGTGCTGTAGTTGTGAGTTTTGTCGAAGGTGATGGTTTCACTCACGAAAGCCATCCTCCAGTAAACGGTTCCGGCTCTTGCTGCGTGAGCAGTTCGACAAATGGTGTCTCAACGCCTTCAGCCTTCGCTTTCGAATACACTTCTTTGGCTGTTGGTCCGCTTGCAACCAGCCGGTCCCCATCCAGAGCCACCCACTGCCCGGAGTATTTCTCTCGGTTTTCGTGCAACCACCTGAGTGATTTTGCCGAACGATCAACGTCTGCCTGTGAGCCGTCCTCTCCGTTGGACGTTCCTTTCTCTTCAAGCCAGCGACGAATCCGTGCCTGCTCTGCCTCCGGTAGTTGTTCAATTGATTTTATGATCTGGTCAAAGCTTGGAATCATGTCGAAATTCTATCACAGCTATTTTTTGTTGACAGGACCAACGTTTAGCATTACGCTGCCGCGCGTTCCCTCGTAACTGAAACCCTTTTTCCGCTCGCAACGGTCTCTCCGTTGTTAGCTCTCACTTGAAACTCCAAAAAAGCTTCAAGCGATTCTGTGCCTCATTATCTTTGGGAGAATCATCCATGAGTACACCGCTAACTGCACGAACAGGCAAGCCGGAAATTAAACCTATTCCGGAAGTTGCTCCCGAAATCAAACCCATTCCTGAGATTGCACCGGAGATAAGACCCATTCCGGAAGTCGCACCCGAAATCAAACCAATCCCGGAAGTCGCACCGGAGATAAAACCGATCCCCGAAGTCGCGCCTCATCCGGAAATCAAAACCGAGATAAGACCAGTTCCTGAGGTCGCGCCGATTCCGGAAGTTGCGCCCGATCCGTATCGAAAGCCGATTCCGGAAGTCGCACCGGATCCATATCGACGGCCCGTTCCTGAAGTCGCACCTCATCCGGAAATCGCACCCGAGAAAGCACCGCGACCCATTCCGGAAATCGCGCCCGATAGGGCACGGCCGATCCCGGAAATCGCGCCCGAAAAGGCGCCACGACCAATCCCGGAAATCGCGCCTGAAAAAACGTCCAGGCCGAACCCCGAGATTGCCCCGGATTCTCCGAAAAAGAAGTATTGAGCACAGTGGTCATCCACAGATTCCACCGAATCCTCGGTGTGATCTGTGGATGGCTTTTTTCGCAGGGCCAATTTGAAACCGGTTGCACTGATTAGCATGCCGACGCTGTCGGCGCGCTTCCCATCATTCCAGCTTGCACTGCTTAAACCAACTCTCGAGCGGGCAGGCATTCCTGTGCAAACTTTCTCACTCTTCATGTACTTCGGTACACACGTCGGCTGGCGCGTCAACGAAACACTTGCGGACGTGTACCCGTCGATGGTCGGAGAGTGGATCTGGACCAAAGCCGCTTTCGGCGACTTTGCGAAAGACGAAGACTACTACGAGATCTACCGCGGCAATCTCGAAGCGATTTGTGCGCGCGCGGGATGCTCGTTCGACGAACTGCGTCGCCTGCGTGAACACGCGGCGCCGGGATTCATCGACTGGTGTCTCACGAGTGTTGATTGGAGTCGCTTCGGCGTGATCGGCTTCTCGGTTGTCTTTCAACAAACACTGGCGAGCATCGCACTCGCCCATGCGCTGAAAGAACGTTATCCGCACATCCCGATCATGATGGGCGGCGCCACGTTTGAAGACGACATTGCAGAAGAGATCATGAAGGGCTGCCCGCAAGTGGATTACATTCACTGCGGCGACGCTGACGAAACGCTGCCGCAGATGGTCCGACGTATCTACAGCGGCGAATCGATGAAGGGTATGCCGGGGATCATGTGGCGAAAGGACGGCGCGGTGGTCTTTAACGGCCGCGCACCAAATCTCGCCGACATGAATAAGACTCCGGTGCCGGATTTTGACGAGTATTTTTACGCTCGCAAAGAAGGTCGATATCAATGGTGGGACGAGGCGCAGGAGGTTTTACTGCCAATTGAAACTGCGCGTGGTTGCTGGTGGGGCGTCAAGAATCACTGTACCTTCTGCGGTCTGAATCGCGCCGGAATGGAGTTCCGATCCAAGCGCGTTGACGACGTGATTCATCAACTTGACGAACTCTCGCGACGCTACGGCATTCTCGATTTCAACGCCATCGACAACATCATCGAGCCCGAATACATCGACAAACTGTTCGGACAACTCAGCGAAGCAGGGTCAGACATTCGGCTTCACTACGAAGTGCGGCCGAGTCTTTCGCGTTTGCAGTTGAAGCACATGCGGAAAGGCGGATTGTTTTCGATTCAGCCGGGAGTCGAGAGTTTTTCTACGCACATCCTGAAGCTGATGAAGAAGCACACGACGGGCGTTCGCAATCTCGAGCTGATCAAGTGGTCCACTTATTACGGCATTAACAACCTGTACAACATTCTGCTGCGATTTCCGGGTGAGACCGCTGAGGATTACCGCGCGCAGGTTGATGTGATTGCGAAGATTCACCACTTCCAGGCGCCGTGGGCGATTGCGAAAGCGCGCGCGGATCGTGGTTCGCCGATGTATACCGATCCGGAGTCGCAGTCGATCAGCCGTCTTGTGCCGTCGGCTTGTTACGACTATCTCTTTCCGAAGGATCGTTTCAACCTGAGTCGCGTCTCCTACTATTTTGAGCATGAGATGGGTAACACCGTTGACGACGCTCAGTACGACGAGATCTTTGCGGCTGTAGACAATTGGCAGTACCGGTGGCGTCAGCGCCCGCGACCGTTTCTACGGTACCGGAAGGCGTGGGCGACGATCATTATCAAAGACGGGCGTAACGGTTCACCGAAGACGTCGACCTACACGGATGATTACGCGACGCTTTATGAGTTCTGTGCTGACGCGCATAGTCGTAAGGAGATCTCGGCGAGGTTTGATGATGCGCCGTGGGTTGAAGGCGCGTTGGAGGAGTTTGTGAACAAAGATCTGATGGTCCACCTGGATAATCGTTATCTCAGTCTGGCTCTCCCCGAGAATCCTTACTATTAAGTTACTCGGAACGTACTGTAGGGGCGGCCCTCCGTGGCCGCCCGTGGTTTTGAATCGTGTTCGCCAAACTTGAGACTCTCGTTTCTTGAACCCCTACACAAACCACGGGCGGCCACGGAGGGCCGCCCCTACAGTACGTTCCGAGATGATTGATCATGCTTCGGGAGCCACTTTCATATACGCTGAATTCACTGCCGGAAAGCGTTCAGCAGGCGCGTGCTGAGTTGCTCGAAATGCTGCAGCGCAGCGGGATTCTTTACCAGTCGGAAACACAGCCGGTGCTCTCGCGCGATGGCACTTCGGCGCGTTGGATGCTCGATTCACTCGCCGTAACACTCTCACCAGGAGGCGCACAATTAGCAGGGCAGTGTGTCCTCGAACTCCTCAAACGATTCGACGGACGGCAAATCGCAACCTACGGCGTAACGGGTATTCCCATTCTTCAATCATGCATCGTTCAGGATCCGAATTATCGTGGTCTGCTGGTCCGCAAAGAACGCAAGCAACACGGCTCACTTAAGTTGATCGAAGGCCTCATCGATCCGAATGAGCCCGTGATCATCATCGACGACTCCGTTAGTTCCGGCACATGCATGACAGAAGCAACGGAACGACTGGAGCAAGCCGGACTGCGCGTGGAAGGTGGCATTTGCCTTGTCCGTTTCGGCTGGCAGAACGGCTACGCGCTCATGCAGCAGAGTGGCTATCACATGGAAGCCGTCTTCGACATCTGGGACGACTTCATCGCCTTCATGGACGACGAAGACAAGATACCAGTCAATCCGTCCAAGAGGTTTCCAACATTCGAATGGGCAACGGAGCAAGCACCGGAACATCTTCATCCAGCGCAACTCGCTCGGCTAATAGTCTCCAAGTACCTTGCGTCGGGAACGCTCCTGCGTCCACCTCAGCATCTCGACAAGAAATACAATTCAGCCGGCGGCGCGTGGGTAAGTATTCGATCGCGCGCAAGTGTCTACAAGCGACATGCTCGCGGCGGCTTTTGGCACTTTCCCGGCGAGAAGTCGAAGTCGGCGGCTGACGATCTAGTGATGGCAGCCGTTAGTACGGCTGCAGATCTGCCGAAGGGTGAGGAAGGATTGAAGATCGTCGACGAGAGTGCGTTTGCGGTCACGTTCTTTAGTGCTCTGGAGCGGTGCACTCCGGGACAACTCGATAACGATCGCTATGGAATTGTTGTCAGGAGTCTGGAACGTCGTGCATGGATGGGCGGTGCATTGCCGCGGATGCCGGGCATTGCTAACGAGTGGGCGCAGTTTCAGCACGCGCGCATTAAAAACGCGAAGCTGATCTCGTTTGAACCGTACGAGCTGTTTCGTCATGACGTGGTGAAAGTTGTCGAGCCCGGAGAGAAGTGGCAGCCCACAGGTGTACCCGCGCCGGAAGAAATTGCGTGGCACAAAGATCAAAAGATATGCCGTCCGGTCGCCGAACGAGCACGAGATCTTGTGCTTGCGCAACTGCTCGAACGTTCGGAGTCAACCGAGCCTTTGCCCCCGAACCTGCTTCCTGAGAACGTCGATTCGTTGTACCTGACGATCTATATCGACGGTCATCTGCGTGGCTGCATGGGCCAGAAGCTGAGAAACCTCAACGAGGATCTAAAAACAATTGCTCAAGCCGCTCTGCGCGACGAGAGGTTTGCTGGACGAACTCCAGTCAACGCTGACAACGTCGCCGTTACCGTTTCGTTTCTGTTTGATCCATTGCCACTGGGTGAATGTCCGCCGGAAGAAGTTGTTAACTATTATCGTCATGGCGATCAGACGGTGATGGTCTATCAGGGCGATCGTGTTGGTTTGTTGCTGCCGTTTGTCGGTTCGTTCTGGAATCTCGACCCGGTCGGCTTCGCTCGAGCCGTGATTGAAAAGGCTGGATTGAGTGAGCCACCGTATTACTGGTTTCGGTTTGACTGTGCGACGTGGTTCGCAGGCGCTGAGGGTGTTGCGAAGACGGCCGGAGGCTTTGCCGTACCGGAGAAGAAATTACCGTCCCTCGACGAACTCGTTCCGTACCTCGGCAAGCTACATCTGCACTACCTGCTCAAACACTTGAAAGAAGACGGAACGTTCTACTCAGGTTATCAACCTTTTCACAATCGACTTTACGAGTCACCCGATCTCGCACGCCAGGCACATGGCGCGTGGGTGCTGGCGCGCGCGGCGAATATCTTCGGCGGTGATGAGTTGAAGCACGCGGCGGATAAAATAATCGACTCGTTGCTGATGAAGATAGTTCGCGACGAAGAAGATGTGTGGCTACAAGGTCAGGGTGAAGCGTCAACCGTCGCTGAAATATCCTTTTTGCTGCTGGCTCTCAGCAATCTTCCCGAAGACGATCAGCGTCGTGAACTCATAAAGGATCTCGCCGCAACTCTGTGGCGCTGCGTTGAGCTTCCGCACGGTCGCATCATCACCCACCACAACTCTGCCGATCCGCCTCCTGATGGTTATCAAGACTACTTTCCGGGACAAGTCCTGCTCGCGCTCGCAGTCGCTTGCGAAGAGAATGTTTCCGAGATAGATGAAGAACGCTTACGCCGAGCCTTTCAATACTACCGCCATCGATTTCGCTACAAACGTCACTTCGGTCAGGTGACCTGGCTGATGCAGGCGTTCAGCAAGTGGTGGCAGGTCACACGCAACGCAGACTTTCGCGACCTCGTCTTCGAAGTAGCCGATTGGTTGTTGGGATACCAACAGGACAAGACTGGCGGTTTCATTAACGATCACCAGCCCGGCGCACCCGGGTACACCACCGCCGTCTACCTCGAAGGCATCGCCGCTGCATTACAAATCGCGGATAACGACCGTCAAAAACGGTACTCCGACTCCCTTGCGCGCGGCTTCGCATTTCTCGATCGACTAATCATTCAGGAGCGCGACCGCGCCATACTTTCCAACCTCGATTTCGCGCTCGGCGGCCTGCGCCAAGGCATTCATTACAGCGAAATACGCACGGATTTCGTCCAACATTCACTATCGGCCATCCTCGAATTCTGGCCACATCTTAGCGGCTCTAATTGACGGGGCACCGCTTTTCACGCTTTAATCTGCCCCACGGCGTTGAACTGACTCCCCTTCTAATTAGGAGAAACAATCTTCTGTGAGTCTTTTGCTTGAGGGTAAGCGCGCGTTCATAACCGGAGGAACGCGTGGCATCGGTGCGGCGATTTGCGAGATATTTGCTCGCGAAGGCGCGGACGTGGCTTTTAGCTACAACTCGCGCGAGGACCTCGCTGCCGAAGTCAGTCAGAAAATCGAGGCTTATGGCCGCAAGGCGTTCAGCGCTCAAGTCTCCGTCGTCGACCGCGTCGGAATGAAGAAGCTGACGCGGGAGCTCGTCGAAAAGTGGGGAGGTATCGACGTCCTCGTCAACAATGCGGCAATCAATCGTGGTGATAACTTTGCCACCACTACCGACCGCGCCTGGGACGAGGTGATTCATACGAATGTCGACAGTCTGTTTGCGGTCACGAAACCGATCTACAGGCAGATGATCCGACAGCGCAAGGGAAGTATCCTCAACATCACTTCGATCGGCGCCCTGCGTTCGCTGCCGACAGCGGTTCACTACGCAACCTCGAAAGCCGCGATGATTGGTTTCACGAAATGTTTGTCGAGAGAAGCGGCGACTTTTGGGGTGCGTGTTAATGCGATTGCAGCGGGAATCTTTGACACCGATCTCGCTCAGGCACTGCCGGAACGCTGGCTACAAATGCACGACTTCTGGACCTCTGCAGGCAGGCTTGGCCGACCCGAAGAGCTTGCGGAGTATGCGGCGTTCATGGTGTGTGAGCGAAATAGTTTCATGAACGGTGAAATCGTGATCGTTGATGGCGGTGCCGTTACTTAAACCCATCCACAGATTACACAGATTTTTTTATTCTTCTTTCCAGATCTCGAAGTGTTCTGTGCATCTCACCCAAGCGCCGAAATGCGGCGGTTGATCTAAGCCAATCCTTGTTATCAAACGCCGGAATACCCGAGATAACTTTGCCCGCCGGAATGTCGTGACTCGTCGCGCTCTTGGCGGTGAGGACTACGTCGTCGCCAATCGTTAAGTGACCTGCCACACCCGCCTGGCCCGCAAGGATTACGCGGTTGCCGATGTGTGAACTTCCAGCGAGTCCGACTTGCGCACAAAGCAGCGTGTCTTCTCCGACCGTGCACGTGTGACCAATCTGCACGAGATTGTCGAGCTTCGATCCGCGTCCGATGCGACTCTCGCCAACTGAAGCACGATCGATCGTTGTCGCAGCGCCGATCTCGACGTCGGCTTCAATAACTACTCTTCCGGTCTGCGGGATCTTCAGCCAGTGCTTTTCTTCGTCCTTCGCGTAGCCGAAACCATCGCAACCGATCACAGCGTTGTTGTGAATAACGACTCGCTCACCGACGACCGTGCGTTCGCGAATGGCGACGCCGGAATGTATGACTGAGCCTCTGCCAATTGTGACGTCGTCGTAGATCGTGACGTTTGGATGGATGCGGACTTCGTCTCCGATAAAGACGTTGCGTCCAATCACCGAGCACGCACCGATAGCAACACTTTTCGCGAGGCGTGCAGTCGGATCGATCACGGCTGATGGATGTACGAACGGCTCGATTTCAGCTTCGGGATTGAAGATTCGCAACGCGCGCGTATAGGCCAAATACGGATCCTTCACGCGCAGTATCGCGATCTGCCGGTCTGTCTGGGCGTCTTCGCTAAGATAGATCGCAGAGGCATGCGTCGAGTTGACCCGCGGCGTGTAACGTGGATTCGCGAGGAATGTCACTTGTCCTTCGCCGGCTTCGTCCAAACCCGCGGCGCCAATGATGTCCAGGTCCTCGCCGATACCCTCAACCCGAGCACCAGTCCGTTCTGCCAATTCTGATAACTTCATATCATGTCCATCCTGTAAATCCTGAAATCCTGTCCATCACATGATCGACACCGGATCGATCTCCAAATTTATTGAACGAAGATTAGCTCCCTTATCAGCTACCGCTTTCAACGCCGCATCCGCAACCTCGCGCAGGTCCTTCCGACTCCGTGACTTGATCAATATCTGGAAACGATGCTCGCCCTTCAGCCTGGAGAGCGGCGCAGGCGCTGGACCAAGTATCCGGCACTTCCGATCCTGATTCACCAGATCGAGCTGCTTGCGAAGTTCGAGACTGTCAGATCTTACGCGACCAAGATCCGGGCCATGAATCAACAAACTGGCCAACGCCACGAACGGGGGATACGCATGGTTTTGCCGGTAGCGAAGCTCTTCCTCGAAGAACCCTTCATAATCCTGCGCGCAGGCGTGTCGCAAAGAATAGTGATAAGGATGATAGGTTTGGATCAGGACGCGCCCCGGTCGATCACCCCTTCCTGCACGACCTGCGACCTGTGTAATCAACTGGAAAGTCCGTTCGGCCGAACGAAAGTCCGGCAACGCCAGACCGGCATCGACCGAGACAACGCCAACCAACGTCACATTCGGAAAATCATGCCCCTTCGCTAACATCTGCGTTCCAACGAGGGTGTCGATCCTTCCGGCACTGAAGTCGGCTAGGGATTGCTCGAACACTTTTCGGCGCGCGGTCGTGTCGCGATCGATGCGAGCTACGCGAAGAGAAGGGAAAAGCAGCTTCAACATTTCCTCGAGTTGCTCTGTTCCTTCACCAACGTAGTAAATGTATTTCTTGCCGCACGACGGACAGACACGAGGAACTGGTTCGCGGTGATTGCAGTAGTGACAAACGATAACGCGCTCGCTGCGGTGATAAGTCAACGTCACATCGCAGTTCGGACACTGTACTGTCTCACCGCATGAGCGGCATAGTATAAAACTGGAATAACCACGCCGATTCAGCAGGATAATTGACTGCTCTCCACGTTCGCGTGTTTCCCGGATCGCTTCGAGTAATTCATCCGAAAACACGCGCGGCTTCGCGTGTCGCGCAAAGACGGTTCGCATGTCGATGATCTTTGCTTCAGCCATCGGGCGTGCGCCGATGCGTTCGGGCAACCGGACAAACTGGTACTTGCCTTTGCGCGCGTTGTGAAATGATTCGAGCGAAGGCGTTGCTGAACCGAGAACCACCGTAGCGGATTCCTTTTGCGCGCGAACGATAGCAACGTCGCGCGCGTTGTAGTAAGGCGACTCCTGTTGTCGATAAGACGCTTCGTGCTCTTCATCGACGACGATCAGGCCGAGGTTCTTCACGGGCGCAAACACCGCTGAGCGCGTCCCGATCACGACCCGAGCTTCACCATTTCGCACGCGCGTCCATTCGTCGAATCTCTCTCCCTTTTGTAGAGACGAGTGGAAGATCGCGACTTGATCTCCGAAGCGCGCGCGCAGACGTCGTGAAAAGACAGGTGTCAAAGCGATTTCAGGCACGAGCATCATCGCCGAACGACCAAGACTCAGCGCTTTATTCATCGCGCGCATGTAGACCTCGGTCTTGCCGCTGCCGGTGACGCCGTGTAGCAGAAATGCCGAGTAGTCGCCCGTGTTCATCTGCTCTTCGATCTGCGCGAGGACGGTCGACTGGCCGGCAGTGAGGTTATGTTCTACGTCGCTGATGCCGAGGTTCTCTGACAAAGGATCACGTCGAATCGCCTCGACGTAAGTTTCCAGGAGGGCTTTCTTTTCTAAAGACGAAACTGTCGAGGCGCTGACGTTTGCGTCTTTTATTAACGACTGGAGCAGCATTGGACCACTCGCCGTCAACGTTGTAAGTACGCGGCGTTGTGCGTCAGTGAGTTTCTCCGAATCTGATGGTTTTAGTAATCGAACGAAGCGGCGCAGCTTTGGTTGCACAACCGTCGCTGTCTTTCGTTTCGGAGACATGCCCGGTGGCAATGCTGCCTTGATGACTTCGCCGATTGGACACGCGTAATAATCGGCGACCCAGCGGGCCAGTTGCAGGATCTCAGGACCACAAACCGGAGTTTCGTCGAGAAGTTCCTTCGCGTCTCTGATGTCTGACTCGACGAGATCCGCGGTGGGCTCGTCTGACAAATCAAGAATGTAGCCAGTAACAACACTGCGTCCGAGCGGCACGACGAGACGC
>Ga0105238_10002450_pt1 | contig 18609 bp, 12 predicted proteins | sample KBSC34metaG_FD_81526 | JGI IMG/M metagenome (GOLD analysis project Ga0105238, IMG submission 81526) | Corn rhizosphere microbial communities from Kellogg Biological Station, Michigan, USA - KBS C3-4 metaG | ecosystem: Host-associated > Plants > Roots > Rhizosphere > Soil | place: Michigan, USA... | reverse complement strand
GGCCACGGCAGAATCTGCGATCAAGCGGATGTCGTCAACTACCGGGATATGGTCACCATGATTGGCCACCGCATCGCGGATCTGATCGCCGATGGCAAAACTCTCGAACAGGTCCTGGCTGCCCAGCCGACCATGGACTTCGACGGCCGCTATGGGGCGCCCACTCCAAATTGGACTAAGGAGATGTTCATTGAGACCGTATACAACGAACTGAAGGAATCGAAGAAATAACCCCAGTTGGAGTTGACCTTTGCTCTGGCCGACTGGGCTTTGACCGGCGGTTCGCCGATCCGGCGGGCGAATTTCTTATTGCCTTCGTTTATAACGCGAGCAGCGGGCCGGATGGTGAAGAAGGCGGGTTTCGCTAGCCTGCAGCCCCTTCACGGATTGCAAGCCTATGGCTTCCGGAACTTCGAAACTACAGACTTCGTGTCAAGGTATTATGTGGGTAATCAGTTTGGTTTCTGGCGATGCCCCTGTTGTTGGCGTAGAGCCAAAACAACAGGGTAGAAGCTGGTCGGGCCGCCGGGATTTGAACCCGGGACCTCTTGCACCCCAAGCAAAAAATATCAATCGCTTACAGACTGCACCCGCTGAAAACCCAAGACTTGTGCGGCGCGATTTGGACGCCAAATGGACGCCAAATGGACGCCAAACGGCCAGATTCAGCGCTTTGGACTCCTCCCTGACTCCGCTCCGGCGGATTGATAATTCGAGTGTTAGTGGATCGTTGACGTTGCCGGCTTCAAATCGGAGAGGTTCGGCGGGACACCTGGGGCTTGCTCCGGAGGCACGGTCGCTACCTTGGCTGGCGTCTCTGCTCGCTTCTCATTGGCCTGAGCAAGCTTCTGCTGAATGCGAAGCGTCAACTCATTCTGTCGTTCCGCCGTGACGAAAGTATACTCGCCAGTCATTTCGAGGTCGCTGTGGCCTGCAATTTTCGATGCCTCGATCGCGCTGCCACCCACCTGCTGCCGCCAGGTAATATTGGCACGGCGGAAGGAGTGAGGTCCAAGGCCAGGAAAGTCGCAGCCTTCTATTTCAGCGGCCAGGTGGAGTGCGTCACGCACTCCCGAGTCCCACAGCGGCCGCTCCGGCGCCCTACGTTGGTGGAACACCCACGAGTCAAGCTTGGAGCCTTCCTTCATAGCTTTCTCTTGGTAGCGGGCGGACAGGTCGCCGATGCCAAGGACGCGGCGGCTGTCTTCGCTTTTCGGTACACCGATGTCCTGGTGCCAGACTCGTTGCTCAATCTTGATTGTTGCGGCGTCGATGTTCACGTGCTTCCACTTCAGGCCTAGTACTTCAGAGATTCGTGCACCTGTGGCTATACAGGTTTCGATAACGAGCTTGTGAGGTTCTTCTAGCAAGGTGAGAACACGCGCGGTTTCGTCGAATGAGAGGATCCGGCGCTCATACTTGTGGCGTTTCTTGCCGAGCTTCGCCTTGCTAGCTGGACTGCGCTTGCCCTCTTCCCACAACCCATGGCCCTCGGCGTAGTAGAAGATACGACTCATGATCGCGCGAACGCCATGCATAGTCCACCAAGAATCAAAGGTCGTGTGCAGCCAGTCCTCGACTGCCTTAGGCTGAATCTGGTTCAGGCGAAACTTGCCCCAACGCGGCACGATGTACTCGTTTAGATAGAACGTCTCTTTTACGCGCCTTGGCTTCGCGATCTGGTTTTCGCGGCCGAGGTAGCCGTCCTCGTACATCTTGGCGACTTCACCGAAAAAGGCAACGCCAGTGGCGGCGAGCTGCTCGACGGCGACCTCTACGGTCGGCGCGTTTAGTTTTGCCAGGAACTTGTCGCGCTCAATTTCCGCTTGTTTCTTGGTGATGGAACCATCGCCTTTGCTCGGGCCGACTGCCTGGTACTTCCGCAGTGTCTTGATGGTGCCATTCGGCTGAATGTCGTCAGACCGATACCGAAACACCCACGGCCAGCCGTTCCGGTCTTTCCGTGGCTTTACTTGCGGATGTTGAACGCGCGCTTTCACTCGCAGCCCTCCGGCCAGCATGTGAAGACTACCGTCAGCGCTCCGCATCATTCAACTCCAAATCTCCTGCCGATTTCTCCAGGAGTCTGTTCTTCTTGGGATACCCGACAAACCCGACAATTGCGATATATGTAATTGATTCCACTTCGTCGAGCGATGTCGGGTTGATTCAATTTCCCGACAAGAAACCCGACAAGCCACCCGACATTTGCTACTAGTCTGCATCCTCGTCTCCGTCCGAAACTTCTGGCAAAATCGTCGCTCGCGTAAAATGCAGCACAGATTTTGACGACCCGCCAAGAGTGCGGCGGACTGTGAGGGTCTGGCGCTTGACGTCGATCGACGCAAGCAGATGTTTTTCGTGAAGTCTCTTCCGGAGAGTGCTTTCCGATACGGCCAGAATTTCGCCGACATCACGGCCGGCCGTCTGGACTACACGAAATGCTGCGTTCTCTTCGAGGTAGACATTCTCCTCGTCTACCCAACCAATGCGGTCACCCAACGGTACGCAGTTACCCTGGGCGTCGCATCGCCAGCCGCAGGCCGAGGCGGCTCGATCCGGTGCCCCGCCGCTCCGGGCCTCAAGATGCGCTCGCCCCGATGTCAACACGGAACTGAGCAAGCTAAGAAATCTTGTTGTTGGCTCCGTTTCCTTTTGATGCTTAGCCTGCTCTGCGGCGACCTGGCGAAGTGCATCCCAACAGCGACTCGCAAGCCGCTCGCTGCGTCCCTGATCGATGGCACTTGCCGCAACTGCGAATTCCAAAAACAGCTCAAACGCTGCTTGCAGGTTGGCGATTATGTCTGGCGTGCGTGCATGAGCTGAGTCGCGGAGGGCTTTGGCGCGATACTCGGAAATCTTCAGTTGGAACTCCGCGCGCGCCGGATCGTAATGTCCGGCGACCCACTGCACAAAGCCGGCCATCGCTCTGGCATATAGACCGATCTGCGCGTCCGCCTGGCATGCTGTCAGTCGGCTGAGGTCGATGCATCCCTTCGCAACCTCAATGATCATCAAGCGAGCTCGAACCGACTGCCCGCGTGGAGTATCTTCTCCGGTAGACAAGATCAAAGCGCGGGGTGGCTTTGGTTCGCGCAATTTAGCCGTAGAGTCAAGGCGGCTTCGGCCCGCCTGGTTCCCGGCGGCCCGAAATACTCGCTCTGCAGAGGCGTGATATCTAGCAACGTCCGTACCGCCACCCTGCGGGGCGAAATCGTCGATCACCAAGAGTGCGTCTTTTGCATGAAATGCCAGCGCTTCAAGGGCATTGCCTGTAGACGACCACGAGCCCGGCAGGTGAACGCGATCCATAGCTGCACCAAAGTGTTGTTGGTGCAGTGCGGCTAGCTCGCTCTTAAACGCGCCGGTTTCGCCGACGACATGTAGCGCGAAATCGGAATCACCCAAGACAGCTCGAAATACTGCTGCCAGGAGTGGAAAGCTAGTCGAGGACGGACTGAGGTCTAGGAGTCGGAGACTGGCTGAAACGGCTTCGGCGAGGGTGCCCGTCTCAGTAGAAGGAAGTAACTGATAACGGCTCAATGCCCCAATAAGACGCACATCGACGTCGGTTCGGGCGCCAGACTCACCAACGCCGCCGCCACCGTGGAGATAAACCAAGCTATTTTCGATCCTGCGCCAACCCGTGTGCGTGTAGACGCACTTATCTTCTGCGGTTAGCGACGCTGTCTGAATCGCGGTCCGGGCGTATTCACGCAGATGGGGAAACGTGATCGCGGCAGAACCGAGACGGTCGATTGGCCAATTCATGGCTGCGAACTCAGAAGCCGGCACCGTGAATCGGCAGCGTCTGCCCATAAGTTCTGCTTCGATCTCGAACTCGCGCTTACTTTCGACGCCATCATCTAGTCGCACGTTGGTCACAATTCGGGCTTGAAAGTTCGTCAATTGCACCTGCGTGAGACCGCCCCCTTTAGTCGTGACGCGAAAGAGACCCTCAGGTCGGGATTCAAACTGAGGGGGAACGATCACGTGGAGGCGGCCGCCCGAAACAGACTGTTCGAACAATTCGAGTACTTTGGCTGGCCCCCAGGCGGCCAGCAAATCGTCGATTCCGTTGACGCCGCAGTCTTCTGGGAGACTAACGAAATCCACCTTCGCATTACGTGTGGTGAGTTCCTGGCAGATTCCTCTCCGGGCCCATTGGACGCTGTCATTGGTGTGGACATTCGCATCGAAAACGATGAACACCTTTCGGTCATTCCACTCGATGCGACTCAAATCTGGAATTGGGCCTCTGACATCCAATCGTTCGCCTTTTGGGCCGCCGGTCTTTCCGATCCTGCCGCGCCAGTTCCAAACGCCCGCGATCGCAACCGGAATGAATCTAGGGCTGTCCGTCTCGTGATTGGCGAGACGCCAGAGAGCTAGTGCCTTCTTCTCGCCTTCAACGAGCACAATCGGAATCTGCTTATCCGCAAGCTGCTCTAAGGTGACTCCAGGAGGAACGTATAGTCGATTGGCGCCATTTGGGGGACTGAGGTATTTCCGTTCCTGCTTTAGTTTGCCGTTCTTGCCCTGAGTCCAATCGGGATTGTCACGCCGAAGCCGATGATTGAAGGCAGAAGGATCGCCGGGCCAGTAATAGGTTATGAGAATGCCGGCGTAGTCTCGCTTCCCTTTCTGGCCAACAATCTCCCGGCCTTCAAGATCCGAGACCCGTCGCAGCACCGCCGAATCGGCGATTTCCCGTGAGATCCATACCTTTTCAAGGGCTGCATAGTCTTCCTCTGTTAAGGAACTCCCCCAGGGGGGAGGAATAAAGCTTGGTTTCTTGGGGCTGTCGCTCATTACTATCGCTGCCCCTGGTACGAATGTGTTATTTCGGACGCATCCAGCCCAAAGAGCTGGGCAAGGGCGAGCATGATGGCTCGGGCCGCGCTTTCACCCGAGGCTCGTCCAATGCGGCCCTTGCTTCGTACTTCGATCGTGAACCCTCGGCCCGGTACTGAAGCCAGCGAATAATCGTCGGTGAGATGGTCCAATATGCGGAAGGCATCTCGAACGTCAGTCAACGGATGGAATTTGGATCGTGGAATCCATCCCCTCTGGGGTTTGACGTAGCGATCGGGAGCCGAGCGCCATCCCAGAACCAAGCGGGCGAGTTCGTCCACAAGCAGCCGATCGGTCATTTTGTTTTTCCCACCTCGCCAGGAAACGGGAACCGACCTGCGGCAGCACGAAAATGGGCAGTTTCAGACTTAACGCTAAGTCCCTTTCCTCGGTCCGCATGAACTGAAGCTGCCTCGCCGTACCGTTGGGAATGGATCCATACCAATACCTCTGCCTTGTCGTATCGGATTAGATGTCTTCGGATGCGATACCAGGGTGGTCCGCCTCCACGCTTACGCCAGGACGCAAGCGTAGTCTCTTCGATACCGATGAGCGCCGCTATTTCGCGGGGCGGAAGAAGTTTTTCAGGGTTGCCATTCTCGAGTTGATACTGTTCGGAATCCTCGGCGCGTTGCTCCATGTTGGGAGCTTAGATCTGACCCCAGTCGAAATTAGCAGTCGAAAATAGTCAAAAATGGTCGAAAATCCAACCCTGCGCGAAGGAGCTATGATCGGCGGCGCTCGGGACGGGGGACATCTCGCGGATATAGATCTTCTGGCTTGCACCCGCAAATGCTGGCTACTACTCGGTAATTCTCGTCGGACACCCATCTCGTTTCCTTGGTGATTGCATACAGCGTGTCCTTGCTAAGGCCGATCTTGCCAGCAAGCTTTTCGTAGGAGCGCCGGGGAGGGCGCAGCCTGTAGTCGTCAACAAACTCCTTTGGACTCTTTTTCGAACTCAAAGCCGCCAGCAGTCTCGCAGCATCTTCGGCAACGGTTTCCGCAGCGGTCAAATTCGAACCGACCTTCAACCGTACGCTCACATCGTGTTGATCATTACTAGCCTGCACATCCGCGACCTCCTGCAAGAGTTTGCGACACCTTCGCCACCGCTCCGACCGTTCGATCCCAGGTGCTATGTCGCCTGGCACGTCCGTAACGACTCGTGCAATAAAGTCACCGTCGAATAGGCCAGCTGCAACTGAATAGCAGTGAACGAATTTCAAACACTCCGACTCGAACTGCGCTGCCGTCAGGAGTTCTTGCATCCCAAGCCGGTGCCCTTCTTCGACAAAAGCTATAAGGACATCCAGAATAAACTCACACACCAATCCTTCGGCGATCTCGAACTCTGTGACGCCACCGCGTTTCTCTTTCAAAGCGTCTTCCGCGCGCAGCCTAGCAGCCAGAACCTTCCTTCTTGCAGTCTCTGGGAAGTATGCGGGAAACTCATACATCATTTTCGGCACAACAATATCGGCCACCTGGTTTGAGGCGAAGCCCAGTTTGATCGCGCGGGTGGATCGACGGGTGACCGGCCCAAAATCGATGCTCCCGATCAGATCTTGCCGAGGACCGGTACTCTCAACCGACGCAATGTCCCACTGGGGAAGAGAGGACACTTTCGATTTGAGACTCTCGTCGGGCCTCCGCGGATTGTCAATTCCCTGGCGATCCGCCTTCGCAGCAAGGCGTGAACAGTAACCGGCCGACGACTCCAGCAGACCCTGAATGTAGCCCCCCACTCTCCTCCTGGGGAAAACTCCTTTCTAATTTGACGGTTTGAAACTTTCAGGAGATCTTTCGCCAGGTGATAAAGCCAGAAAGCCGTCGGGTCGACGCCGGGAGGGCATCCTAGCGCGTTCGCTGCCTGCGTTGCAATATCTTCAAAGTCGCTAATGAGTCGTCCGTCGAATCCACCCCTAGGTTGACAGCGGCCGAATTCGCCATGCTCACTGGAAAAATCGCAATAAGCCTTGAGCCATTCCTCGCGAGTTTCCCGACCTAACATTGACCGTTGACGCGCGAGGAGGGCGTCGAACTCTGTCCGACGAGCACGCCAGAAATCGGGCTCACGTGTCACTTGGGCGGACTGCCGCGCAGGGCCGGTACGCTGATCCGTTTTCCCGGAAACTAATCTTGGTGGCATCGTTGTTCCTGCGGTTGTTGTCTCGGAAGTCGCGACCCCTGCCCTAGTGGGGCGAGGTTCCGTGGCGGGGTTGGCTATTCCGTTCCCCGGACTTGTCAACTCGGCCAAGGCGTTCTCATGAATTTGCTGTTTAGAACGCGCTGAGATTTCTAGAATTCGCCCAGAGAAGTCGCGGGTCAAAGCTTCAGCCTTCCGCTTGCCCAGACGTTTGGTTTGTTTTGCGATTGAGGCCGTAGTTTTGCGGATGAATTGTTTGGCCAAGTTGTCTAGTTTTCGACACCTCATGTTTATGGACTTCTCATCTCTGATGGCCACTACAGCTTGGGCGGCGTGGTTAAAATCATGGACGCAAGCATCAATAAAATCATTGAAGGTCGCTCGGCCGGCGTGAACTTCAGCCTCAAGAGCGTGGGAGTCGGCCAAATTCTCGTGATGGTATTGCCATGCTACTTTGTAATATGGGTCTTGTGGCGATAGCTTTTCTAGGAAACCACGCGGCCTGGGACGTTCTTCAGCCTTTTGAGGCTGAAGCGATTGGGCTAATAACTGATCTTTTCGGTCCAACAACGCAGTTCTTACTTCCGGCATACATAAACTTTCAAACCTCATCCGATCATCGAAACCTAATCCCTTCCACCGTGCATTAGTCTCGCTGTAAACGAATTTCATTCCGATGGTCAGCAGTTGCCCTAGGCGCCGATAGGGCCGCCTGAGACTCAAATATTCGACTGCGATTGCTTCAAAATAAGCACGCGCATAGTCGATGGATACCGTCTTCGCCAAGTCAGCATCCAGACAACGACCGTCAGAGTCAATTTGGAACGGGTCATCAATAAGGCACTTCCGTTGTGCCTGCCCCAATCCGAGGCGGGCTTGCTCTGCCACTCGCCAAATGTTTTTCCGACTTTTTACAGTTAGTTCTGGCAAGCTCTTGAAAGATTCTGTTTTCATCCTTTTGCAGTCGGCGACCGCAGGCTCTATTTTCGCGTAAAGTACCCAGGTACTGCAGCGGACGCCGAACGTTGATTTGGTTTGATCACCGGAGTGGGCAATATTCTATCAGCAAGCTAAAGGATTGTTGCATTGTCCCAGAGGCAGCGACGGGTAAAGGAGTAAGGCACAAATGGAGACAGGGAGTGGTGGCAATGATCATACAGCAGCTTTCGAATAGAGTCCTGAAACTTGAGCGATTGATACCTCCAGAAAGAGATCAGAGTTATACTCTGGAAGAAATATGCCGGTCCATGTGGCGACAAAACAAGAAACGGTTCATCGAGACAGCCAAAAACAACAGCTATCAACTATTCGTCTACCAATTCGAGCGGGAAGATGCGGAAGCCGCCGCATCCAGAAACGGTGGGCCCTGCCGCTAGGAGTCGCAGGCTAGTCACAGACATTCCGGAAGCATCAACTAATCCTCTCGACCGCTATGGCGCGACTGAACACATTCCGATAATACGGAATAACGGACACGCCATTCCTACGGATTGCGCGGTTTCTGCGCCAATTGACCCACCTTTCCGAATTACTGCCCCGATGCCGATTTATGGGAAGTAATGTCTCAGAAGGCCGCGTGTCAATTGCCGTTTGCCGAGGGCTGAAGGTGAGGAAAAGATCAGGGTCGCTTAGCGAGAGAGTTCTGTTTTCCCGTAAGAGCTGCCTTTAGAGAAGAGACTTTTTTCGTCTGAATAAGCTGCGACCGTACCGGCGTGGCGGATTATGCCTCAGTCGAACAATACATGTAGTCTCGCGTCGCAGGCGCCGCGGCGTTGGCGCCGCGTTTCGCCAGCAAAACTTGGTGCAACCCCAAGCCTCCGGCTTCGAAAGCCACCGCGGAACCGGCCAGGTACAAGAGCCAGGTGCGCCATGTGGATGGGTCCACCGTTTCGAGGCACTGCTCGCGACGGGCGGTGAGGCGATCCACCCAGGCGCGGCAGGTGCGCGCGTAGTGACGGCGGAGGTTCTCCACATCCAGAATTTCGAAGCCGGCCCGTTCGGCTGCGCGGATGACGTCATGCAGGTTGACGATCTGGCCTCCGGGGAAAACGTTGCGGGCAATGAACAGGCTTTGGGCGTCGCTCCGCATGGGGGCGGGACGCGTGATCCCGTGATTCAGGAACAAGCCGTCGGGCGCCAGCAGAGCGTAGACTTTGCGGAAATAAGTTTCCAGGTGCGCCCGGCCCACCTGCTCGAACATGCCGACCGAAGAGATCTTGTCGAACTCGCCCGAGAGATCGCGATAATCCATCTCCTGAATGGAGACTTGGTGTTCCAGGCGCGCGGCGCGGACACGTTGGCTGGCGTATTCGAACTGCCGGCGGCTCAAGGTACAGCCGCGGGCGGAGGCATCCCACTGCTGAGCAGCTTCGAGGACCAACGCGCCCCAGCCGCAGCCGATGTCGAGGTAACGATCGCCAGGCTCGAGGTGCAGTTTTCGGCAGATGTGATCTAGCTTCGCCGCCTGCGCCTGGTCGAGAGTGGCATCCGGCCGCTTGAAATAGGCGCACGAGTAGACCATCCGCTCGTCCAGAAATAATTGGTAGAAATTATTGGAACGGTCATAGTGGAAGCGGATGTGGCGCGCGGTGGATGCCCGGCCGGCCCAGCACTGAGTGATTCTCCACGGATCCCAACGGCATACGGCATCGAAGAACTGGCGCCGCCAAGCGCTGCCAGGGCGCGACAGTTGAAAACGAACGCTGGCGATGAAATCGCCCTGGACCTCGATCTCGCCGTTCACAAACGCGCGCGCCACCGAATACGCATCGGCACTCGCGAGCCAACGGTGGCCGCCCTTGTGGCGGGCAATGATTTCAAAGTCCTGGGTTCCGGCGGACGCTGCGCGCTCCATGATGATCCACCCGTGCGTTATTGAGCAGCGAGCGGCGCGAGGCGCAACGCGGAGTAGCGCTCCGCCGCAAAGCGCGCCAAGCCATCGCGCGTCGTGAAGATCTTGCTCAGCGTGACATTGTCCGCGGGTCCGTGCGAATGGACATCGGGACGGTAGTAACCATTGCTGTGAAGGAAGACCGTGCGGCTCATTCCGGGCCGCTCTGGCGGGGCGTCAAACCCGACGGAAACGCTGTCGCCCTTCATCGCTGTGTAGTAGCTGCCATCGGTGGCTTGCAATTCTCGCGAAACATCCTTCCCCGCGCTGGTCCGCGCGGACTGCGGCGCGATGCGATTCACTGCCAGATTTTGTTCGGGGCTAAAATCGATCGCGGCGGAATTGATGGCCCAGAATCCGGCGGGCGGCTGCAGACGGATATGCACCTGGTCGCCCTTCGCGCGGCTGACGTCGAGCTCAACAACCCGCGCTCCCATGCCTCCGCCGGGGATCATGCCACGCACCTGCCAGCCGGAAGGTTCCTCCACCCAAACTTTGAGGGCGTAGAGGTCTTCGGTGGCGCTCCAGATCTTGAGGGCCTGGGCATCGATGGGATTTCTGTCAAGCGACGCCAGTTTGCTGGCGAGGTCCTGCCCGTACAATCCGAACAGAGTATTTAGCATGTGGAGCCCCCATTCGCCGGTGCCCGCATGCACCAAGAATTTGGCGGTGGCGGCATCGGCCGGTTTTGAAAACGTGAGATGAATCTCGTGACGCAGTCGGCCTCCGGGGTTGCTCGCAGGAGGTGCCTCCCAAATGCGGCGGTCGTCCGAAGCAAGCCAGGGCAATAAATCAGCGCCGGCTTCGTCGTGGGCGGACAGGGGGACTTGCAGGGCGTTTAGCGAGTACAGCTTGCCGGAATCGTCAATGCCGACGCTGGTCCCGATGCGGTGATCCACCGCCAAAAGTTCCAGGCGGTCGGTGTAGTCGGTCTCGGCAAGTTCATCGTTGACCAGGACGCGATAGGCGCCGTTGTATGGCTGCAGATGAAGGAGCTCCGAGTAATCCTCCCGCTGCAGCCCGCGCGCCACGGCGCCACCGAACAGTTCCGCATCGAAAACGAATTGACGACCGTCCCACGAGTAAACGAAGGGGCACCCGCCGGTGTTGACTACTTTGGGGCGATTGGCGTTGCTGATCACGACCGCAACGGCAATGGCGGCAACTCCCACCACTGAGACCAGGGCGACTGTGCGGCCCGTGGAGAAGTCCCTCCGTTCAACCCAATAGCGTTGAATCTGGTCCAGCGGTATTTCGTACGCGGCCTTTTTGACAGTAGCGCGAAGTGTCTTATCGTTGGTCGAGGCTGCCGTGTCGAAAGACACGTCGTCGCCCTTTGTCGTCGTAATTCCGACAATTTTGTCCGACGGCGCCTTTTGAAGAGCTGCGGCATCGATCCGATTTACCCTTCGAACAGAGCACGCCGGAGTTGCCAAGAATAGTGCCGAGCACACGACTACAGCTGTAAAAACGCGATCAAACATGCAAACTCCTCGTCTTTTTTGCGAGGCTAAAACCGCAGCGGAGAGGTTTTAGACCGAATTTAATTCCAAATTGTGGTGGCCGACTGTACCATGAGGGCTCGCCTGACGCAAGCCTTTAAACTCCGAAGCCAATGCGCTCCGACGCGTGTCGAAGGTTTCGTCTGTCACTTCCCAATCACCTTCAACTCATACTGAAAGAAATCCGGATAAAGGTTACACGGCCTCCCACGATCCCCTCGGTCTGGGTAAATTGCGAGCGAGATCACGCGGGGCAAGCGGCGACGGCTTGCTGGTTGGTGCGCCTGGCCGGCTGGAGACACTGCTAATGGGTGACCACGTAGGTGGTGACTCGCTGATCGGCCCGCTTCCCCAAATAGTAGCCTGCCACCGGAACGACTACGGCAACAGCGGTGGCGACCACGGGTGCTCCGGACGATGTTCGTCCGAAGTGGGTGGCGCTTATGCCGACACCGGCAACAGCCCCACCAACGGAGCCCACAAAGACACCGATGACGCGCCAGTAAAAAGTGGGACGATGGATGTCGAACGCTTGCAGGGTTGCGCGCGGCACCAAGAGCCTTCCTTTGGGGTAATCATTGGCGTTCGTCGTTTTTGTGACTTGGACGGCGAGGGCATCGGTTTCGAGAGCCACGGCCTGTCCTTCGATCTGGGTTCCATCCGGCATGACGATTCGAATGTTTTTATTGAAAACCATAGGGAGGTCGCTCCAGGCGATCTGACGTTGGTCGGCGCTCCCCGCGAAAATGGGCGCGCTAAAGAACAAGAGTAGAAAGAACCCAGCCAGCAAACGTTTATTCATGAATCTCCTTAGTTATTTCAATTTGGGAGCCAACGGCGCTTCCGAAATCCGAACCGTCCCGCCAGACGCCGAAGAATAGAGATCCGTACCGTCAGGGCTGAAAACCAATGAAGTGATCGGCTCTTCGTGGTCTCGAAGAGTCAAAAGTGGATCGTAGGTGTCCGCGTCCCAAATTCGCACAGTTTGGTCGAAAGAACCGGAGACCACCCTGGTTCCGTCGGGGGTAAATTGAAGCGCCTCTACTCCAGCTCCGTGTCCCGTTAAGGTGGCTAATCGCTGGCCGGAAGCAAGATCCCAAATTTCGATTTGCCCGGTATTTTGCGCTCCAGCCGCCAGATGCTTGTCATCCGGGCTGAACGCAATGGATCGAACCGAACCAGAGCCGCCGGAAAGTTGAAATTCGCGCACGAGTTGACCGGTAGCAACATCCCAGATTCGAAGGGCTCCATTGCCCGCACCGGATGCAGCGCGTTTTCCATCCGGGCTGAGCGCCACCACGGATGCCGGTGCGGCTAAGTTTATGGAAGCCACAGGCCGCAACGGCTTGAGATCCCACACGCGTAGCGTGTGGTCGGACAACCCGGCTACGATCCGGTTTCCTCCGCTTCCCGAAGCAAGCGAAAGGACCTGCGTCTGCTCTCCGGGCAGAATGCCGGAGCTTTGGCCGCCGGCTGGAATGAGCAAACGCACCATCTGATCCATGGAGGCCGCCGCGAGTACCTTTCCATCCGGACCAATTGCGAGGCGAGCCCCACCGGCGCGCTTCAGGATTGTTCCGCCGTAGGTATTCGCGTCCCACACCCTCATCTCTCCAGCCGAAGACATCGCAAGAACCTGTGAGCCGTTGGCACTGAAAGAAACCGAGACGAAATGAATCTCCGCGGGCCAATCCCCATGGAGCGTCGCGAGCAGTTTGCCGCTTGCAACGTCCCACAACCGTATCGTCTTCTCGGCGGATGTCACCAGAGTAGTTCCGTCAGGATTTGCGGCGAGCGATGATACAGGGCCGCCGTGGGCCAAGGCGTGGAGAGAGACGGCTCTGGCGGCATCCCAAATGCGCACTGTTCCATCTTCGGAACCGGAAAAGATGTGATTCCGCTGCCGGTCGTATGCCACGGACAAGACCGCCCCGCCGTGGCCCGTTAGCGAGTACAGCTCATGGTGGACCGAAGTGACATCCCACACGCGAACTGTCTTGTCCGCGCCGCCGGAGAGGATCCGCCGGTCATCGTCGCTGAAAACGACCGACCAAACGCGGCCCAGATGTCCGCTTAAAGTAGCGACTTGCTTCCCGGAAGCGACATCCCAAACTGCCATGAATCCATCCTCCGCCGAAGAAACAACGCGCGCCCCATCTTTGCTGAATGCAGCGTACACCGGGTTCCGCAAATACCCGGCTAAAGCAGGGACTACTCGCCGCGAAGTCACTTCGTGGACAACCAGACTCGAATTTCCGGGTTTATCGGAAGCGGAGACAAGCATTAATCCGTCGCGGCTAAAGGCGAGAATATGTTCGAAGCCACGGTAATCCCCGGCCGGTGCGTAACTGGAGGCTGCCCAAGAATACAAAGCATCGGAAGAGGCCCAAAGGATTCGTGTGGCGTCGTTGCTAGGCGTCAGTGCCCTTGGAGACGAGCCTTCCAAAGCCCGCACACCGGGTGCGCGTACCGTGGTTGTGCTCGAGTCGGCTTTCCACATGAGATACCGCCACTCCCAGCCACGCAGGTTTGCCGGACACGAGAGGAGCTGACGTTTGGCCTCGGCAACTTCGTTTGACCGCAAGAAGGAATCAGCGGCACTAAGACGAGCTGTATAGCTCTGGCGCTGTGCCAGCAGGCGCGCACGCCCCTCCGCGGCATTCGCTTGGTCTGCCTTGAAACGCTCCTGCTCCTCCTGGGCAAGAGCCTGGTCGGCCAAACGTTTTTGCTCTACTGCGGCCTGCCTTTGCCGCAGAGCCTCGACCGCCCGCTCGTCGGCAAGCTGCCCCTTTTGCTCCGCCTCGGAGCGCTGAAATTCAGCATCTCGGCGCGACTGCTCGGTCTGGACAAGCGCTTGGCCGGTCAAGTTTCGCTGCAGTTCCGCCACCTGACCTTGGCGCAGCGCTTCCACGCGCTCCCGTTGCGCCGCAGTCTGTTGCCGCTCCGCTTCGAAGCGTTGCCGCTCGGCTTCCACGCGCTGTCGTTCCACCTCGGCCCGCTGCGACTGGGCTTCGACGCGCTGTCCTTCAGCTCGAAAGTACAGGATCGTGCTGGCAACCAGGCCCAGGCACAGAGCCACTATAATCGCGGCGGCAGCGGTGACCGGCCAGCGGTTCTTGGACACGAACTTCTTCACTCGATACAGGCGGCTGGGAGGACTGGCGAATACCGGCTCGTTGTTGAGGTAGCGCTCAACATCGCCCGCGAACTCCGCCGCCGAACTGTAGCGGTGGCGACGATCCTTCTCCATTGCCCGCATTGTGATCCAATCGAGTTCGCCGCTGAGTTGGCGCCGGAGTGTTCCCGGGTTGGAGTCCCGCCGCAGAGCGATCTCGTCCGCCCCCGGCAGCATCCGAAAACGGTTGGTAAGCGATACCGGATCGTCTTCCCGAATAATCCGCAGGATTTCCAGAAGCCCCTTCTTGCGAAGTTCCTTGGGATCGAACGGCAGCGCGCCCACCAGCAATTCGTAGAGCAGGACCCCGAGCGAATACACATCCGAGCTGGCATCAATATCGGGCGTGTCCAGTGCCGCCTGCTCCGGGCTCATATACTCTGGCGTTCCTACCAACATGCCTTTCTGTGTAAAAAGACTTTGGCCGGCCTGGTGCTGGTCGATGGCCTTGGCGATGCCGAAATCGATTACTTTCGGAACAGGTTCTCCATCCCGCTCTGTAACCAGTACGTTCGACGGTTTGATGTCACGATGGATCACGCCCTTCTGGTGCGCGTGATGAATCGCCAGGCAAACCTGGCGGAATAGCTTCAGTCTGTTTCGATTGGATAGGTTATGTTGATCGCAGTACTCCGTAATGGACGGACCTGGCACGTACTCCATCACGAAGTAGGGCTGACCGGCGTCTGTCGCACCGGCGTCGTAGACATGAGCGATGTTGGGATGCTCCATCACAGCCAGCGCCTGGCGCTCGCTCTCGAAACGGGCGACCGCCGCCGGCGACGCGATCCCGGGCTTGATGACCTTCAGAGCAACCTGCCGCTGGATAGGCTGTTCCTGCTCGGCCAGGTACACGATGCCCATTCCGCCTTCGCCCAGGATGCGCAACAGATGATAGCTGTCAATGCGATCGGTTACGCGAGGAGCCGCGCCCTGCGCGGGAAATCGCTCCCTTGGCCACGTTGTTTCCGTGACCATGGCATCGTCTCCTAATCCGAGCCTAAGCAAGCATTGGAGACACGGCCGGCCGGCTTCCATCGCGGCCCCACATTTCAGACAGCGGTTTGGCGCATCATCTATCACGGCCATCACGACGTTCCCAGTGCCGATAGCAAGAATCGGATCTCATCGTCGACGTCTTCAGGAGTGAGCACGGTTTCGGCAATCGTCTCACGCAATAGTTGGCGGTACCTCTTGCGAAGCCGGTGCACCGCCACCTTCACCGCTCCGGCACTGCCCTTCCACTGAGAGGCGATTTCGGCATACGGCGGTTCATCCGCTCCCGTCAGATACGGCGCCAGTTTTTCGAAGTGGTCCAAACGCCCGTCGCGTGCGTATTCCTTACGTAAGCCCGTCATCACTTGATCGAGCAATGCCAAGGCCCATTGCCTTTCGTACAAACTCTCCGGCGTTTCCTGGCTCGCCGGTTCCGAAGCATAGCGGCCTTCGGCTGTCTCCGCATCGAGTGCGATAGTAAGCGCACCGCCGCCCCGCTTCTGTGTCTGCCCCTTGTTCCATTCATTCGCCAGAAAATTCCGGACGGCTCCCAGCAGGAAGGAACGAAAGCGGCCTCGCGCCGGATCGGCATCCTTGAGATAGTTTTTCTCAAGCAGACGCGAAAAAAATTCCTGCGCCAAATCACGGGCATCGTCCTGACTGTTGCCCCGCCGCCGAACGAATGCGTAGACCGGGTACCAATACAACTGGCAGAGTTTCGCCAGGGCCGTTTCGGCTGATTCCGTCGGCTGCTGGGCGGCGGCGATCACCAGACTCCACGACGTGGTCTGAAAGTGACATGCGCCCGCGGTTCCGCGAAGTAACATTGGCAACAAGTCTAGTACATTTTTCAGCCAACTTCGGTAAGTTTGGGTTTGCCTGGAGTCCATTTATGCCTCCACGATCGGAAACTAAGGGCAGCAAAACACATCGAGATTAACCCGACGACACCGCTTCGAAATGCAATGATTCCGGTGAACATTCGGGAGTTCTGTCTGGGTTGCCAGTTAGTGCCCGCCAATTGAGGCGGAGAATGCGCCAGTCATCACCTGATAGCCGGCGTTCGTGGGATGGATATTGAATCCGGCTCCCTTCTTTTCGATCAGGAGCAATCCGCTCCTTCCTTGAAAAGCCGTGAATAAATCCACGACAACCACGTTATTCGGGAACAGGGCAGCCACGTTGGCGGTAACCTGGTTCAGCGCCGCAATCAAGAGCTCTTCTCCGGGCAAGGGCAGTTTTGGATCGTACAAATTTCCGACATAAATCTTGACATCCGGGAAGCTGCTGGCGAGAGACGCGAGGATGCCGCCTAAGTTGCTACCGTATGTCGTCAAAACGCCTGGTATTTGGCTCAGGTCAATTCCGTTCGGTCCAAGCAGCGCCAGTAAATCGTTGCCGCCAACCGTAAGAGTAACCACTTTACGGTAGCTCTTGCCGGTTTCCGCGAAGAATAAATGTACCTGTGGGATCTGATAGTGTAGGACGTCCGAACTGGCCGCGCCTGGCACCGCCTGGTTGCAGAACAGCAGGTTGTTTAATCCATCAATTGCGCCGTTCTGGTAGAGCTGATATACAAAACCTTGGGTGGCGGGTTTTGCTTCATACCCGGCGGAGAGACTGTCGCCCAAGGCCAGGTAGCGCGTGTTGTCGTCGAATGAGACCCACGGCTGGGCAAAAACCGCAGGCGCGGCGGCGATGGCTAAGACAGCTAGCGCTGCTGTAACGATTTTCCGATGGACGTTTGTATTTCTCATGCTAATCCTCTTTCTTTCATCTCTCTTGTGCGGCCAGAATGCTGCCGCGTGGACAGCAAGTAAATTTCTTGCCTTCGACGCATACTGAAAGAATTTGGGGCGAAGGTTACAAAGCGTCACAAAAGCCGTCGGCTGCGGCAGCTACGACAACCGAAAGTACGCGGCCCAAATTCCGTAACCTTCTCACTCGAATCTGTCGGGATGGGGATGTAAACGCACTCGCCAGCTCGAGGAGGTCGGGCAGTTAACACAGGCGGCCGCTTGTCCGTCGCATCGGTTGGGAAGATTGGCCAGATTAGAAACGATAAACGCGCTTGCCTTTGCCGATCCACTTGTTCAAGAAGGATCGCATCAGCTCGCAGCAGGGGTAATTCTCAACTTGATCGCGTCATTGGGCGCGTGAACCAAGTCCTGCTTGGTCCCCAAGTAGCGTTCTGTCGTCTGCACCGAAGCGTGGCCCAATAACAGTTGGATCTGCTCAAGCTCGCCGCCACCAGCACGGCACAGTTTGGCGCACGTGCGTCGGAGATCGTGCGGGGCGATACCGGGTACGCCGGCGACTGCGGCATAGGGTTTGATGAGCTGCCACACGACCTTTTCTCCCAAACCTTCGCCGGTGAGGCGGCCGGTGCGATTCACGGATCGGAAAACGTGACCCTCAGTCACCCCTCCAGGAGATACCCAAGCATCGATCGCCACCTTCACCCAAGTTGGCATCGGCGCGGTACGGACACGCCCATGCTTCCCAACCAGATCCACGATGCACCAGCGGCCATCGCGTTGCTGAAGATGGGTGAACGTTAGCGCAGCCACTTCGGAACGCCGCAAGCCGCAGCCGAGCAGCACAGCCAGAATGGCGCGGTCGCGCAACCCGCGGACGGTCGTGATATCCGGGGCGCTCAGTAGAGCCTGCGCCTGCCGGAGCGACAACCAGTTCCCGACGCGGATGCCTTGCGTCTTCGCGCTCTTCACGCGGCTGATGCCGGCTGCCAGTTCCGGTGCCAGCAGCCCGTTGTCCGCCGCCTCCGCAGCTAGCTTGCGGATCGCCGACATTCTAACAATGATGGATGACGAGCCGAGGCGGCCGTCTTCTAGGGATACCCGCCAGGCGCTCACTGTGGCCTTGGTGAAGCCCGGCCGCGGCGCCTGCTGAAACCATCCCAGAAACTCATCCAGCGCCATGTTGTACACGCGCTTCGTAATCGGCGAAGAGACGCTGTCGAGCACCAGCGTCTTCAACTTCTGCCACTGCGCTATCTTTTCGAGGCTAATCAAATCGTTCATTT